>Ga0209344_10002928_pt1 | contig 17783 bp, 8 predicted proteins | sample Cruoilmetagenom6_FD_187293 | JGI IMG/M metagenome (GOLD analysis project Ga0209344, IMG submission 187293) | Oil polluted marine microbial communities from Coal Oil Point, Santa Barbara, California, USA - Santa Barbara Oil Seep Sample 6 (SPAdes)... | ecosystem: Environmental > Aquatic > Marine >... | reverse complement strand
CCCTGAGCGATCCATACAGGCTCACAACGCCCAAACCGGTACCCGCGCCCGATCAACTCCTCGATCGAAGCCAGCGCCATCCCCCCATCACCAGAGAGCACAGTCGCCATTGAGTACGCCGAGGTCTCAACATCGAGACCCAGCGTAATCATCTCATCAGGTGTCATCACCTCGGCCCGCTCCCCAAGCCACATCACAAGCCCGTGCACGCCCGGTGAAAGCCCAAGCCCGGGAAGTTCCAGCGATGCCTGCCCCATAGGCACCACCCGATCAACAAGCTCAATACTCAGCACCACACGCGAACCGATCGACGCCCACTCATCATCCAAAGGCTCAAGATCAGACTTCGCCCGAACCCACGCCCGCCCCTGCGCCATCGCCCCCCTCGCAGCAAGCACAATACTCTCCGCATCAGCGTCCTCACGAACCACCTGCCCCCGCCCAATGACCTGCCCGTCGAGCCGAAGCGTCACCGAAGCGCACGCCAGCACCGGGAGCCCCTCAAGGCTCTCTTGAGAAACATCCCAGCCGCGAACCCACCCATCGACCGCCCGGTAAACATCCATCGCACGCGCCGCATCGAGTTCCTGCGCCGCTGCATGACCCGGTCCGAGAACCAAAAGACACAACGACGCCAGCACCGGAAGCGTTCGCCCAAAGTTCCCCATCTTGCCCACACCGCACGCCTGTCCCCGTCCGAGAACCGAAACTTGCACTTTGAGCAACGATCTTGCTTCACTTGGTTGCTTTGACCTTGCACAAAACCCTGCACGTGGTACCTTTTGGCTATACAACTGAAAAAAGGATTTACAAATGAACAGCATTGAACTCATCTTTACCTTGAATGATCTCCGCAAGCGTGTCGCCATCCTCAGCCTCCTGTGCTTCGTCGCTCTCTGCTAGTACACCATACCAGAATCATCAGCGGTGCTTCTGTGGGACAGAAGCACCCCGCTCAATCATTGGCATATACCCGCCACCAAGTATCTATCCGCCACCATACATCATTGGTTGCAATCCGATCCTGCTCCGCTGGGAACTCACTAAAAAAACACCCCGGTCCATTGCTGACCGGGGTGTGTCGTTTTTAGAGATGTCAATCGGAACTCGGCAAGAAAGCTCGTTAGAGCGTGATCTTGTCGGTACCCATCGAGCCGTGGTCGTCCATGCCGCCGCGTGATGGCGATCCGCCACCCATGCCGCCCATGCCACCACCGCCGCCGCCTTCGCCGCCGCCGGATTCGCCCAGATCACCCGAGTCGCCCCACTGGGCACGCTTGAGTGACAGGCCGATCTTGCGATCGTCGATGTCTACGCGGAGGATCTTGACTTCCAGCTCCTCGTCGATCGCAACCACATCCTGCGGGTTCTCGATCTTGTGATCAGCGAGCTCGGAGATGTGGAGCAAGCCTTCGAGATCATCCTCAAGCTCGACGAAGACGCCGAAGTTGGTGATCTTGGTGACCTTGCCCTTGACGACCATACCAGGCTGGTACGCGCCAGGGATCGCATCGACCCATGGGTCCTCGGTCAGCTGCTTGATACCAAGCGAGATCCGCTGCTTGTCGCGGTCTACTTCGAGCACAACGCACTGGACCTCGTCGTTCTTGGAGTACAACTCGTTAGGATGCGTAACCTTCTTGGTCCACGACATGTCGCTGATGTGCAGCAAGCCGTCGATGCCGGGTTCGATCTCAACAAACGCGCCGTAGTTGGCCAGGTTGCGGATCGCACCAGTCACGATGGTCCCCGGAGGGTACTTCTCGGAAACGAGTTCCCAAGGGTTCACTTCGACCTGCTTCATACCAAGCGAGATCTCTTGCTTGTTCTTGTCGATCTCGAGAACAACCACTTCGATCTCATCGCCCGGATTGACGATCTCGCTCGGGTGGTTTACTCGGCGGGTCCATGACATCTCGGAGATGTGCACGAGCCCTTCGATGCCCTCATCCAAACGGATAAACGCGCCGTACGACATGATGTTGACGACCTCGCCCTTGATCCGTGAACCAACAGGGAACTTGGCCTCGATCTCTTCCCAAGGGGAAGACTCGGTCTGCTTGAGACCAAGAGCGATCTTTTCTTTCTCGTGATCGATGTTGAGAACCTTGACCTCAATCTTGTCATCGATGCGGAGCATCTCCGACGGGTGATTGATCCGGCCCCAAGACATATCGGTGATATGCAGGAGCCCATCAATGCCACCAAGATCAACAAACGCACCGAAATCGGCGATGTTCTTGACGGTGCCCTTGACAATCTGGCCCTCTTCGAGGGTCGACATCAAGCGACGCTTCGCGTCTGAACGCTCGGTCTCAACAAGACGACGACGCGAGATCACAATGTTGCGACGCTCGGTATCAATCTTAAGAATCTCCGCACGGATCTTCCGGCCAACAAACTCATCAAGATTATGCGGGCGACGTATGTCAACCTGCGATGCTGGCAAGAACACAGGCACGCCGATGTCAACGAGCAAACCGCCCTTGATCTTCCGGAGCACCATACCCTCGACAACATCTTCTTCTTTTGTAGTATCAACAATCCGCTGCCAAGCGATCTGGCGATCAGCCTTCCGCTTGGACAACTCGATGATGCCCTCGGAGTTCTCGATCGACTCGAGGAGAACATCAACCTCATCGCCGATTTTCAGCGAAGGCATATCCTCAAACTCTTCGCGAGCGATCAAGCCCTCACTCTTCAGGCCGACATCAACAACGACATCATCGCCAGCAAAGCCGATGACGGTGCCCTTGATCAGTTTGCCAGAGGTCAGGTCGCGAGCCTGGTCAGCAAGAATCGAATCCATCTGGTCTTCGGTGCCTGTGACTTCGCCAAAGGCCTCGCCCAGAAGTGCCATCGTTTCATCATCGTTAATCCCGAGTGAAGCGATTAGAATCTCATCGATCATATTGTGTAGTTCCTTCCCTGCCCGCATCGCGGACAGCTCGACCGTGGTCTGGAATTGCTGGCCTAGCAATCCCGTCCTCGATCACCACCAAGCCCTCATCAAATAAGGACGACCGGCGGGTGTTTCCAATGGAAACGCTTAGGGTTCAGTTGTCACTCGAACAGACCATCTGTCAGAGTGCACAGGCCAATCCGCACCCTCTGGATCCAGAGCGTGATGCGGGAGGAAAGGATAGAGCCCACAGAGCACACAGAAAACCTTTCAGGGCAGAGTTTTAGACAATTTGCTCACTTCCCCCATACCCTCACCAAACCCAGCCCAAAACCCACAAATGCAACCCTCGATTTTCTATAAAGATTCATCCCCCAATGCAACAAAAAATAGGCCTCATAACCTCCCAGCGGGGGTATCATTCAATCCCGGCGGCTTGTGTTCTCAGCCGTCCTCTGACGATGGGCAGCTCGTCATTGGATCTGTGCGATCGGGATGCTGCGTCACTCAGGCGTATATCGCCCGCCCGGATGATACCGGACGCATGACTGGATGCAAAAACCATGACTGCAACAGCAACCACTGAACTACCTCGCGGATCGGTCACTCAAGAGCTGGGCTTCCCAGACGACCCAAACAATCTCTACACTCAGACCGTCAACACGATGCTTGTTGCCGCTGACGCGGTCAACCTCAAGCACCGTACCCGCATCATCCTCGCTCAACCCAAGAACGAGATCATGGTTCACTTCCCAGTCAAAATGGATGACGGACACCACAAACTCTTCAAAGGCTACCGCATCCAGCACAACAACGCCTGTGGCCCATACAAAGGCGGCTTCCGCTTCCACCACGATGTTCATCTTGACGATGTCAAATCACTCGCCTTCCTCATGACCATGAAGTGTGCTGTTGTCCGCATCCCATTCGGCGGAGGCAAGGGCGGCGTCAAAGTCAACACCCGCGACCTCTCCCACGGCGAACTCCAACGACTCACCCGCCGCTACTGCAGCGCCATCATGGACCAAATCGGCCCAGATGTCGACATCCCCGCACCAGACGTCGGCACCACCGCCGAAATCATGGGCTGGTTCGCAGACACCTACATGATGTCCTCCTCGCACCAGCACCACGACGCACTCCGCGTCGTCACCGGTAAACCAGTCGAGTTCGGCGGCTCAGAAGGCCGACTCAAAGCAACCGGTCAGGGCGTCGCAGACACCCTCGCAGAAATGCTCCCAGGCGTAGGCATCTCCGTCAAGGGCATGAAAGTCTCACTCCTTGGTTTCGGTAATGTAAACGGCTGGGCCGGCCAAATCCTACAAGACATGGGCGCCGTCATCGTCGCCGTCATGGACCACACCGGAGCAATCCGCAACGACAAGGGTATCGACTGCAAAGCCCTCTACGCCCACAACATGAAAACCGGCGGCATCGGCGGCTTCGAAGGCGCCGTCGATGAAATCGGCGAAGAAGATTTCTACCGCACCACGGTCGATGTCTTCATCCCAGGTGCTCTTGAACAGATGATCAAAGAGAAGCAAGCAGACTGGCTCGACTGCAAAGTCATGGCCGAGTCCGCAAACGCTCCTTGTGATCCCTCAGGCGAACGCAAGCTCGATGAAAAAGGCGTCGAGGTCATCCCCGCCATCCTCGCAAACGCGGGCGGCGTAACCGTGTCCTACTTTGAATGGGTCCAGAACAAGAACGCAGTCACCTGGTCCGCAGAACAGGTCGACCGCGAGCTCAACCGCCACATGGTCGTCGCCGCACAGCGTACCCTCGCACGCCGCAACGAACTCAAGTGCTCACTCCGAACCGCAGCCTTCGCATCAGCACTCGACCACATCGGCGATGTCTACAAAGTCCGCGGCATCTTCCCATAAACCGCCCGCAACCAACAACAAAAACACGCCCCTCGGGGCGTGTTTTTTTATGCCTACATTCAATCAGATCGGATTACCCTTCGCTGCCCGCCGCCTGCGAATACCGACGCAACAACTCAACAATCCTCGGCTGCTGACGCTCGATCCGCAACGACCGACGCATCGCATCAACCGCACGCTCCCGAGAACTCCCATCAGTCTTCCCATTCCAAAGATAGTTATTGAGTTCACACACTGCAATACCGTTCAATGCCGCGTAGTGATTCGGATCAAGGTCCGCCGATGAGTTAAACGCCGACAGCGCGTCCTCATACCGACGCAACCTGAAATACCCAGACCCCAACCGCTCGTACGCAATCGTGTCGGGCTGAATCAGCACCAACTGCTCAAGAGCCCCCACCATCTCCGCGTACCGCTGGAGCTGATTCAATGAATCAGCAAGATTCAACAGCAAACCAGTCCCCGGCGCTTCGAGCATATCGGCGGCCTGCTGATACTCAACAATCGCATCCTCATGCTGGTCCATCGCAGCATACACATTCCCAAGATGCATCCGCGCCCGCCCGCTCGGAGGATCAGCCCGCACCGCGCGCTGAGCATAAGGAGCCGCCTGCTCCGCGTATCCACTCTCAAGGTGCACAATCGACAACCCGAGATTCGCATCAAACGCGCCAGGACGGATCGACAACGCACGCAAATACGCACGCTTGGATTCCTCAAGCGAACCCAGCTTGTGAAGCACGCTCGCATGCCGATACTGAGCCATGTAGTTGCGTGGTTCGTTCCGAACCGCCGCCGCGTACTTCCGCTCGGCCTGCTCAAACTGGCCCAGCTCAACATAAATATCGCCCGACTCAATGTACGCCCGCGTGAACCGGGGGTTGTACGCGATGGCCCGCTCGAGTTCCTGCAACGCAGCTTCGAGGTTCCCGCCCGACTGCAGTTCCACCGCCCGTGCCAAACTCTGCTCTTCGCGAGTTTTGGGAGAAGGCAACTCAATCATCGGATCCGAACCCCGCGGCGCGATCTCCGTCCCGTTATCAGCAATTGAAGGGCGATCGTCAATAATCTCCATCACCGCCCGATCCAAAGACTCTCGCTCATCTGTAGCCTGAGCCGCCTGTTCGTCGGCTGTCAGCGGCCGCTGCTCACGGGTCCACTCAGATTGTGTGGGTTCAACCCGTGCCTCTTGCGGCTCTTCAGCCGCTTGCTTAGTTTGCATCGACTCAAGCTGCCTCGCCTCACGCTCGGCGGCCTTGTTGGCCCGGTGCTTCTGCACAGCCTTGCAACCCCCAGCACTGCTCATCAGCATCGCCGCAGATATCGCGACGCCAAAGGTCAAGGTTCTCGTGGTCAACGTTCTAGAAATATTGAGATCAGTTCTGTGCATCATGGCCCATCCTATTCACCCTGTTACCCGCGTACACTCGCTAAAGGAGTTCTGCAGTGCATTCATCTACCCCAATCAAACCGCTCGAATCCCGCATCGCCCTCATCACCGGTGCCTCAGCAGGCATCGGCCGCGACTGTGCCCATCATCTCGCCTCATTAGGCGCCAGGCTCATCCTCAACGCCCGCAGACAGCAGAATCTCATCGAACTCACCAACGAGCTCAACGAGAGCTATCCAACAGACGACGGCTCCACCAGATCTACCTTCGTAGCAGGTGATGCCGCCGACCAGTCCACTATCGACGAAATGATGGCAGCAACCGCACATCTAAGCCCCGAGGACACCCAAGAGAGCCCCGAAAACGATCCCAAGACCCCAGATATCGTCATCGTCAACGCCGGCCGAGGCCTCAATGGCTCCGTCATGACCTCCGACACCGACCAATGGGAAGAAATGGTCCGCACCAACCTCATCGGAGCCGCAAGACTCATCCGCACCGCCGGAAACGCCCTCCAAGATCTCCAGCAATCCAACAACTGGCCAGAGAACCCAGCAGACCTCGTCATCCTCGGATCCACCGTCGGACGACACATCTCCCCATTCTCCTCAATGTACGGCTCAACCAAGTTCGCCGTCAACTCCCTCGCCGAAGCCGCCCGCAGAGAACTCGGCCCCAAAGGCGTCCGCGTCTCCCTCATCGAGCCCGGCATCGTCAAATCAGAGTTCCAGCAAGTCGCAGGCTACGACGAATCCAAGTTCGGCGACCTCATGGACACCATCTCCCCGGTCCTCGCCCCAATGGACATCGCCCGCACGATCGGATTCATCATCTCCCAACCAGCCGGCATGCACATCTCCGATGTCGTTATCCGATCAACGCGCCAGGAGTATCCATGAGTCAAACCCCATCGGTCATACCCGATGCTCACCATGCTCCATATCAACTACCGTTGAACCCGCACGATTTCAAACTCGCAATCCAGCGTGGACTTGGACGGATCTACCAGCACGCCACTCAATATGGCCTAGAGGGTATGGAAGATGCGGTTGTTCATGCGTGCACGCACAACCTTCGATACGACACCCAATGCGAAGATGCCTCCCAAGATTGGCTGATCAACATCATCCAATGCGCCAACGCTCAAGACCGCATCTTCCCACGCATCCTCGATCACATCGAATCAACCCTTGCAAATACATCTGCAGATGATGAAGAAATCCCCCGCTACTACTTCGCTGGAATGCTCCTAGAGATCGCCAATGTTGGCATATCTCGTGCACGAGAGCTGCTCTACAAACTTTTAATAACTCCAGCCGCCGGATATGACACTCCACCTGGCGCAGACGAAGTCATCTCACTAGATGGGAAAGATGGTCTGGCCCATGTGTTTGAACAACTAGCCAGTCTTTTAAATCGGGATCAACTCGAACAATGGACTGTCGGTCTGTGCTTAAGTCATTACGACGAACAACACTCAGAAGGCGATGGACTCATACTCCTATCAGAATGGTCAAGAGTTAACGAAGAGCTTTCAAGCCTCCTCGAGTTTTACCAAACTGAAAATCCCTCTCGCCCTACTTGCATAGAGTCGAACTCCGAGCAAGATTTTCAACCAGGGCTAGGAGACTACCGGTCTCTCCCTCAGTTTTTGGATCGTTCCACACGAAAGAAAGACGCTATCCGCTTCCGTGATACCACCGCCGAAGATGTCATCAGTTGGGTTAACAAAGCCCCGGGTAGCAACTATGGCGCATGGATTCGCCGATGGGGCCGGCATGCTCCGAAAGATGAAACTCTAACGATCACATCCGAGATTCTTCGAGAAACAAACCCCAACCATATCCATAAATATCTCATGGCTTTCACGCAACACTGCCCATTGCCATTCATTGATTGCCGCTTGCTCGCTCTAGTAGATAACCCAAGTGAAAAGGTTCGTTGGAAGTCTTATCAAGCACTCGCTACATGCAGCCAATCAGACATCCGCGAACTCGCGTTCACGAAACGATCCCGCGAGAATCTCACCGAGGGCTCACTCTACCTTTTCACCTCAAGCTACCAGCCGGGTGATCATGCCGTGATCGAGGAAGCCCTCTTCCTTACAGATGACCACCATGACCTCCACACCATCGGCTTCTCGCTGCTCGACATTTTCAAAGAACGGAATACTCCAGAATCACTCAACTCGATGCTTTATCTCTACGAGCACGGCCCCTGCATGAACTGCAGATACCATGCGATTGAAATCATGCAAAAAGCCGAGGTCATTCCGGACTGGGTCTCCCAAGAAGCCCGGCACGATGCCGACGGCTCAATCAGAGAACTGATCACAGGATCAGAAGACATCTAATATCAAACTCACCGCCCAAGAAAGTGCCCCGGCACTTCCCCGTGATCCGCGCGGATCACTGAACGGATTCCCCCCCGCCCCTTCCAGTTCGTCTCGATCTGCAACCACACCGGTTCGATCGCCTTGACCAGATCCTCACGGATCGTGTTGGTCACCGCCTCAAAGAAACTCCCCTTATTGCGGAACGAGTGGTAGTACAGCTTCAAGCTCTTGAGCTCGATGCACTCCCCCCCATCCTTCGCCGCTCTTGGTTCATACCGAAGCGTCACCACCCCGAAGTCCGGATGACCCGTAATCGGGCACACACTCGTAAACTCCGCCGCGATGTGCTCAATCACAAACGGCGTGTCCGACGGGGTCTCAAAGAGTTCCAATAGTGTTACATCTGCCATAAGCCCAGCCTAGGCGCACTCCCCCACGCTCTCATAAAACACTACAAAAAAAGGGCACCCCGCAAAGGATGCCCTTGAAAATCTTACTGTATCCGAAGACTTATCAGCCCTCGGCGCCGGTCTCAGCAGGCGACTCAGTCGTAGGCTCACCAACGATCACATCGCGGATCTCGACCTGCGGGCTGTCGCCACCGACCTCCCCACCGATCTCGGTGACCTCGCCAACCCCGACCTCTGCGGTCTCAAGCTGACCCTCGCCCATAAGCTCGGCCTCGAGTTCCGCCTCGTCGTAGTACTCGTCGTCCATCATGGACTCCTCGAGTTCTTCCGGGCTCACCAGCGTCTTGACGCGGATGTCCTGGTACTTGCGGAAGCCGGTACCCGCCGGGATCAGGTGACCCAGCAGCACATTCTCTTTAAGGCCAATCAACTCGTCCTCAGCACCGCGGAGCGAAGCCTCGGTAAGCACCTTGGTCGACTCCTGGAACGATGCACCAGACAAGAACGACTCGCTCGACAACGCAGCCTTGGTAATTCCAAGAAGCAGCGTACGACCAGCCGCAGGACGAGCCCGCTTGGTCTTGGCAATCTCGCCGCCCTCAGCCTCCGCCTTCGCGTTGGCTTCCTTGACCTCGTCCTTCGGGTACAACTCGCCCATACGCAGCGGGGTCGTCCCAACATCGGTCACCTTGAGCATGCCCGCCATCTCGTTGTTCTTCGAACGGAACTTGAACTTGTCAACAACGTCATGCGGGAGCATGTCGGTGTCGCCAATGTTCTCGACCCGGACTTTCCGAAGCATCGATGAAAGAATCAGCTCGATGTGCTTGTCATTAATCGGCACCCCCTGAGCACGGTACACATTCTGTACCTCGTCAAGCATGTACTGCCACAGAACCTCTTCGCCCTTAATCCGTAGGATATCGTGCGGGATCTGAGGCCCTTCGGTCAATGAATCGCCCGCAGTAACAAAGTCACCCGCGTGCACAAGCAGCGCCTTGTCGTTCGGCACGTGATGATCCTTCTCAATCCCCGAATCAGAGACAATGCGGATCGTCATCTTGCCCTTACGCTTATCAGAATAAATCTCAATAACACCAGAGATCTCCGCCATTACAGCGGGTTCCTTAGGCTTGCGAGCCTCGAAGATCTCCGTCACACGAGGGAGACCACCAACGATGTCCGCACTACCCGCAGCCGAACGCGGCTGACGAGCAATCATGTGCCCAGACTCGATCACTTCGCCATCGGCAACCTCAAGACGAGCCTTCGCAGGCAAGTAATGGAAGTCGAGGATGTTGCCTTCGCCGTCAACGATGTTGATCTGAGGGTGCTTATCGCCCTTGTGCTCGATGACCACAAGCGCCTTCTGCCCACGACCGGCATCCTCTTCACGAACAGTCTCGCCGATCTCAATATCAACAAACTGAACCGTACCAGGCTTCTCAGCCAAAGTAGGCGTCCGGTGCGGATCCCACTTGATCATGTCAGATCCGCGTTTGATCGTGTCACCACTCTTGACGTAGATGAACGCACCGTAAGGCACCTTCGTCTTCTCGAGTTCCTTGCCGGACTCATCAAGAATCGCAAGCTCACCGTTCCGCTTGAGCGATACGCGGCATTCAACGCCATCCTCGTCCTTCACGGTCACTTCATTACAATCGCGAATCTCAACAACACCGTTGTTCAGTGCACGATACTCGGTATCAAGAATATCACGGGTACCAATACCACCAGAGTGGAAGGTACGCATCGTCAACTGAGTACCAGGCTCACCAATCGACTGAGCACCAATGATGCCCACGGCCATGCCCTCTTCGACAAGCTTGCCGGTCGACATGTCCATGCCGTAGTCGAGTGCCGAACACCCAGTAAACGATTCAGAAGTCAACGGGCTGCGGACAAGAAGCCCGTCCATCCCGATCTCTTCGATCCGCTTGGATGCTTCCTCGGAAATCATCTCGTTTGCGTCAACGATCTTGTCTCCAGTAATCGGATCCATAACCGCATTGACCGAAACACGACCAAAGATCTGTTCGCTCAACGGAACATCAATCTGCTCACCCTTGTAAATCGCACGCTTCATCAGACCGCGACGGCTGCCACAGTCATGCTCGCCGATGATCACCGATTGGGCAACATCACAGAGCTTACGCGTCAGGTAACCAGAGTCCGCGGTCTTGAGAGCCGTATCCGCCAGCCCCTTACGAGCACCGTGTGTCGAAGAGAAGTACTCAAGAATGTGCAGCCCCTCGCGGAAGTTCGCACGAATCGGAGTCTCGATAATCTCGCCCGATGGCTTGGCCATCAAACCACGCATACCAGCAAGCTGCTGCATCTGCGAAACATTACCACGAGCACCAGAGTCACTCATCAGGTACACAGGATTGAGGAACGCAGTGCCCTCCTTCTCCTTGATACCAGCGTACGAACCGTCAGGATGACGACGATCGTTCTTAAGTGTCTCGATCAACTTGACTGTCAACTCTTCACGACAGTGCGACCAGATGTCAAGCAGCTGGTTGTAGCGTTCGCGTTCGGTGATGATACCACGGTCGTAGTTCTTCTCTACGCGGGTCACCTTCGACTGAGCCGCATCAAGAATCTCAGGCTTCTCGTCGGGGATACGAAGGTCGGTCACCGAGAAACTCAGCCCAGCAATCGTTGCCTGCTTGAAACCGATTTCCTTCATGTTGTCAAGGATATTAATCGTCTCGGCGCGTCCACAATACTCGTAAGTATCATCAATCACTCGGGCACAGCCCTTCTTACCGATCGAACAGTTGTAGAACGGCATCCCGTCACCAAGAATCTCGGAGAACAGGATACGACCAATAGTGGTCACCAAACGACCGTGCTCTGGCATCGGTTCGGTCGCGCCCTTCTCGCTCTTGACAAGCATGCTGAACCCGCCAAGCCGTACACTGATCGGCTCATGGATATCAATCTTGCCGTTGTCATACGCAAGAATCGCCTCGTGCCGATCCTTAAACCGGGGCACATCTTTCTCGTTTGTCTTTTCAATATCAGCAAGCGTCGTGGTGATGAAGTACACACCCATCACGATGTCCTGCGATGCGTTAATAATCGGAGCACCATTGGCAGGCGAGAACACGTTGTTCGTCGAAAGCATCAGCACATGAGCCTCAGCCTGAGCCTCTACGGACAACGGCAGGTGAACCGCCATCTGGTCACCGTCAAAGTCAGCATTAAACCCACCACACACCAATGGGTGCAGACGGATCGCATTGCCCTCAACAAGCACAGGCTCAAACGCCTGAATACCCATACGGTGAAGCGTCGGTGCACGGTTGAGCATGACAGGATGCTGGTAGATCACCTCTTCAAGGATGTCCCAGACCTCAGCGTCACGACGCTCAAGCATTCTCTTGGCGCTCTTGATCGTATCAGCCAACCCGTGCTCCTTGAGCTTCCGGATAATGAACGGCTGGAACAACTCAAGCGCGATCTTCTTAGGAAGACCACACTGGTTAATCTTCAGACTCGGACCAACAACAATCACCGAACGAGCAGAATAATCCACACGCTTACCAAGCAGGTTCTCGCGGAAGCGGCCCTGCTTGCCCTTGATCATGTCAGTCAATGATTTGAGTGCACGCGAGGATGAACCAAGCACCGGACGACGACAACGGTTGTTATCAAACAACGCATCGACCGCCTGCTGAAGCATCCGCTTCTCGTTCCGGATAATCACTTCTGGAGCATTCAGATCCATCAGCTTCTTGAGCCGATTGTTCCGGTTGATGATGCGACGGTACAGATCATTCAGGTCACTGGTCGCAAAGTTGCCCGATTCGAGCAGCACAAGCGGACGCAGATCGGGCGGGATCACGGGGATCACATCCATCACAAGCCAAGCCGGATCATTCTCAGAATGACGGACCGCTTCAACCAGCTTGAGCCGTTTGGCGTAGTCCTTGGTCTTCTGCTTGGACCGCGTCGCCGCAAGACCCGCACGGATCTCATCAGCCTCGGCATCAAGATCAAGCATCTCGATAAGCGAACGGATCGCCTCAGCACCCATCTCAGCACGGAACTCATTGCCGTACTGCTCAAGGGCCGCGCGGTGCTCGTCCTCAGTCAGAACCTGCTTAAAGGTCAGCTCGGTATCACCTGGCTTGGTGACAACATAGTCCTGGTAGTAAATAATCTTCTCAAGATCCGAGGTCTTCATACCAAGCAGCGTTCCAAGACGCGAAGGCATGGACTTAAAGAACCAGATGTGCACGCCCGGCGAAGCCAGGTTGATGTGCCCCATCCGCTTACGACGGACACGCGAGTGAGTCACCTTGACACCACAACGGTCACAGATGTAACCCTTGTACTTGGTGCCCTTGTACTTCCCACACGAACACTCGTAATCCCGCTCAGGACCAAAGATCCGCTCGCAGAACAACCCGTCCTTCTCAGGACGGTATGTCCGGTAGTTAATAGTCTCAGGCTTCTTCACCTCACCATACGACCACGCACGGATGTCGTTCGGAGATGCAAGTGTGATTTTCACACTCGAGAAGTCATTTACACGATCAAATACGCTTTCGCTCATATCAGTTTCTCCCGTCAAGGAGTGAATGTTCTCTTCTAAACAACACGATTCGTGCGGGCCTCATGCCCGCATCAGGATCAACCCTTTAAAGCCGGCTTTACAACAAGCTCCCGCCTTCGAGTTGTTTCTTCTCCAGTGTCAGGTTCATACCCAAGCCCTTAAGTTCGTTGCAAAGCACATCAAACGCCACAGGCATTCCTGCCTCCAGCTTATTGGTGCCCTTGACCATCGACTCATAAATCTTGGTACGACCTTCAACATCATCAGACTTCACAGTCAACAACTCCTGCAAGATATACGAAGCCCCGTACGCCTCAAGCGCCCAGACCTCCATCTCACCAAACCGCTGACCACCCGTCCGTGCCTTACCACCCAGCGGCTGCTGAGTAATAAGCGAGTATGGACCCGTCGCACGAGCATGGATCTTGTCATCGACAAGGTGATGCAGCTTGAGCAGGTACATAAACCCAACGGTCGTCCGCTGCTTAAACGCCTCGCCTGTGCGGCCGTCATACAACTGGATCTTTCCGCCGGCAGGCATCTCCGCAAGCAACTCGCGATGGTGCGGCCAAGTCCCGTTCTCTTCGCAGCCTGCCCAGCGATCACGAACATACTGGTTCGCTTCATCAAGAGCAGCATGGATTTCCGCCTCGGTACACCCGTCAAACACAGGAGTGACCGCCTGGAAACCAAGAACCTGAGCAGCCCAACCAAGGTGCGTCTCAAGAATCTGACCAACATTCATGCGTGAAGGCACACCCAACGGGTTGAGCATCACATCGACAGGAGTCCCGTCGTCCATGAAAGGCATGTCCTCTTCAGGAACCACGCGGGCAATCACACCCTTGTTCCCGTGACGACCAGCCATTTTGTCACCAGCAGACAATGTCCGCTTCGACGCGATATAAACCTTGACCATCTCAAGAACACCGTTTGGCAACTCGTCGCCACGCTTCATATGCGCGACCTTCCGAAGCTTCTCAGCCTCCACCGCCTCGATACGTGGCCAGTACTGACGGAATGAAATCTCCGCCTTCTCCTTGAGTTCCTTAGAACCCTTAATCCACTTGGCATTAAAGGTCTTGATCTGCTCGTTGATAACCTCAGGAATGTCCGAAGCACCGACCTTCTGGCGGGTCATCGGGTCAACCATCTCGGTACCGACGATCGAGTTGATCTCCTCGGTCATCTCCTTAAAGAGCTTGATCGCCTGCGCGTCCTGCTCCGCCTCGTAAGCAGCCATCTCGGTCTTGAGTGCCTTCTTCTGCGTGTCGTTCATATGAACACGGCGCGAGAACTTCTTAGTCCCGATCACAATACCGGATGTACCAGCACTGACCTCGAGCGAATCGTTCTTCACATCCTCGCCCGCACGACCAAAGATCGCATGGAGAAGCTTCTCTTCCGGAGTCAGCTCGGTCTTGCTCTTAGGCGAAACCTTACCAACCAGAATATCGCCAGGGCCAACCTTAGCACCAACACGGATCACGCCGGTCTCGTCAAGGTTCCGCAGCATCCGCTCGGACACATTGGGGATATCCCGTGTGAACTCCTCGCGACCAAGCTTGGTCTCGCGGACTTCAACATCGTACGAGTTGATATGGATACTTGTGAAGGTATCGTCCTTCACAAGGCGTTCGGAAATCACGATCGCATCTTCGAAGTTATACCCGTCGAAGGTGTTAAACGCTACCAGAGCGTTCTTACCAATCGCAAGCTCGCCCTTCTGCGTCGATGCACCGTCAGCAATAACCTCGCCGCCCTTAACCTTCTGGCCTTTCTTAACGATCGGCTTCTGGTTCTGGCAAGTCCGCTCGTTGAGACCAACAAACTTCCGGAGCACATACTCATCCGCGTTATCAATCACGATCCGCTGGGAGTCGACATAAGTCACCTTCCCGCCGCGAGTTGCCTTGACAAGCATACCAGAGTACCGCCCCACTTCCTTCTCCATACCCGTCGCCACACAAGGTGGGTCAATCCGGATCAAAGGTACCGCCTGACGCTGCATGTTCGAACCCATCAAGGCCCGGTTCGCATCGTCATGCTCAAGGAACGGAATCAGCGAAGCCGAAATCCCGACCAACTGCTTGGGCGAAACATCAACATAGTTCACTTCCTTAGGCTTCACTTCAGCGATCTCGCCGTCCATGCGTGCAAGGACATACTTATCCTTGAACTCGCCCTCAGGATTCAGAACGTCCGCCGGCGCGAGCACCGAACGGATCTCTTCATCTGCACGAAGATTCATGATCTTCCCGGTCAGCTTGCCGTTCTCGACCTGCCGGTAAGGTGTCCGCAAGAAGCCGTACTCGTCAACCGTTGAGTAGATACCCAGCGAAACGATCAGACCAATGTTGGTACCTTCGGGAGTCTCAATCGGACACACACGCCCGTAATGGGAAGTATGAACGTCACGAACCTCAAAGCCCGCACGCTTGCGGTTGAGTCCACCAGGTCCAAGCGCCGACAAACGACGCTCGTGAACGAGTGACGACAGCGGGTTGGTCTGGTCAACAACCTGAGAGAGCTCAGAGCGACCAAAGAAGAAATCAATCGCCGACGAAATCGACTTGGAGTTCACCAAGTCAGCAATCTTAGCGACCTCTTCAGGGTCCTTGACACTCATCCGTTCCTGGACCGTACGACGCAGCTTCAAGAGACCCTTGCGGATCTCCTCAACAGCCAGCTCATCGAGCGTCCGGAGACGACGGTTACCGAGGTGGTCAATATCATCAATCAAAGCAACCGGACGCTGAGTGTCAGGATCGAGACGATTCGAGCGGAGGTCCAGCATGTACTGGATCACCTTCAAGAAATCGAGCCCGAGCAAGAACAACTGATCCGGATCGATATCCATATCAAACTTGCGGTTGATACGGAAACGACCAACGCTACCCAAACGGTAACGGTTGCCATCGAAGAACTTCTCGTGGAACAACTGCTTCGCCTTCTCAACCTGCGGCGGATTCCCCGGACGCAAACGAGAATAAATCTTAAGCATCGCACGGTCGTAATCACTGGTCACATTGGGGACTTCATCGAAGGCCTCAAGGTTCTCTTCAGCGATTGTGTTAAGAATCAGCGAGTCACTCGGATTCTGGACCACACGGATGGTCTTGAGCGCAGAAGCCTTGATCGCCTCAGCAGATTCTTCGCCAACCTGACAACCGACATGAACAAGCTCTTCGCCCGATTCGGTGTCGATGATCGAAGCAGCAGCCCAATCCTCAGGATGGACATCCTTCGCCTTGATCTCAGCAACCTCGTAGAACAAACCAATAATCGCATCGGTCGACGCAACAGATTCGTCCAAACAACGCAAGAAGGTCGTCGCGGCAAGCTTGGTCGACTGGTCGATCCGCATCGCCAGCACATCCTTCTTGGTCACCTCAAGCTCAATCCATGAACCACGCTCCGGAATAATCCGAGCGCTGTGCAAAGGACGGTCTGCTTCAGATGAAACAATCGAGAAGTCCACACCAGGCGAACGGTGGAGCTGCGACACAATCACGCGTTCGGCACCATTGACGATAAACTCGCCGCCGCCCATCATGATCGGGAACTCGCCGAGGTAGATATCTTCCTCAGGCAGATCGCCGTGGGTTTCACGCTTGAGACGCAAGCACAGCTTGAACGGGTGCCCATAAGTCAACCGAAGCTGACGGCACTCATCCGAGGTATATCGCGGCTCGTCGAGCGAGTAGCTTACATATTCAAGCTTCATCGTCTCGTCGTACGATTCAATTGGGAAAATCTCCTGAAGAAGCGACTCAAGACCATACTTGGCCTCACGCTCATCAGGATTCTCATGCACCTGCAGGAACCGGCTGTATGCAGCCTGCTGGACCTGCCAAAGATCTGGGACTTCCGTTGCATCGCCTCGTTTGGCGAAACTCCGAACCAATCGCTCACGCTCCATTTGGCGCACTTTGGTCGCTGCCATCCATCACCTCGTTTGGGTTCTCAACACACGCGCACCATCTCTACGACATCACGCTGTGAAGAACTCTCTAAATTGTGGTATGCCCCGATTGCCGGCCGATGCCAAAGTCTAGTCACATAAAGACCTACAAACCAGTCTCAGACCCGCACAAACCCCCGAAGAAGCCCGCCGAATCCTGTTTAACTAGAATTTTCAACACCTGCCCAACAGCCAAAACATCCCGATATCACACCCGTACCCAATCAAAGACCTACCCGTCGGAAGGCCTTCAAACCGTTTTCTCAAACCAGAACCCACTACACTCAAAGCCCAGCATGAGAGAATCGGGCACCCCGAAAATCCGGGGT
>Ga0209344_10002926_pt1 | contig 17793 bp, 14 predicted proteins | sample Cruoilmetagenom6_FD_187293 | JGI IMG/M metagenome (GOLD analysis project Ga0209344, IMG submission 187293) | Oil polluted marine microbial communities from Coal Oil Point, Santa Barbara, California, USA - Santa Barbara Oil Seep Sample 6 (SPAdes)... | ecosystem: Environmental > Aquatic > Marine... | reverse complement strand
TGGGCATTTTAATATTCTACAGTAACAACTAGCTTAAATCTCGCTGGACAAAAAAATCAGGGGGTTAGTTGGAAACTAGGGCTTGTGAGAACCTAAAATTCAAATGTTTAGTTGGACGTCCAACAATTATGAAGGTACAACTAAACCACTAAACTAATTCACCTCGTAAATTATTGATTTTTCCGACTCTGAAGCAAATTTTACAACTAACCCACTAAACAAAATGGCTTCGATTGTATAAATATTTCTTAATTTCGCATTTACAACTAACCCACTAAACTAAAACTCCACTAAAGACTGTCATTAGTGGAATCGCTCTTCACTGGTAAAGTGTCTAGTAAACTCAGGCCTTACCAATATTAATTTATTTATGCACATTAAATGAAGCTGTGATTGTACTCACGTTCGTGAAAAAGATATTTGAATTACAGAAAAATAATCAATGCATAGACTAATACTGGCAATTTTGATAAATTGAGCATCTTCATTATCTACCCCAGATTTTCTTTACTTAAATCCCCAAACTAATTAGTGCAGAATTGTTTTAATTGTTTTGACTCATTCTCAACCATTTGATCATAAATATTTTCTATATCCTGCCTATGCTTGTCGGTAAAATTTCCTGCAATTTTAACTGAGTTCACATGGTACAAAATCACAGACAACGGGACATTGTTTCCAAGGGTTTTCATTGCTTCAATTGGTCTCATTGACTTACTTTCGACCTTTGCTGTTCCGAATGAGTTTCTCAACCATTGAGCCGTAGCCATTTGGCATTTTTCAATATCATCAGTGAAGTATTTTTTGTATGTGGTATTTTCGTAAATAGATTGGTTTTGAATGATCACTTTGCTGACATCCATTAAAGTTGATCCAATAATGGTCGAAATCTGCCTAGTTGTTACTTCCTTTAGTTTATAGGTATTTGAAACCAAAGGAGTGATGACATCTGACTCAATGTCGAAATAATCAGCCATGTAAACCAATTGTGAATCGATCACGTTAAACTGATTTGAATTAAGTTTAATATACCGTTCATTTGAACCAGTTAATTTGAGACACAATTCATTTTCTAACGAAATCACATCTGAGTTTTTGAGATTGGAAAGCTCTGTTATTTTAAGTCCGAACTCTAACAAAATGTATATGATCAAGAAAGCACGGTTGGCTTCAAAACAACTATACGAAAAGAGATCGTAATCCGTTTTTTGAGCTAAAACTTTTAATATGAATCTTGTTAGCTGGGGACTTAAAGTTTTACTGTTATACCTACTTTCTAACTCACTGAGAGAATCATCTTTCATGAGATATGCTGGTACCGGGTTCTTATATAAATAACAGTTCGATTTTAAAAACCTGTAAAGAGTATGTATCTTCCTTAAAGAAGACCTCACTGAAGCATTGGACCGACTTGATTTGCGAAAGGGCCGCCATTTAGGGTTAATGCTATCATCTATCAGAATTTTCTTTTGAATAGTACCAACCCAATTTTTTAAAGGTTTTGGATTATTTAAAAAATCAGAGTAGGCCACACAATCATCTGTGGTGAAAGCAGTAAAAGAAATGTTTTTTTGTTCTAACCACAATAAAAATGTTTCGACTTCTTTACAGTACGCACTTATGGTGTTCTTGACAGATTCCTTAATTGAAAGAAACTTCATAATTGCATCAATATCGGTATTAACAGATAGGTCGTTATCCAACTCTCTACACAAATTTGGCCCTGGAGCAAATACATCGGGTACTCTGTGCAGTATAACTTTTGAAGATTTAAGTAACAGTATCGGTTCCATAATTTTCACCTCTAGAAATATGAGTTGATTGCTTCACCACCCAGATTCAAAATGCTTAATAAGCTTCTGGATTGTCTATTATCAAATTCAAAAATATCTTCAGGATAGTAAACAGATATAGCCAATTCATCTAATATGAATGCATATGGACATCTGGACTCAAAGTTACTGTGTAAGCCAACAGAATCACCTTGGTCATTCATATTTTGTTGTTGAGTGAAAGATGAAACATACTTGAAAATATTGAGATATGTGGTCCATAAATCTATCCTGTAAATCAACATTGATAGCTCTACAGGCATGCGATAAAAATGCAGTTCTGATTTATCGCATATTGCTTCATGTCTAATGAAAAACTGATGTGTTTGAGGCTGCTTGAGACCATCACTGATCATGTTGTTATATAAATCAGGAGCAACTGAACTAAAGCTATCATCTGACACAAAACGCTCATTATGAAACAGTTTAATTATTTGTAAGGTATGTGCTCTGATACGAGCATTTGCAATATCAGCAGTGTCATTTTGCTTCGTTGAACTAAGTATGCTTTTGATACTTGAAAATGTTTTTTTGGTTACTTTAACTTTCTGCCTCTCTAGAGTATTCCAATAGTCAGCATCATTCTTAAATCTTGATACATTGTCATCGGTTGTAACAGTAAACCTATGCTTTTTAGTTTTAAAAAAAGGAACTCCTAACTCTTCAGCTAGTAACTTTTCTGAATGAAATAAGTCGCCTTCATTTGCCATTACAGATAAATTGAATATGTGATTATTATTAATGACTGGTTTTGGAGTAAAAAATTGTGTGTCCAAATACAGTTCATATTTTGATAAATAATTTTTAGAACGTTTTATGATTGAATTCAAAAAATGGACATGTTTGAATTTATCGACATTTGGAGTTTTATTTGATTTGAGTATTTCAATATCTAGTTTTGCGCCACAGGAAATACAACCCCTTGATATTAGATCATGAGACATAGGCCAATGAATTCCACATAAATGACAGTTTGCTATTAAGTCAGCATCGTGAATGGGGCACTTGAGCAGCCATGATTCATCAAATAACTTTGTGTGAAAACCAATTTCAGCACATTCTGGGCAATGATTTAGGGGCCTATATCCTTTTTGTAATAAATGATTAAACCTTTGATCTGATGGATTGTTTGATCTTTCATACATACTTGCAAGCAGTGCAGGCTTGTATGCAATCAGGTTCGAATTAATAAAGAGCTCACTTCCTTTGATACTGACGTCCTTGAATTCCTTAACAACTTTGCTTACAGAGTTTAGCCTTTGATTTGCAATTAAAAACCTGCGATAAGCGGAGTAGGGGCTTTCTCCTGGTCTTTTTAGCATTTGGCCAGTATTAATCATCAAACCAGCTCAACTTGATCAGGAATCAAACCAGAAGCATTTATACTGGCTTCCACCATCTGGCTCATGAGGATAGGGTCATGCACTCCGTTGTTGGGAATAAAGTCAAACAATAAAATACGAATCATTGATAGGAAGTATTGAATAGGCCAAGACTCTATTCCTGCTTCTTTACAAAAGCATTCCTCATAAACGCGCCAGATAATTTCTGCAACATCAATTAACCTCCATTCCTCAGACACATCTTGATTCCATAGGTATTCTTCGGTATATGAGTTTTTATCTGTAAACAAATAGTTTTGATCAATTTCCCTTAAACATGCTTTCAGCTCTATTTCCTTCCTAATCCCATAGTATTTGTGAAATTTCAATAAAAACCGCCCCCTTATCAATTCATACTGGGGGTTTTCTTTCATCTTGTCTAATAACTGTATCGAAGCAGTGTGATTTCCAACAAAGAATATTGAAAGATGAATCCCAAAATTCATTAATCCATCGTAAAGTTCAGCAAATACTTCGAACTGTTTGGGCCTTAGTCTCTGCATTTCATCAATGAATAGAATCAGATTATGAGGAGTATCAGAATTAGCAGCAGACTCACCAAGAAAATGAATCAAATCATTGGCCATGATGTCAGCGCGTGTACTATCAGTTATTGAAAGTTCTGCTGAGTAGCACAGTTGCCTGAGTATTCCTGTAAATGTTCCTACATCTCTTGGGGCTATAGAAGTGAAGTGGCAATTAATTTTCTGATTTCTTCTTGTGAATATTCGATCTTTGATATGCTGTATTGCAGCAGTTTTTCCAATCCTGTTAGCACCTAGTATGACCCCACCTGAAAAACCATTTAAATGCCATTTATGGATAATTTCAGAAAGTTCATCAATCATTGGGGTTGATATGAAAAATTCTTTTAAATTCATCATTTGATCGTAAATATTTAAGCTGTCATCATTGCTCATTCTTTTCTCCTTTGAATAAACCAGTATTCCACTCAAGAGGGTTGCGTGATTTTCCAGTTTGAGTAAGGTCTACTTCATGAGTGCTTATGCTATTGGAATCATTGTTTTGATCATCAGTTTTAAGGTGGTCAAAAGTATTTATGCTTGAATTAAACTCTTTGACCAACCTAACTATTTCTAATGCTTCACTAGGAAGGTGCTTGTCTCTCATATGAATATTAAGCATATTTCTGAGCGGATCTTTTAATTTCAGATTTTCTTCTCTGGTATATTTTGAAATTCTTTTCTTAGTTCTAAGTGTAAATGGGTGTGATTGCCATGAAAGAGGAGCCATCAATGCGCCCAGTGATGTTCCATCTTCCTTAAATGCTTCAACCACCCTCAAGTCCCTTCTGTCATAACGGATGGTGATTTTCTGATTTTCTAATTCAGATTCTTTCAGTCCTTCTCCAACATATCGAAGCCCATTAAAACTGATTTCTGGTGCTCGATTGTCACTTTTATACCAACAAACTTTCCTAGTAACTTCAGATACAAAAGGACCTAAACATTCTTCCCTCATCTCATAGTTCACCCTTAATGGGTGACGTTCGTTTTGATATTTCAAATAATCTAATGGTGAAAGGCCTCCCAAGCGCTCACGAGGTCTAGTGTTCTCAGCTGTCACAACAACACTGATGACTTCTTCTAGTGTTCGCAGGGAAAAAGTAGGAACCTTCTTTGCATTAGATTTTGTTTCTTTTAGAGGGTCTAAAACATGGGAGCCAGTTGTTGATGGAAAACGATGAGTAATTTCATTTAGCAACTTGAATGCGTATTCAATTAATTGCCTACTCTTTGGCGTTGCTGGTAAACCGTAGTTGAGTGTTGCACCCAGTTTAATTAGAATATGGTCTTTTACCATCTTTGCTAAATGACATTTGGCGTTATCCAGTTCTAATATGCCAATAGATCGAAATTGAAACTCCTCATCCAGAGCACTTGGAAGACATGCGCCCAATTGATATTCAAGACCAGGTGTTTTTAATTCCATTGGCTCCCACTTTTCATTCATAAAGCTGAATAAATTCAATAAATCATCCTGATTAGGGCTTTTTGTATAACACAAAAAATAAGAAAGAATACAGTCTGACGCAACATCCTTCATCATAAACAAAGCGAGTCTCGATAACCTTACAGTTTCAATTATTCCTTTATCATCAATGGTTGCATTTACATTTAAGTCTGTTAACTGAGAATCCAGTTGTAGCTTTTGAAATGGAAGGAGATCAATTACTTGAGTTTGGCTAATTGATCGTTGTTTTTTCTTCTTTGGCATTCGATATTTATTTACCAACTTATGAAAATATCTTCTGCAACTTTCTAATGCCTGGTTAGACTGATCCAAAGGATACTGATCATCAGGCCAGTTCAAGTCTTCCAACTCTGCTAAAAACGCTTTGTGAAAACTCTTTGGAGTCATGTTTTCTGCATTAGGATCCCTTCGAACAAACGCTTTTACTCTGTCCTTGAGTCTATCTGTCATTTCTGTGTTTTCTTCAAGAATTTTAGTAAAGGAACCTCGAGCTCCTGAGCATTTATTATTGCTTAAAGATTTCTTTCTTTTTCCATTATTAATTTTTTGACCTGGAATCAATGCTTTAGTTAATGGCGGATCTTCATCCTGATAACCAGCCAATGCTCTGCTCATCAAACGACTTATTCCTGGAACCGAAATATTTTCTTCATCAGCAATATCTTTAAACTTAATACATAACAGTACTTTTATTACGATCCGTTGATTTCTTAAAAATTTTGTTCTTTTAACTCCCTTAAATTTTTTGTGGTTCACTTTCGGCCAATTTTTATAATCCCTAAGAAGTGGGCAACATTGAAGCCGCAGCACCCATGTTAACCACATATTTTCACCTCAGTATCATATGAAAATGGTTTATCTTCTAGATGCATATAAACTTCCCCTTTGTGACACAACCTATAGAATGCAATTTCATGGGCCATTTTATTGAATCTATCGTGTTGTGAAATGATGTCGCCCAACTGCTGTTCTGGTGAATTACTTAAAGAATCTAAGATCTTATATTCTTGGTTCTGTGTTTCAATGTGACTGTTAGTAACAAGGGCTCTGACTATTTCAAGCCAATTAACAGCAAACATTTCTCTATCTAGAATTTCTTCATTCGAGATAACCAAGAACTCAATGTTTTCCCTCTTCAGATATGCTGTTAATGGAATTTGTTTTTTCGGATTAAACTTTCCTTGAGGTTTCAGTTCAACAATATATTTCTTGCCATTTTTTACGAAGTAACAATCAGGAATGTATGGTCTGTTTCCTATCAGGAATTTGTGTGACTGAGGCACAAATCTTGTTACTTCGGGATCACTTTCTAAAAGTGCCGCATGAAGAAATTCGCTTTTCGAGTGAAAAATCCCAACATCTGGAAACTTAATGAACTTCTGATAAAAGCAATTACAGCTTTCTTCTATTTTTTTAGCATCAGCCATATGTTGGAAAGGGTCTAATGAATCTGTTTTTACTTTACTTGTTTTGGAGTTAATCATTTTAGAATGTGTAATACAACTTACTAAATAATATATGACAACTTTCTTTTAGTATATAGACAACCTTTAAGTGGGTTGTTGACAACCCACTTAATGTATGATACTGTTTCATCACACGTATTATTCTGTAAAACCTAAAATAAATGAAAAGAGGCCTCAAGTCCTATGCTGTATGTGACTTGCTTGGTATTACTAAGCAATCCCTAAGGTATTGGAGAGTCAATTTAGATCCTTTCAAACAGAGAAGTGAGTTTGATGGATCAAATATATTAGCTTATCGAGTCATAGAGACATGCATAAATAAGCAGGGCATTACTGTATCTGAACTAAAATCTAATGGGGTTAAATTATTATTTGAGGAATGTACAAAGCATCACTTATATCTTAAAAAACTACTATTTGTATTTGACAAATCAATTCATAAATTGGATTTGGTTGATATTAAAAATAATGAGATTGATTTATATTCTCCTGATATCAGAGCATTTTCTATGGCAACCATAGTTAATGAGCATATTGAGTCAATGATTTATTTTGGAACAACACCTGCTAAAATTACCGATATCACCGAAGTTAAAAGTAATAACTCATAGCATCCATGTTTCAAAATTTATATTTTTTCTCACTCTAAATTAAATCAATTCAAAAGTTATCTCATAAAAAAACTTGATCTGCTAAAACCAAAGCAAACACTTTTTTCAGAAATTACAGGTAAAAATATCTTCAAATGAGTTGTGTATGTATTGGTCAAGTAATGTTGGCCACGATTTTGATTCAAACCAGTATTTTTATCCCGACTCATTAGGTGTCAGACCATCATTGTTTATGTGAGGCCTGAAATTGAAATTGAAATGTTCTGTTCATCTAAGTAAATATTAGAAAAAAAAGGACAAAAGTATGTGAATAAATGATTAAATCTATGGATGATAATAAATAAGCAACACATAATTTTCTAGATAAGGAATCATGGATATAACTGAAGTTCAAAATAGGCTAAAAAAAATAGTAAAGAAAGCTGAGCATAAATCCTTTATATATGACTTACTGCTAGCTTATGGTTTGCCAAAAGCATCAATTACCCGGTTGAAGAAAGGAGCCTATGATTTGTCTAAAAGAGATGACCAGGTTTCATGGAAGAAAAAGGTATTGTTTCAGTATGAATCAAGCGAAGACCTACACCTAACCATTAGCGAACTAGAAAAGTCTTCTAAACACGATGAGCGGTTTATTATTGTGACTGACTTTGTTCAATTTCTGGCAAAAGACACACTGACCAATGATTCACTTGATATTGAGTTCAGCGAATTACCAAAACATTATGACTTTTTCTTGCCTTGGGCCGGTATGGAAAAAGCGCAGCATCAGAATGAAAATCCAGCAGACGTTAAAGCGGCTGCAAAAATGGCCAAGCTGTTTGATACGATCCGAAAAAACAATGCCATTAAAGAAGGTGAAGAAGTAAGCGAAGATGGGGTAATCAGCACCCATGCCATGAATGTGTTTTTATCTAGGCTGCTATTTTGTTTCTTTGCTGAAGACACCCACATTTTTCATGAAAATGCATTCACCAATGCCATAAGCTCTCATACCAAGGAAGATGGCAGTGATTTATCAAGTTATTTACAACAATTGTTCACTGTTCTTGATACGCCAGAAAATCAACGAGAAGACTTACCTGAGCACTTCAAAGTATTTCCATATGTGAATGGTGAACTATTTTCAGAACGGCATCAAATTCCTAATATCAGCAGAGCATCCAGAAAGGCATTGATTGAAGCTGGCCAGTTGGAATGGAAAGACATTAACCCTGATATTTTCGGATCAATGTTCCAGGCAGTTATTGGTGAGGACCAAAGAGGTAATTTAGGCCAACATTACACATCAGTTCCTAATATCATGAAAGTTATTGAGCCGTTGTTTCTGAATGATTTGAATGAGGCATTAGAAAAGGCCAGGGGCAATAAAAAACAACTCGAAGCGCTTTTGCTGAGGCTTTCAAAAATTAAAATATTTGACCCAGCTTGTGGCTCAGGTAATTTCCTGATTATTGCCTACAAGGAATTGTGTCGTCTGGAAAGGAAGGTGTTTCAAGCCATTGACGAAATTACTAAACAACAGTCTTCACCTTCTTCATTAATTACTCTCAATCAATTCTACGGCATTGAAATTGATGACTTTGCACATGAAGTTGCCATACTTTCATTATGGCTTGCAGAGCATCAAATGAATGTTGAATTTATGAAGCAATTCGGTCGAACAAAGCCCACTCTACCCTTAAAGGAAGCTGGGAAAATTGTCCATGCAAATGCATGTAGGATTGATTGGAGTGAGATATGTCCCAGAGAATTGGATGATGAAACATATTTACTAGGGAACCCACCATTCTTAGGTACAAGAAACCAAAACTCAAACCATAAGAGCGACATAGACTTTGTATTTAGTAAATTTAAAAAACGAAGAAAACTGGACTACATATCAAATTGGTTTTATTTGGCGTCTAAATATATAAATAACTCTAAAGGAGCATTCGCTTTTGTCTCAACAAATTCAATATGCCAAGGAGAACAGGTTCCAATTTTATGGCCGTTAGTATTGGGGGAAGATAAGAATATATTCTTCGCATACAATTCTTTTAAATGGACCAATAGTGCTAAATCAAATGCTCAAGTAACAGTAGTAATTATTGGCATAAATTCTTTAAACAACAAAGAAAAGTATATTTACTCGGATAATCAAACAATTTCCGCAAAAAATATAAATGCTTACTTAGTCTCAGCTAACAATCAATATGTTTACGCAAGGAGCAATGCCTTGTCTAACCTTCCCAAAATTGTAAGAGGGAATTATACAGGCTGTTGTAATTCATTAATTTTTGATCAAAAAGAAAAAAATAAAATTTTAAGCATAGATAAATCATCAAATAGGTTTATTAAAGAATTTTTAGGGTCAAATGAATTTTTAAATGATGTTAAAAGGTTTTGCTTATGGATAGATGACAAGGATTTGGATGAAGCAATTTCAAACCAATTAATTAGAGAAAAAGTGGACTTAACCAGATTAACAAGAGAAGAAAGCTCAGATAAAGGGCAACAAAAAATTGCTTATAAAGGACATCAGTTTCGTGAGTTCAACAGAACTAAAAGCCAATCAATCTTGATTCCTGTTGTTTCATCTGAAAGAAGAGCTTATATACCTTCAGGATTTACAAACCCTGAACAAATAATTCCTAATTCTGCAATGTCTATATACGATGCAGATCCATACATATTAGGAGTTGTCTCATCACGCATGCACATGACCTGGGTTAAATCAGTTGCTGGTAAATTAGAAACACGAATTCGTTATTCATCAACCTTGTGCTACAACACATTCCCTTTCCCCGAAATTTCTGAACAACGAAAACAACAAATCACTCAATGCGTTTTCCGTATCCTAGAGGAAAGGGAAAAACACCCTGAAAAAACCCTGGCAGAATTGTATGCCCCAGACAAAATGCCTGAAGGCTTACTCAAAGCACACCAAGCCAATGATGAAGTGATTGAACGTTGTTATCGAAGTAAGCCCTTTGAAACGGATGAAGAACGTTTGGCTTACTTGTTCAAGCTTTATGAAAAAATGACGGCTGAAGCGTAATGAATAAGTTGGATAAAGACTTTACAGAATTGATAAAGCAAATGACATACAACCAAAATGGGGCTGAGTATGCATGGTATTTTAGGGAATCAGAAAAAGCCTTTGAACAAGGATTATTTTTGTTGTCTGTGTGTGGTGCTTTAATAGGGATTGAAGCCAGTTTACGTGGCTTAATTAAGCTATTTGATAATATCGATTATGACGATGATAAAAGTATAAAAAAACCCAAATTAAATAAAAAAACATTAAAAAAAATTCATGGGTACGGTTTGAATATTGAAGTATTGTGTTTTCCTGATGATAACTATTCGCAGTTTATGAGAAATAACAACCATACAATCACAATAATCGATTTAAGAAATGAACTGGCTCATGGGAATTTGTTTAACTATCTTGAGTCACATGATATTCAAAAGCCAGATCAGGTTCCTATCAAAGTATTTAATCCAACATTCTTGAAAGGTTTGAATCAGCAGTTACTTGAGATTCAGCTTAAATGGGCTAATGAGATCAATCGGTTTAATAAAGAAAGGAGAGAAAATGCAGAACATCGTTGATGTCACTTATGCTCAAACCGGCAAAAGTCAAAACAGCAATCATTTAGGTATGCGAGAAATGCAGGCTCGAGCCTATGAATCGCGTGATGCTCAGTATTTATTGATTAAATCACCACCAGCATCAGGCAAGTCATTTGCCTTGATGTTTATTGCTTTAGATAAATTGAGGCACCAAGGCATTAAAAAGGTGATCGTGGCAGTCCCTGAAAGATCGATTGGTGCATCTTTTGCACCCGTTAAGTTATCTGAATTTGGTTTTGAAGCTGATTGGCACTTTGATCCGCGCTACAACCTTTGTACGCCAGGTAGCGAAGTCAGTCAAAGCAAGGTGAAAGCATTTAAAGACTTTATGGCCTCTGATTCAAATATATTGATTTGTACCCATGCCACTTTACGCTTTGCAGCTGAAGGTATGGATGAAAGTGCTTTCGATGATTGTTTACTGGCCATTGATGAGTTTCATCATGTGTCAGCTGATGCTGAGAATCGTTTGGGTGAATTACTGCGTGATGTCATCAATAAATCCACTGCTCATATAGTAGCCATGACCGGTTCATATTTTCGTGGCGACTCCGTTCCCATTCTCACACCGAATGATGAAGCTAAATTTACTAAAGTTACCTACAATTATTATGAGCAACTGAACGGCTATAAACACCTCAAAACACTGGGAATAGGCTACCACTTTTATCAAGGTAGATACACCGAAGCCATTATGGAGATTTTAGACACTGATAAAAAAACCATTCTTCATATACCCAATGTTAACTCAGGTGAATCAACCAAACAAAAGCACGAAGAAGTGGACTTTATCCTTGATGCGATCGGTTCAATTGGCTACCAAGACCCTGAAACGGGTGTTATCTATGTAAAAAGAAAATCAGATGGTAAGGTACTTAAAGTGGCTGATTTGGTAGAAGATAACGGCAAAGAACGAGACAAAATTGTCAGTTATCTGCGAACAATGGATGATGTCGATGACATGGATTTAATCATTGCACTTGGTATGGCCAAAGAAGGGTTTGACTGGCCTTATTGTGAGCATGCATTAACCGTTGGATATCGTGGCTCATTAACCGAAGTCATTCAAATTATAGGGCGTGCAACTCGGGATTCAGAGAATAAGACCCATGCACAATTTACCAACCTGATTGCCCAGCCTGATGCAGAACAAGGCGAAGTTAACTATTCAGTCAACAACATGCTTAAAGCCATCACCGCTTCATTATTAATGGAACAAGTATTGGCCCCAAACTGGAAATTTAAAACCAAACTTAATGATGAGGATTTGGCCAAACCAGGCGAAATTAAAATCAGCGGTTTAAAAGAGCCAACCTCTAATCGAGTCAAGGGGATTATTGAGTCTGATTTGGATGATTTAACTGCACAAATCCTTCAGGATAAAAACATGCTTAAAGCCATGCCAGGTTCTGTTGATCCTGAAGTCATGAATAAAATTCTAATTCCTAAGGTAATCCGTACACAGTATCCTGATTTAAATGAAGATGAGGTGGAAACACTGCGTCAACAACTGGTATCAAGCTCTGTTGTTAAAAACGGAGAAATCAAAGAAGTGGGTGATCAGCGATTTTTGCTTATGGCTGATAAATTTGTCAACATAGATGACTTACATATTGACTTGATTGATCAGGTAAATCCTTTCCAAAAAGCATTTGAAGTACTGTCAAAATCAGTTGATAAAATAATGCTCAAGACCATCAATGATTACATTTCTGCAAATCGAATAAAAATGGATTTTGAAGAAGCAAAATTGCTTTGGCCTAAAATTCAAGAATTCGTAAAAATGTATAAACGAGAGCCCAGCATCAATTCTCCAGATCCACTTGAAGTTAGGATGGCTGAATGCATTATTTATCTAAAAAATGAGAAGAGAAAGAAGCAGCATGGCCAAGGATAAAGAGTCTGTTTTAGATGATATTTTTGCCAATGACCCTATGGGCTTACTTGAAGTAAAGCCGCAGAAAAGCAAAGCCCAATCATCAGATGAACGTTTAATCAGTTCATTTGAAGAGATCAATGTGTTTTTTGATACGAAGAATAGAGTGCCTGAGGCAAGTACTACTGAAGTCAATGAGTATCAGCTTTACTCAAGGCTAAAAGGTATCAATGAAAGCCCAGACAGAATCAATCTGTTAAGAGACTACGACAGGCATCAGCTTTTAAAAATCAGTGCCGATGTGATAGCTGAGGACCAATCAAATTATAAAGTTGCAAAAGAAGTTGAGTCCATTGATGACCTACTTGAAAATGATGATATTGGACTGTTGTCTGAAAAAGATGATATTTTTAACTTTAACCATGTACCTAAAGACTATCAAAGGGCAAGCAGTGACTTTATTGCCAAACGCAAGCCGTGCCCTAGCTTCAGTGAATATGAGCCGCTTTTCAAACAAGTTCACAAAGATCTCATCGATGGAAATAGAAAAATACTTAAATTTCGCCAGGGTAATTTAAAAGAAGAGAATTTTTACATTCACAATGGCGTGATGTTTTTACTGGTTAAAATTAACATAGAGCAACAAGAACATTACAAGCCAGATGGAACCAGAGTCAGAGAAGATGGAAGGACATTGTGTATTTTTGAAAATGGAACCCAATCAAATATGTTGAAACGTTCCGTTGAAAAGATTTTGTATGAGAATGGAAAAACCATATCAGCCCATAAGGAAGAGGGCGTAAAACAGCTTGAGAGGGAATTAGAAAACATAACTGAAGAGGATAGCTCTACAGGTTATATTTATGTATTGAAATCCAAGAGTGCCAATCCTGAAATCAGAAATATAGAAGATTTGTATAAGATAGGGTTTAGTAAAAATAAAACACAAAAGCGAATTCAAGATGCTGAGAAACAGGCCACTTACTTAATGTCAGATGTTGAATTGGTGAGTGAATGGCAATGTTTTAATATGAATCCTCAAAAGTTTGAAAAATTAATTCACCAAGTTTTTGGACATACCTGTTTAGACATTTCGGTCAAGGATAACAGGGGGAAAGAACACAAACCTAGAGAGTGGTTTATTGTGCCAATTCACGTGATTGAAGACGCAGTAGATAAAATCATCAGTGGTGAGATAGTTAATTATAAATTTAATACGATAACGCAGAGTTTAAAAAAGGAATAATAATTTAAAAACTGAATAACATTCAAACATAAGTTTAATTTAGGAAATAATAGATTAAGTGGGTTATTAAAATTGAGCAAATTAGAAGTTATATCAAAAACTAGTTGGAAACAACCTTTCAAAAATAGAAATAAAGATGTGCGTCTATGGGGTATTCCAAATAAAATTAAAGAAAACTGTCATATTGTAGATAAATCAAGACGCATGGTTCATTTTCAATTCGAAAATAAATTCAATCTTTCTTTTACTCAAGACTGTGCCATTACAAGTGATTGCAATGTTCGTTTAAATATTGAAAACCAAAAATTGATAAAACCTATAATTCTTAACAACCCTGATTCATTTTTTATTGCATCAGTTGTCGATGTCAAGATCAACTATCATCGTCTCATTGATGTTGAGAATACCACTAAAAATGCAATTACAAAACTAAGAATAGGGCAAGGGAAATTCAGACAGCAATTAATAGACTTTTGGGATAGCCAATGTGCAGTATCAAAAGTTCATATTAACGATTTACTAGTAGCATCTCACATCAAGCCATGGAGGAGTTCTACTGATTTAGAAAGATTGGATGTATACAATGGGTTGTTGCTGAATCCTATGCTTGATGCATTGTTTGATCAGGGCTATATTTCATTTGACCAAGATGGAAATATTTTAATTTCTCCATTAATATCAGATACTATTGGTCAGTTTAATATACAAGATGCAAACAAGCTTCGCAAATTAAACACTAAGCACCTAAAGTATTTGCAGTATCATTATAATGAAGTTTTTATTAATAACTAATCTATATAGAATTTAAAAGTGACTAAATCTCTCTGAACATAACTTCTCTCCCCGAAATAATTCTATCAAGTACCAAAAACAACTGGTAGCAGTTTATTGGGCTGGTCATTAGAGGTAGCTTCTTTTTGGGAACTGTCCAATGGTTACTATCACTTACTACGAAGCTCGACATACATTTTAATTGTGTATCGTTAATTGATGTTTTGTATCGCTATTTGATATAACCGACAGTAGAGGCTGTAATCCCCCCATTTTGATGTGACTTCTAAATTGGGAGATTACCATCAAATTAAATATCTCAGAATTTAACAACTAAACTCGCAGAATCTTTGTATTTTTTAGCTCTTTTGTCATACATCATGGTTGTTGAAATATTGGCATGCTTAACGGTAGTTTGCACATCTTTTATATCACATTTATTTTCAAGTGCCTGGGTAATAAAAGTAGCTCGGGCAGAGTGGGGGGTTATTATTCTAGGAAGGGCAGCGATTGCAACATATTTATTGAATATGCCATTAAAAGACTTCGGTGTTAAATGTGAAAGTTTGCTTTTATCACGGTTGTTACTGGTTGAAATAAACAATGGAGAATCACCATCAACTATATGATCAGCTATTTTTAAATATTCATCAAGAATACGGTTTAATTCAGGATGGATTGGAACTCGATTTTTCTTGCCTCCCTTTACTTTAAAATCAATCACATTGTAACCATTGTCTTCTAAAAGACTTTTAAGTTTCAATGAACCAACTTCAGCACGTCTACAACCGGTATAAAAATAAATGCTTAAAATTGCAGTAGCACGAATCCCTTTAAAATCATCCATACCTGGTGCATCCAGAATCAATCTGGCTTGCTCAGTGGTAAGCACGGGAGCTTTGACTTGATCTTGTTCTACTTTGGGTCGCTTAATACCTTGAGCCGGGTTAATAGCCATTAACTGTTTTTCACATAGGAAGTTAAATAAAGAGGACAGGGCAGAGATACGACTATTTATTGTGGATTCAGCCATTCCGGCTTCGATCATTGCATCACGCCAGGAAATCACGTGTGCTTGGGTACTGGTACGTAAATCGTTTTGGCCAACCATGCGGTGAAAATGAAAGAATTCACGTACAGAGATCGAATAAGTAGCCTTGGTGTTCTTTGAAGTGAAGTTGGCCAGCCATACAGACTCCTGTGGGATTTGTACCAAATCTTTACCACGGATATTTGCAAGAGAGGTGTTATTATTTATTTTCAATTTCATCAATATTCAAATATAAAAAATCAACATATTTATTATGAGAAGATGGGTTGCCACAATATTTCATGATATTTTCAAGAAGTTGATGCATCAATGATTTTTTTAAATCTGTAAAAAAAAGGTGGCTTCTAAAAAAAGAATAATATGATTCATTCTTAATTAGAAACATATATGAATAAAAGAGCATAAGTTCATACTTAGAATATTGTCTTTTTAAAATTTCAATATATGGCTTAGGGTCAATTTTATTTTCTGATTCAATGCGCATAACTAAATCAATCAAATCTAAACTTTCATTTAACAGCCTTCCCAAGTCATAATTATCAATAGCTTCAGATGTTGATATATAAAGAGCTTCCGAATAGGGTATATTTCTTGATTTAATCTCTACAGTTGAGCTTATGATCTCCACACAAGTTTTAATAACTTCATACCCTTTTAATTGATTTTCAACAACTAAAAATGAAATTGTTTGAGTGTGTTTGTTTAATAGATTAAAAAAAGTGTTTTCAAAGTTTTGCAACTTCAAAGAATCACTTTGTTCCTTTAAAGCCGTTGAACTATCGCGCATTTCATTAGTAGCAAGTTTCAACTCTTTGCTTTGTAATGTTATAGTAACTAATAAGGCTATCAATGCTAAGAATGAAAGTATAGGATTTAATAACCCCCCAAAGTAATCACCAAACTGCCCCCAAATTTCATTGCTATGAGTAAATTCAGTTCCAACGTAAATTCTGTAAAATAACAAAGCTGAGATAATGAGCACAACAGCTACGATTGAAATTACAAATAGTATTTTTATAATGTGCTTTTGTAGAAACGTATCTTCAGTTACTTCTTCATCCTTTTTATTCTTATCCAAAACTAATACCAGGCTTTAATAATGTACTAATTATAACACGCGCTTTAAGGTAACATAATGTATTTTATGTCCCGTTAATATAGAGGTGAGATATTTTTAAGAAGGGAATTTCATTATGTGTTTTCCCATAACAATACTAGTGAACTCAATGTAATTATCCTTTAACTCATATTCATACGGTAGATCCACAGGTGCCTCATCGATGTATTCACCATATCTGGTAAATAGTCGGCATTCAGTTTCTGTGAGTTCTAAAATAAAGTTGTCTATTTTTTTCCAAGTCCAGAACAGCATTGGGTAGTTAATTTGTTTTACTTTACAAACATGAATATCAATTACTGCAGAAATTTCGCCAGCTCTAATAAATAAGGTTTCTTCTGTTTCGAGCCATTTGTAACTGATTGAATTTAAATTTTCAGAATTTGACCAAAGGAAATTAATAACTGCAACTTTTGAACCTGTATGTAATTCAACAATAGTTTTAAGTTTTGAAGTAGAGCTTTCATCAGAAATAATTATGTCTGCATTTTTATCAGGTTTTGCACTGAGAATTGTTTTGAAAACAGCCCATGAATTTTTATATGTTGATTCAAGTTTCACTTCAAATATTCCATTTTTTTATGAGTTTATATTAATCCAATGATATATGGAAAATTACTGGTGTTTTAGTTTAGTGGGTTAGTTGTAACTTTAGTGGGTTAGTTGTGAAATGTTTAGTGGTTTAGTTGTACCTCCAAATTATGTTAGAGGATTCAATAGGCACTTTCCTTATGTCCGATACCCTTTAGTATTGGACATAGTGTCATATCACTTATATAATGGCTTATTTAACTTATCTGTGAAATCTATGGCTATTCCATACCCAAC
>Ga0209344_10002925_pt1 | contig 17797 bp, 22 predicted proteins | sample Cruoilmetagenom6_FD_187293 | JGI IMG/M metagenome (GOLD analysis project Ga0209344, IMG submission 187293) | Oil polluted marine microbial communities from Coal Oil Point, Santa Barbara, California, USA - Santa Barbara Oil Seep Sample 6 (SPAdes)... | ecosystem: Environmental > Aquatic > Marine... | reverse complement strand
GGTTCATCCCCACGCACGTGGGGAGCACACTGGCTGTGCTGGGCCTTTCTTTTTCAGCTTATGTTCCCGGTCTGTTCTTTCACGAATGTTCCAATTTGCTTGAGGGCATCGCTTGCTTCGGGAAAAAGTGGGGCAAACAATGGCCAGATGTGCATCATGCCATCCGCGATTTCGAGGGTGGTACGCACGTTTGCCTGTCCGGCTGCTTCGGCAAGACGGGTCGCGTCGCTCAAAAGGATTTCGGCAGTGCCCACGAAGACGAGCAGGGGAGGCAATCCTGTGAGATCTCCCGCAATTGGCGTCACCATGGGAGTTGTTGCCGTTGCCTCCGTACCTGAAAGATAGTGGCCTGCAAACATTGCGAGATCTGCGAAAGTGAGCAGGGGATCGGCCTCTGCCTTTTGCGTCATGGATGTTCCGCTCATTCCAAGGTCCGTCCAAGGAGAAATGCAGACTGCTGCAGCAGGAAGCGGAATCCCCGCGTCGCGTAGTGTCAGGAGTGTGACGACGGTCAGGCCACCTCCCGCAGAGTCTCCCCCGATCACAATAGTTGCCGGATCAGTTCCCCCGTCGAGCAGGCCTTTGTATGCGGCGACCGCGTCGTCAAGAGCACTTGGATACGGATGTTCTGGGGCCAGCCGGTAGTCCACGCTCAGCACCGCGGCTTCTGCCGTAGCTGCCAAATGCGACATTGGAGAGCGATACCCTGCAACAGACCCGATACAATACCCGCCGCCATGCAGATAAAAGATCGTGCGTGTCGGTGTCGTCCCGCTTACTCGCGACCATTCGCATGGCACCCCTCCGACAGTCGCGGGCTGTGTGTCAACCCCCTCCACGGCAGGCACAATCCCGAGAAACTGGTCGACCATTTCTCGCCACTCTTCAAGTGTGCGATCTGCTGTCTGTGCCGCCCGGCCTGCTTCGAGTACCTGTAGAAGTCCCTGGAATTGCTCGCTTGGCATAATACCTCTCCCTGTTTCCCCTTCGTTTCCCTTCCAGGTTCCCACATCTGGCCATGGAATATGGCAGTATTGCGCGTTTGTGCAGTTCGTTCCCATTGCCGTCTTCTCAATGCCACTACACCTCCCTGCGAAACTCCCTGAAACGCAAAGCACTGCTACGCCGGCCTGCCTCATGACTGCCTGTAGTTCCGGGGCGTTATTCCTGGGTGGGTTGTTGAGTGTGTGTGATGGGAGGCTTGTTGTCGAGTGCGGTATGTGGTCGTTCGTGATTGCAGAAGTTGCAGAAGTTGCAGAAGTTGTGGAGGGCTTCTCGTCATTGGTTGTTGTTGGTTGTTGAGTGGGAAAGGCGAAGCTGGGCCTACTCTCCGATTCGGAGGTGCTGTCTTGGGCTGGGGCAAAAGGCCTGGTGGTCGTCATGGTTCCCCAGCAGATTTCTTGCTGTTGGGACTTTCGATTCCGGGGTGCTCTGTCAAAGATCCTGCCGGGTCACATGCCGGGAAATATTGTCGCCGTTGTTCTCGGGACCTGGCCGGGTTTTGTTGTGAGGGCCAGGGGGTTTGGCGATGCCAAGGGGAAGCTGTCCTGCCTGGCGGTTGGTGCATAAACGCGGACTCGTCATGACCGCCCGGCAATGTCGCAAAGTAGGCCATGGGTATCTGGATGTCGCGGTGGATGATCATTCTCGCTTGGTGTCTGTCGAGGCTTATGAGAACGAGAAAGCCGGCACTTGCGTGTGCTTTCTTATGAGTTGCCCTATGAAATGCTGAAGTGTTTTTTGCAGCACACGGTATTTCCAGGATTGAGGGTGTTCGCCTGCGACCCCAGACAATTCGAGGGGTAGCTTTTGTTCGGTGTTCGGTGTTCGGTGTAAATGTCAACCTGTTTTCATCCCATAATGCCTGATCTAAATTCTTCATCAGTATCTACAATTGAGAGAATCGGTCCTCTTGCGCGAAGGAGAATATTTTTATGACCAGCTCGCTCCCTCAGCTCTCGGGTAAAGTTTTCATCACCGATGCGGGATTGGAAACCGATCTTATCTTTCAGCAAGGCATGGATCTTCCTTGCTTTGCTTCGTTTCCACTCCTGGAAACCGAATCAGGGCGCAAGGCACTCCAGGATTATTACCAGTCTTTTATTGACATCGCCCGTCGAGACGGTACTGGCGTGGTGCTTGAGACACCCACGTGGCGGGCGAACCCGGACTGGGGGAAGCAACTTGGCTATTCAGCAAAGAGGCTTGATCAGGTGAACGGCCAAGCCGTTCGTTTTCTGCAAGACCTCGGCGTGAAGAACCCGGAAATACAGGTAGTGGTGAGTGGCAATCTCGGACCCCGCGGAGACGGCTACGTTGTTGATGAGACCATGACCGCGGATGAATCTATGGCATATCACGGTCCTCAGATCCGCTCATTTGTCGATGCCAAGGCAGACATGGTGTGTGGTCTTACCCTTGGTTACGCCGAGGAGGCGATCGGTATGACACTTGCTGCCCAAGACTTGGGGGTTCCGATCGCGATTGCTTTCACTGTGGAAACTGACGGGAATCTTCCGTCGGGACAACGGCTGGCTGAGGCCATCAATCAGCTTGATGAAGCGACAAAAAGTGCACCCGCTTACTACATGATCAACTGCGCCCACCCCACCCATTTTGCTGACACGCTGGCGACTTCTGGGCCATGGGGCCGTATTCGGGGCATTCGAGCGAACGCGTCAAAGATGAGCCACGAAGAACTGGACAACGCAACCGAACTTGACCGAGGCAATGAGGCCGACCTGGCAAACAGTTACTTGTCGTTGCGGGACCAACTTCGGAATCTGGCTGTCGTCGGGGGCTGTTGTGGAACCGATCACCACCATGTCGATGCAATGAGTGCCGCTTTCCGCGGTTCGTGATCAACCTCGTAGCAAAGGCCTTGATCCCAACGTGGGAACAGTCCGTCCAGGCTGTGTGTGTCTTGGTGTTTTTGTAGTGGTGACGATGACATTGTGTTTGGGCTTCACTCGGAATGTTCCAAGGTGACTGTCTTGATGGTTGTTTCTTTGCTGTTCTGCTTTGTTGGAGGGTGTGCTTTGCCAAATAAGACGGCCCGTCTCCTCCAGCGTGTTTTCCTTTCTGCCAAAGAACGTTTTTGCATGGGCGAAAAAGGGCAGGCAGTGGCCGGGACCAGGGAACTGGTGCGGTCGCTGCCTGCCCTTGTGGGTTTGTAAACGTTCAGCGAATGCCGAATTGGATTGTCTTGTCACCAATGTTGAGGGAGTAGCGGCCAGGGATGAGTTCCCCGAAGGAAACTTCTGTGTTTTCCAGGGAAAAATCGGGGGAGTCGCCGCAGTACATCTTTGTTGACATTGCAAGAAGCTTGATGTCAGTCACGCCGTCCGCGCGAGGGGAGTCAACTTGTCCACCCCATGCGATTGTATTGCATGACTTCAAAAAATAGATCCTGGCCTTTACGAGATCACCATCACGAAATAAATGCACTACCAGCGTATCGGTTTCGTGTAATGGAAACTCGGGCACCAAAACTTTCCATACTGGTAGCTCTGGCCAGATTTCCGTGTCTACCAGCCCGGGCGACTCTTGCCCGGATGCGAACGGATGAACAGGCGAAGCTCCGACCGTTCCGATGCCTATTCCTGCAAACATGCACCCTGCGGCAAACACGGCCACAACACAGCGGATAGCCACCTTGCCTGGCGCTTTGGGAAATATCTTCCGCATCTCACACGCTCCCTTGTTCCCCCGACGCTCTCCGTCAAGACTGCTTCGTCGCTTTCACGCCTGGCCCCAACCCACTGAGAACAGTGCGCTTTGCAGAATGAGACGGCTCAGACCCGAGAAGTGTTCCCTCCCATAAAAAACTATGCCGACAAATTCGACCCCAGAGCCAGGTGTCAGGGTCAGGCCCCACAACCAGAGCAGAAGTGTGAGTGGTCGGGATCGCTGAAAATCTCCAGAGAATGCTGGACTCCGGACCAGGCAAGATCCGGCAGAAACTTTTAGAGGAAAAGCGGCAATGTGTGGATTTGTGTGAAAAGATCGGTCTGAAAAACCCAAGAAGTTGCAGAAGCGTTGGGCTGGTCAGGCTGGGGGCGGGCGACCGTCTTGAAGATCGTCGAGGCTCAGCTCGAACTGTGTGGTTGCGACTCGGTGACCGCTGATTTGCAGATCGACGTTGTGTATTCCGGCGTGGTAGTTCCTGGTGGAGGCGAGCGCAATCTTGCGATGCTTTTTCAGTTCTACGGTTGCGGCAGGTGCGAGGTTGATCTTTGTCCATTTGAAGACTTTTGCAGAGGTCTTTCCTGACGCTGTGACATGGTGGATCACGAAGTCGACAACAAGTTTTTGTGGGTGGCGTGATGTAGAGGTGAACGAGGCGGTCAGCTCAATTGGCGATCCGATACTGATATGAGGCGGAGCGCAGGTGAAATGGGCGATCGACACCTTTGGGTCAGAGGTGAACCCGAGCAGTTTGAGCGCGTCGGGGTTTCCGTTTTTCACGAGTGAACGGAGGGCGTGCTGCATCATCTGTTGACTGACCGGATGGTGTGTGGTTGTCCAGGAACGAAGCACTGTAATGACAAGGTCGGGCTGGAACTTCGTGATGTCGTTCAGGTGGTTTGCAACTGATCGCCGGACTACTTCTGAGGGGTCGTGCCTCAGCGCGGCGATGATCTCGATGCCGATCTCCGGGGATTCCCTGAGTGCGGGAACTCTTGGCCCCCACGGCAGCAGGGGTCGGCTTCCCTCCGATGGCAGGCGGCGAACCGTTGCGTCTTCGTTGCAGACCCAACGGCGCATATGTGCGAGCGTAAGATCGAGATGTTTCTCCAAGAAGGGGCGGACCGCGAACTCGCAGGACGACAGCTTTGTGAGTGTTGGCATCGCCCTGAGCGATGCTTCCGGGTTGTCGGTCCCGTGGCGCTCGACAAACGCACACAGGGGCCACCCAGCCCACTCGTTCTCCCCGTGCCTTGCCACCTGGATGTTCTCGTGTTTCGCGACCTTGACGACGATGGCGAGAGCATCTGTGTATTTGGGGGGAAGGTGCCCGGCCATCGCGTCGGCGATGTGGTTCACCCGATCTTTGAGTTCCAGGGTGTCAAGGCCGATCGAGGCGGTTCGTGTGAACGAGGCGGCGTCGAACGCCCCATATTGCGATTCAAACGATAGAGCGAGTGCCTCGACAAGGTCGGAGTTGATGTGGTTCTTCAGCGGTGGCGCCATTGTCAGGTCGATTCCGGGAATGTCTTGCTCATCAGAGCAGGATATCCATACCGGAGTAGAAGTCACAGGGTCTGCGATCCGACTTCGTCTCGCTCAGCCCTTGATCTCCCCAATGTGTGGCCTGAACAGCGGATTCACCTTGTCTGGCTTCGAAGGTGCCGGTCCGGAAATTTCATGTACGGAGGGATTACGGTCCCCCCTCCCGGCACGTTTTGCGAAGATCCTGCCCAGGGCGCTGTGGTACTTGTTCGCCGGGCTGTGGAGCGTCGGGTCTTGCTGCTGGTAATCCTGTGACCAGACACTTTGTCTTTGGGTTGGGAGCAGGGGTATTTTTTCTCCGTCCCTGACGCGGCCGTTGTAAAGATGCTGGTCAGAGTGCAGCTGGTGTCGTATTCGACCTATGAATGGGCTTACTGGTCGTTAGTGTTTGGTTCGAGGGTGATGATGACGTTGCCGATTTTTTGTCCGGTTTCGACGTATTTATATGCTTCGACGATCTGGTCCAACCGGTAGGTTCTGTCGATGACCGGTTTGAACTGGCCGGACTCGAGCAGTTCTTTGAAGTATTCGACCATCTCCTTGTCGTCGTGAGGTAGGGGAAACATCGCCCTTTTGCCGCGAAACAGCGGACTGACAAGCGCCAGGACCTGGTTTTGGGCCAGCGGCCCAAGCTCGGAGGAGAGATAGATCCCATCGGGTTTCAACAACCGTCGGCACCGACCAAACGAGCTCTTGCCGACCGCGTCGAGGACGACGTCATAGCGCTGCTCGTCGTTGGTAAAGTCCTCCGCGGTGTAGTCGATCACCCTGTCGGCACCGAGACCCTCGACCAGTGTCATGTGCTCGCGGGCACAGACCGCGGTCACCTTGGCACCCCGAATCTTCGCGAGTTGGACCGCGGCTGAGCCGATGGCCCCGGTTGCACCGTTGACGAGAACATCTTGACCGTCATGGATCTTGGCCTTGTCGATGTGCATGAGCGCGTAGTGCGAGCCTTCGGTGCCGGCAGCAGCTTGTTCGAATGTCGAGTTTGCTGCCATTGTCGCGACCGTACCGTCTTGGGCGATTGTCATGTACTCGGCGTGTGCACCGAACTGGTCCCCGTTGAAGCCGAATACTCTGTCGCCGATCTTGAACAATGTGACGTCGCTGCCGATGGCTTCGACTTCCCCTGCGAACTCATTGCCGAGGATTGTGGCCTTTGGCCTGATCAGCCCCGTGAGGACCCTGATGAAGAAGGGCTTGGCCGCTCGGAGACCACAATCGGTGCGATTGACTGTCGTTGCGCGAATCCTCACCAGAATCTCGTTCGCCTTCGCCACTGGCTTGTCGACGTCGGTTATCTGCACAACTTCGGGTGGGCCGTATCGGGTGTGAACCGCTGCTCTCATGGTGAAGTCTTCCTGATGGCTGCCGGCGACGGTCCTGGTAGGGCTGCTTCTGTTGTTCTCGGTACCGGTGCAATCTCGCTGCCAGATTACAGGGCGTTGGTTTCGAGTGTACTGGCTGGTTTGGGCAAGGCGTATCCCGAACACCTTTACGGGTCGATACTAGTTCTGTGACCAGGCACTTTGTCTTTTGGGCGGGGGTGCCGCCTCTGCCATCAGTCGGGATGTGTTGGGGTCGTGTTCCTCAGCGACATCTGCTGGACTTTGCCGGCGAAACATGGGCGGAGCTTGTGAGAGACGAATGCAGAGATGCTGACTGCTCAGGCGGCGGTGCCGCCGGTGTTTCGGATCCAGACATCGTGACCTCCTCGGTTCACAGTCGACCTCATTCGATTGTGAACTGTTGCCACCGAAGCAACCAGACTCTTTTGTCCTGCTCGGATCGGTTAGGGTACTGGGACTTCTTGCCCTGTTCAACGGGTCGGTCCTGGGTTACGATGACACAGACGATGCGCATTTTTGCTCTCATTGCGCAGTTTTGTTTTTGTTCGGCCGGCACCCAACGTCTGGCCAGGCTTGAAGGAGGCCCGCCATGTCGTTGTCACCAAGCAGTGTCCAACGGGTGTGTGTGATCTCCACCGGTTGGGGCAAGGCACACCCCGAACACCTCTACGGAACGAAGAAACCAACATTGTGGTGGATCTTTCGTTCAAAGGAGTGGGTGAGGGTTCCGGTCAACGTGTTTGTGATCGAGCATGCCGATGGGGTGGTGCTGTTTGATACGGGTGTCGATCGAGCGCCGGCGACTGACCCGGACTATTGGCCGGATCGGGTCACGCGGTTCTTCATGCATCACATCTTTGACTGGGAGATTGGCCCGCACGATACCCTGACCGACCGGCTTGCAGAGGCCGGATACTCAACAAACGAGGTCAGCACGGCGGTGCTGTCGCATTTGCACATGGACCATGCTGGTGGCATTGCCGAGATTCCCGGTGCAGACTTGTTCGTGACGAAGAAGGCCTGGGACCACATGTTGGGCCCGCACCCGGAACGCGAAGCCGTATTGCGCCGAGACATAGTCATCCCCGGTGCAAAGTGGCAGCATATCGACTTCCAACCCACCGATGATCCAGCGCTTGCTCCATTTACCGAGGCCTGCGACTTGATGGGCGATGGATCCATGATCGTGTTGCCGACCCCTGGGCACTTGGCTGGTGACGTCTCCATGCTTGTACGTCGCGCGCAGGCTCCACCTTTGTTGTTGGTCGGTGACCTGACCTATTCCGAAGAACTCCTTGCGCGCGACCAACTTCCCGGCACTGGCGATCACAAGCTGCTCTTGCAGAGCTTCGCCAAGGTCCGAGCCCTCCAACAACACACTCCTGACCTGGTGATCCTCGCCACCCACGACGCAGCAGCCGAGGGCAAGCTCGCCATTGAGGAGCGGTAACATCGACCCCGATAGCGGTCTGTCTTTATGGGTGACGTGATATGGGTTCATTCCCATGTTGGGGGATGGAAGTGTTGCATGTTGCGCACATGTGAAGAGGCCCCATCGAAATGGCGGGCACAACTCGGTGCAGAGGCCAAAGCTCAGAGCGAGGTTTTCGCGCAGGCGTACGAGATTGCCCTCCAGGTTGGTCGTGCTGTGTGAGGAGCACAGGTCGACCCAGGCTGACCTGGCTGAGCGTTGTGGAGTGGATCAGGGCGACATCAGTCGTATCGAGCGCGGTTCCACCACTCCAACCGCTCGAACGCTCCAGCGGATCGCTGATGTACTTGATGTTGATGTGCGACTCGTTGCCCGTGTCTTCTGACACTACTGTCGAGTCGATCAACCTGTGCAGGTGCCGAGTTGCCTGATCTATCTGACAAGTTACCCGGAGCGAGAGTCGGTTCCAGATTTGTTTGCGGCGTTGGCGTTGTAGGTAGTTGTGGGCAAGTGTCACTGGGTGAGTCGTTCGAGGGCGGTCTGCAGGAGATCAATTGGGCGATCGAAGCAGATGCGAATGTGGGGTGTATCCGCGTGGTCGGCTCTGCAGGCGGAGCCGGGTAGTACCGCTACTCCCCTGATTCCGGCCTCGTTGGCGTACGTGACACCATCACCAGGCAATTCGATCCAGGTTGCGAGCCCACCGTCAACCGGTGTTGGTTTCCATTCGGGGAAAGTTTGCGTGAGCGCATTGATGAACCACCCGGCACGATCGCGAAGGTCGTGACACCGGCTTGCGATTCGGTCGTCGAATCCGTCGAGTAACTGAACTGCAAAGAGTTGGGATGCGATTGATGGGCCGAGGTCAAATTGCTGCCATCGACGCCTCACGATTGTGCTGCAAATTTCGCGGTCAGCAGTGATCCATCCGGTTCGAAGACCTGTCCAAAGCGTTTTTGAAAGCGAGCCGATCCGGATGGCTTGTTCTCCGAGAAAGGTCGAGAGCGGCCGTCCTGAGGGTGCGAACTCCAGGTCGGCATAGGTTTCGTCGAGTACGACCTGGGTCTGGGCGTCAACGAGTACCCGTGCAATTTCCTCACAGCGCGATGGGGGCGAGACTGTTCCGGTTGGCGAGTGTACCGACGATACAAGAATCGTGAGCGAGGGTTTGTGGCGAACCAGGAGATCGTGCAGAACGTCAGGGACGACGCCGTTGGCATCTCGAGTCACACCGATCGGGTGGCAGCCGTTCGCCTGAATTATATCGACCAACCCACCATATGTGGTGTTTTCCAGCAGAATAGGCGAGCCCCGTGCAGCCAAAGTTGCCACGACCATGGCCAGCGCCTGGTGGGCCCCCGAAGTGATGATCACATTGTCAGCAGTCGTGTGGGGCACGAACCTTGCCGTACGAAGTGCTACGGCTTGGCGAAGTGTCCAGAGTCCCATTGGGCTGAGGCCATTTGCCGGCTCGGCCATGAGTAAGTCGGCCGTGCTGACCCTCATCGGCGGAAGCAGGCCGGCATCGGGTGGGGTTGCTGAAGCCAAGTCGATGTTTCCCACTGCTTGGATCATCTCGACGAATGGAACCTGGGGTCCGTTGTGCCGGCCAGGGCCGGACACCCAGGTCCCGCTGCCTTGGCGAGAAGTCACCAGCCCACTGTTTCGGAGATCGTCGATCACCGCCGACACGGTCGGTCGACTGACGTGCAATGCCTTGGCGATTGTTCGCTCGGCAGGAAGTCGGAACCCCTGCGGGAGCTGACCGCCGGAAACTGCTTGACGAATCGCCAGGGTAAGGCGTGCTCTGATGGGGCCGTCATCGCCATGAAGCCAGGGCGAGATCGCCTCAATGAAGTAATCGTCGTTCACTTGAATCCTCCACCTGTCTGATAAATGGCCAATTGGCTAGTTGTCTATTTGGCTAATAAGAGTAACTTGCAGTTATGGATTTCGCTGCCCTGGTTGCCCTCGCGTTTGTCGCTTCGATTACACCCGGCCCGAACAACCTCATGTTGTTGGGTGCTGGCATGAATCATGGGATACGCAGAACCTTGCCTCACCTAGCCGGTGTCAGCCTCGGGTTCGCATTCCTGATCTTCCTTGTGGCAGTCGGTCTGGGAACGATCTTCGAACAGTATGAGCCGGTGGAGTATGTCCTCAAACTTCTTGGCGGCAGCTACCTCGCTTACCTCGCATGGAAGATATTCAATACTCGGTCTGTTGCAGATGCCAGGCAGAGTTCGGTTCCGATGACTCTTGTGCAGGCTGCAATGTTTCAATGGGTGAACCCAAAGGCCTGGGTCATGGCCACAACAGCGAGCGGCACATTGCTCGACACCAACAGTTCGGTCTCTGTGGGAGCAGCGAAACTGACCCTGGGTTTCTGGATCATCAACTTGCCCTGTATCTCGACCTGGATGCTCTCGGGAGTTTTTGCATCGCGCTGGGTCGATAGCGACCAACAAGTTCGTACTATTAATCGAGCACTCGGAATCCTGCTCGCTGGGACCGTGGTGTGGTTGATGTGGTAGCAGCGCGGGTAAGTCTGTCAGGTACACCCGTTCAACCCTGACTGTTCGACTGCCCGCCCTCAGGGTTTCCCGTTCGGGCGGAGGGCCAACGGAAACAACGGTCCCAGGTTCAAATCCTACCCCCATCATCACAAAAATACTGGTCACAGCGTTGTTGGGGCTGCGGCTCCGTCGTTGTTCCACTGGCGAGACAACCGAGAGGTGACATGGGAAATGGTCGACACCCATTGAGGTGGCGATTGTGGGTGGGAACGTGCAGCCAGAGTTTCCAGGCGGACTGTCCTGTGGTGATGAGGTCGCTGAACAATTGGATTTGTTGTGTGCTGTGGCGGTTTCGGTGGTTCGGTGGGGTGAGTTTGAGAGTCTGGCGGTAGAGCCAGACGTGTACTCGCTGTCGATGGTTCATCCGACGGCCCAGTTGGGCTCTGGAGCAATGGCATGATCGACGAGGCGGGCGAGACGGCGGATTTCCGCGCCGAGCGTGTCGCGGCCGGCTTGTGTAATCCGGTAGTGCCGGTGTCGTTGGTCGTCGAGTTTGGCGGCCCGCCGGTCCTTGGTTTCGATGATCAGTTCGTTGTCGACGAGACGACCGAGAGCGCTGTGCAGCGCTCCGGGTCGGAGTTTCACCGTTCCGCCGGTGAGTGTTTCTGTGGCGGTCATGATGCGATATTCGTGTGCATCACCCTCGGCGAGTACGAACAAGATGTGTAGGTGTGAGTCTGGCAATATCGACTCAACTACAACTGTTCCAGGTATATCGTCAACAGGTAGAGATTGGGCTTCAGTTCACGTTCCGGTAGAAGAACAGGGCGTTGCCGTTGGGATCGTAGAGTCCGAACTCGCGGGTGCCCCACGTCGTGTCTTGCACTTGTGTGCCTTCCGGGATGGCTGAGGAGACGCCGGGTTCGCTTCGTATGTTCCGGATGAGGATGCTGTTGCGATCCCCTTTCTCAGATGTACATGCTTTCAATGAGACCGGCGAACTGTTTTTGAATTGCTTCCCGTTTTGTTTTCATGCTTGGGCTGCACCAGGACAGTGACCTGATTGAGCTTGCCTGCCGGGCTGACTGCTCCCTCGGTCAGGAACCATCACTCGCTGCGTCTCCCGACATTGCGCCGCGCCATCTTTGAGTGTTCGAAGCGACCCGATGCAACGGCCTCATCAACGAATGCCGAGACGCCGCTTGACCAGCCACGACACTGTATTCTGCCCTCACAGGCAGGTACGCTGCATGAAATCTTTGCATTGTACGTCAATCTGACGTACAATGCAAAGTATGGATAGAAAGACCGAACGGTGGACGCTTCGAGTGACCCCGGCCCAGGATGCGATCGTACGTCTTATTCTTGCTGCGAAGGGGATGTCGCTCAACGAGTATGTGGTCAGCTGCGCCGTCTCCTCTGCTGCCAACGACCTTGCCGATCGTCAGATCTTCGCACTCGCCCCCGACGCATGGGAAGAGTTGCAGGACATCCTCGATCGACCTGCAGTCGCCAAACCAAAGATCGCTGCGCTGCTCGACAAGTCCTCCGTGCTTGAACACAAATGAACTGCTACCGGGGGCCGGAACTGCTCGGTGACGGACACGGGGTTGACGACTTCGACTGCGGCGACGAGGTGCTCAACGATTGGCTCCGTCGGCGCGGTTTACGCAACCAACGCGAAGGATCCAGCCGCACATGGGTGGTCGCTCACGGAACTCGCGTCGTTGCCTTCTACGCATCGAGCACTGCTGTCCTCACCCGCGCTGAGGCGACCAAACGCGCGTCGCGCAACCAGCCCAATCCGCTCCCCGCCATACTCCTCGGTCGCCTCGCCGTTGACCGCGAGTACCAAGGTCGTGGTCTCGCAGCGGCACTGCTGAAGCACTTTCTCCTTAAAGCACTGGAAGTGGCCGAAATGACCGGAGTCCGACTTGTCCTCGTGCACGCCAAGAACGAACAGGCGGCCGGCTTCTATCGCCACTATGGCTTCGAAACCTCCCCCATCGACGACCTCACGCTCATTCTCCTTATTAAGGAAATCCATACTTGAGCTTTACGGTGAGAGTGCCTTATGAAGGATGCGCGTATCCTGGAGCTGGGCTCCGTCTATGACATATAGCCATTCTGCTACCTCGCTATGGCGCACTGATGTCAGTGGATCCAGAAGGCCCAAAAGGCGCATATGCTTCTCTGAGGTCTGGGTTGCCTGCTTGTGTGTTGGGGTGCTCGGGTGTTGCAGTCTCCACTGTCTCCATTAAAGGTAGTAAGAAGATCGTTCCGGTAAGCACCGGCGAATATTTTTGCATCGGCTTTTTCTCTCTCGACAGTGCGCGAAGAGCGAGCGCGGCTTTCCATTCCAGTTTGAGTGGCATGTGAAAGGTTGTGGTCGGCGGAACAGGGGAGGTGGCAGGTGTGCCGGCTGGGATGCGGTTTGGTTTTCAGCTTGGGCTGCACCAGGACAGTGACCTGATTGAGCTTGCCTGCCGGGCTGAAGCAGCGGGAAGAAGCGATCGAGGCCCTCTGCGCACGGGTGGACGGCCTGATCCCGGCTGACGCCCTCGCCAACCGTATGTGCTTGTCGGGGCTGTCGAACAGGTAGCGCAGGAGATTCTTCTTGCTCGTGAACGCTGGGGCATCACTTACCTTGTTGTTCGTGATGTCGACGTGTTCGCTGCAATGACCCAATGGTTCCGCCAGCGGGAAAAAGCACCGAGCAGTGAGGACACCTGAACAGCCAAACCTGAATGTTTCCCGGAACATTGCCTCTCTCCGGTGAAATAACCTTGGACTGATTGCTCGTCCGAAGCTGTGTTCGGTCCGGTGTTTGGGCGTGATGGACTCTGCCCAATGCGACAGTACACGCGTTCGTTTCAATTTTCATCTCGCGTAAAAATCGGAGGTGGCCCGCACGTTCGATGGGACACAGCAGACGCAAATTGCTGCACTCTTCGTTCTGTCTGGAGACGGGGCGCGATTTTGCTTTCTTTCAGGGAAGGGGCTTCTGCGAGGGAGGAAAAAAGATCGAGTGCGTTTTTGCTGGTCGGCGCGAGTCAGTGTTCGCCGTCTGTTTGTTTTGATTCTGCCTTTTCCAACTGGCTGACACCCCAGAGGAGTATTCCGGTTCCTACCAAAAGGATGCCGATACCGGCGAAGAACAGGCCGAGACCGACCAAGTTTTCCATATTTTTTCCTGTTTATTCTTCTTGGGGCACTTCGTATGAAAAGAGACATGCAAGTATATTGCAGGGGTGGGGAATATTTGGAAATGCCTGATGCGGATTTTTGGCAGTGTGTATCCGGTTGGGAACTGGGTGTCACGATGTTGAGATTCGCACGTTCTCTTTGGCGGATTTCTTGGGGATTTTGGTGTTACTTGGGGTGTTCAGGCTTCTTGTTGGACTTCTTGCTCTGTAACTGAACGGTGGGGTTTCATACTGTTTTTGGTATGTGGGTGACGACCGGTTTGATCGGAGTGGGATGTGGTTTGTTGCAGTCGGTCCTGCTTGTCGAGGTGTGGTTGTTGCCCCATTGGGTCACACGTCTGTCAGCGGCAGTACGTTTACGGCTTTGCATAAAAGAGGTCGCAATGAGTTTGGCCAGGGGTATTCCTCAGAAACTACAGGATGAGTTGCAGGCGGTGATGGCATCGCATGTCAGACCGGACAATTTGCCGGGTCTTCTCTATGCAGTCTGTCGCGATGGCGAGACGATCCTGAACACGATCGGTTATGTGGACAAAGAGGGGTCAGCGCCCTTGCGTGAGGATACGATTTTCAGGATCGCGTCATTGACAAAACCGATTGTCGGTGTTGCGGCAATGATGCTTGTTGAAGAAGGTGTCTTCTCCCTTGACGATCCGATAGATGCTTTTTTGCCGGAGCTGGCCAATCGCCGTGTGCTGAAGAGACTCGATGGCCCGATCAGTGAGATCGAACCGGCGACACGATCGATCACGGTTGATGACCTGTTGACCTGCCGCATGGGGTTCGGCCTGCTTCTTCCGTTTGACGCCTATCCCATCAACATGACTCTGGCAGAAATGGGCTTCGGCATGAGCATCTTGCCTCCCGAGGCCGCTAGCACGGATGACTGGATTGCCGCTTTCTCAGAATTGCCGCTGATGCGACAGCCCGGAACGGTGTGGCTGTACGGAACTTCCATTTTGGTTCTCGGTGCCCTGATCGAACGGGCGTCTGGCAAATCGCTTGCCGGGTTTTGCCAGGACCGGATTTTTGACCCGCTTGGTATGGTCGATAGCGGTTTCTGCGTTCCGGCGGAGAAGTTGGATCGTTTCCCACCTGTTTACTGGCGGAATGTGGTGACTGGTGCGGTCGAGGTTCTCGATCCCGGTGGCGTCGAGAGTTGGTTTGCCAGAGAACCGGGCTTTGCCTCAGCGGATGGTGGTCTTGTTTCCACTGCAAGCGACTACTTGACGTTTGCACGAGCGATGCTGCACTGCGGGGCGTTCGATGGAGGGCGTCTGATCTCGCAAGCGTCCTACAACAAGATGAGGACGGATCACATTAGCCCTGAGCAGAAGACCCGTTCTCCTTTTTTCGCGGAGGGGTTTTGGGATACGGTTGGCTGGGGTTACGCTGTCGCGATCAACACGGCGCAGACTCCAGCCGATCCGCAGGGCGTCGGCTGGGAGGGCGGCTATGGTTTGACCTGCGCGTGGGACCATGAAACCGGTACGATCGGTCTTCTCATGACGCAGCGTATGATCGAAGGTTGGGTAACTCCTCATTTCCAAGATTTCTGGCGTGTTGTTGCCGCCATTCGATCTCTCCCCCAATGACCAGCTTCGGCAGCCTCAAGCCGGATTAAGCCGGCTCAAGCCTGTCGAAAGGGATTGCTTCCCTGGTGCTTCCGGAGGGGACCCTTGAGTGTTTTATGGGATGTTGGTTTCGACGGTCGTGGCGAGCTTGCCAAAGGCGTGCGCGGAGACGGTGGCGCCCATGATCTCACCGACAAAGATCTGTTGGCCAGGATCGTTTTCCGCGGCTCCCGCGACAACCATTAACGGTAACAGGTGTTCTTCTCTCGGGTGCGCGGCGCGGGCAGCGGGGGCTTTTTCCCAGTTGGCGAGCATGGCCCGGCGTTGTGGGGGCGCTGCTGTCGTCGCGGAGCTGAGCCAGTTATCGAAGACCCGAGAGCTTTGGGCAGCTTGGGGGGTCATGAATGCTCGCATATTGTGGTAGCTGAGACCGCTTCCGATGATGAGTATGCCTTCGTCACGGAGCGGCGCGAGTGCCGCTCCCAGCTCGAGATGAAACTTTGCGTTGAGATCAGACCGTAGTGAGACCTGCACGATGGGGATGTCAGCATCGGGGTACATTAAAAGGAAGGGCACGAAAACGCCGTGGTCGAATCCTCGTGTCGAATCGTATCGATGCGCAATCCCACCGGTATCGAGCAGTTCACCAATCCGCTGGGCCAGGGTGACCGATCCCGGTGCCGGGTAGGACAGTTCGTAGGTGTGCGCGGGAAACCCGTAGTAGTCAAACAGGAGGGGCGGGGCGACCGCGTTGTTGATCTCGACAAGGTCACCTTCGTGATGCCCCGACACGACGACGATCGCGTCCGGTCGAACGCCGATACGGTCATTGAAAGACCGCAGAAACGCGGCGAGACGATCCCAGGTATCGGCCGGACCCATCGTCCAGTCCATGAAAAAGCACGGACCGCCACCATGGGGAACGAACACTGCCGGCATACGTTGTGGGTCTGTTTTGTTTGGCTCAGTCATCATATGCACCGTAGAACCCATGAAGCGTCTGTCTTATTTCCCCGCACGCGACTGCGCCGGGCACTCTCCCTGCTGTGAGCTACTGTGCTGACTGACGCGTGGACGGACGTGTCATGATAGGGATCATCTCGGATATCCAGCTTTCTCACTCCTGTCTATGTCAATATTTATTGACATTAAGTCAAAAATGTCTTACATTCAGTTATGTTAATAATCTTTGACATAGGGGCAAGGGTGTCATGTTCGGAGGAGAGCCTGTGGACCATTGTGGACCATTGTGGCAGTCTTGCTCGTCATGTATCCGGGCTGTCTCGTCATCATGCTGCGGCGCGCGGGGAATGGCAGGCTCGCTGCAGTGTCGTATGCATTGACATCTATGAAAGCTTCAATACTGTGTGCAAAGGGAGCCAAAGCTGTTGCACAGCATTGGCTACGCAAGTCGCAATACAAACTGGGGGCAGGCCATGAAAGCAATCGTCCAATCCGTGTACGGCTCACCTGACGTCCTCGAATACAAAAACGTTGACAAGCCTGAGGTCAAAGACAACGAAGTGCTGGTACGCGTGCACGCAGCTTCGGTCGGGGCATGGGACTGGCACTTTATGCGCGCTGACCCGCACATCATGCGCCTTATGGGATTCAGGCTGCGCACACCAAAAAAGAACACGATTCCAGGAGTCGACATGGCCGGGCGGGTTGAAGCGATTGGCAAAAATGTCACGCAGTTTCAACTAGGTAACGAGGTGTACGGCGAAAGCAAGGGCACCTTTGCCGAGTACACTTGTGTTTCCGAGGGTACGCTCGCTCTGAAACCGGACAACCTCAGCTTCGAGCAAGCCGCCGCTGTCCCCGTTGCAGCAAACACCGCGTTCATTGGTCTTCGAGACAAAGCCCAACTACAGCCCGGACAGAAAGTCCTGATCATCGGCGCGGCAGGAGGTGTCGGTACATTCGCTGTACAAATCGCCAAATCATTCGGCGCTGAAGTAACGGGCGTATGCAGCACAAACAGCAAAGACACGGTCCGATCCGTGGGCGCAGACCATATCATCGACTACACGCAAGAAGACTTCATCGAGAGTGAGGAACGCTACGACGTCATCTTTGAGCTCGCCGGGAGTCGTTCGCCACTTGAGCTCCGGAGTCTACTTACCCCCAAGGGAACTCTCATTCTCAGTAGCGGAGAGGGCGGCCATTGGGTTGGGCCTTTTCCCCGGATCATGAAAGCACTCGCCGTGTCACCATTCGTGCAACAGAAACTACTTTCCCTTACCGTGTCACCAAACAAAGAAAACCTGATCCTGCTAAAAGAACTCATCGAAGCCAAAAAAATCACGCCAGTCATCGACAAGACCTACCCGCTCAGCGAGGCTGCCGAAGCCATCCGTTACTTCGAGAAAGGCCACGGACCAGGCAAAATTGTCATCACCATATGAGATCCCCACACCCCCACACACCGGCCCCAACACACAACCGCTTCAAACTGTCCAAGCCGGCTCCGTGTTGGGGAGAG
>Ga0209344_10002924_pt1 | contig 17815 bp, 16 predicted proteins | sample Cruoilmetagenom6_FD_187293 | JGI IMG/M metagenome (GOLD analysis project Ga0209344, IMG submission 187293) | Oil polluted marine microbial communities from Coal Oil Point, Santa Barbara, California, USA - Santa Barbara Oil Seep Sample 6 (SPAdes)... | ecosystem: Environmental > Aquatic > Marine... | reverse complement strand
CACTGTCGTTGTTGAAGGCGATCGAATTGCCGCCGTTGGTCCCGCGTCTGAAGTTCACATTCCAGCCGGCACTGAAACATTCGACGTCAGTGGCAAGACAATCATGCCCGGACTCATCGACGTGCATGCGCATCTCGGCTATTCGTCTCTCGATGTGAATCCGCAGAAGGACTATCAGTACTACGCGAACCTCGCCTACGGCGTGACGACAACGCATGATCCGTCCGCAAGTACGCACACCGTTTTCAGTCAGTCGGAAATGGTCTCAGCCGGCATTATGGTCGGCCCACGAATTTTCTCGACAGGCTTCATCCTGTATGGAGCGGAAACGCCAGACAAAGCTGTCATCAACAGCTACGCCGATGCTCTGTCGCATGTGCGACGCCTCAAAGCGCTGGGCGCATTTAGCGTGAAGAGCTACGAGCAGCCGCGTCGCGATCAACGGCAATGGATCATCCGTGCGGCTGCAGCTGAGAATATGTTGGTGGTGCCTGAAGGCGGCGGTGACTTTCCCAAGAACCTCGGCATGATCCTCGATGGCCATAGCGGCATTGAACACGCGATGTCTCCAAGCCATGTCTACAACGATGTCTCAAGTCTGTTTGCTCAAACCCGAGCGGGCTACACGGCGACCTTGCTGGTTGCTTACGGCGGCCAATCGGGCGAAAACTGGTTCTATCAGCACTACAACGTCTGGGAGAATGAGAAACTGCAGTCTTTCTTCCCGCCTCGCTCGATCGATGCACGTTCGCGACGACGCGGTATGTCAGCCGAGGATGATTTCAATCACATGAACGTCGCCACTCACCTCAAAGAAATCGACGACGCCGGTGGCCTCGTCACTCTGGGAGCGCATGGCCAGTTACAGGGACTCGGCGTTCACTGGGAATTATGGGCGATGACCCATGGCGGTATGAAGAACCACAAAGCGCTGCTGGCGGCGACCATAAACGGTGCGGAGTACCTGGGCATGGAGAAAGATCTGGGCTCAATCAGCAGCGGAAAGCTCGCTGACATGATTGTGCTCGACGAGAATCCGCTGGAGAAGATAGAGAACTCCGACAGCGTTAATCTGACGGTGATCAATGGCGTTGTGTATGACGCTGACAGCATGGACCAGGTATGGCCACAAAAAGTGCAGCGAGGTCGCTTCTTCTTCGAACAATAGGCCCTAGCCCAAAGTCGACAAGCCGTAAGAATAGTGGGACCCTCCCGCCTCACTGGAGAACAACATGACACCAAAAATCGCTGGCGTAGATCACTTGCATGTTCAGGTCGGTAGCTGGAAAGAGGCAGAAAAGTGGTACAGCGAAGCGCTCAACCTCACTCGCGTGGAGGCTTTGATGCCTTGGGCGGTCAGAAACGGACCACTCACGATCAAGAATCCGGAGAGCACGGTGCATCTGGCGTTGTTTGAGTCCAAGAAACCGAAGCCCGCGAATGTGATCGCTTTGGGCGCATTGGGCGAAGAATTTCTGAGCTGGATAAAACACCTGGAGACACTCGGACTCAAGCTTCGTGTCGTCGACCACAAACTCGCTTTTTCAATGTACTTCCGAGATCCGTGGAAAAACAATCACGAGATCACGACCTACGACCATGAGTTTGTGCGGGAACAGCTAGCGAGTGACTCGGACGAGCCGTCAGACGTCGCGGTGCTTTAAGGCCTTAATCGTGCGCCGTGCTCGCGTGCGGCGCATGTCTTCCAGATTCTGCATCGTCATAGTGTCCGAGCCTTTGATACGCGCATCCATTTCAGCATCGATCACTGGAACGTTTTCTATTTTCAGTCGGTAGTGGCCCAGCGATATGATGTCGTCGTTTCGTAGCACGGCCTTCAATACCGTTTTCGAGTTAACCGTCGTGCCGTTCGTGCTATTAAGATCCAACAACATCACGGCGTTCGAATATACCTGCAACATCGCATGCATCTTACTGACGTAACTGTCTTCGATAACGATATCGGCGAGCTCGGTACGGCCAATGACATACTGCTTCTCTGTCAGATCATGACCACCCAGTACCTGACCATCTTTTGAAATCGTGATACGGGCCGTCGGTCTTGCCGACTGCAACTCCGCCATGTGCTGCATGACTTCGATCGCGCGCTTATTCAAAGCGCCGGGCCAACCACCGGAGAACTCGTGTATTTTTTCGCAAACCTCAACCGGGAAGACATTCTCGCTTTGCTCGCCGCCCGCGGCGATCAGGCGCGTACGTAAATAAATCACAGACTCACGCACGCTGAGTGAATTTAACGAATAGGTCCCAGGGTGACGTCGATTGAAGCTTCGCATGCTGTCGCTTCGTAGCAGAGTCGTAAGCCTCTCTTTGCCGGTGAGGATAATTCGCAACGCGTAGTTACCGCGCACGTCCAGCGCCGCCAGCCAGTTCAGTAGTCGCAATGCACTCGGTGTTGATCGGTCCGCATTGTCGATGATGAGGATCGGCGTGTGGCCTCCCCGTGTTTGCTGCGTCAGAAAATTGTTAAGCAGCTGCAGTAGTTGATCGTCTTGCTGCGCCGCGTACGGCACATCATACTGAGACAACATTGATGTCAGCAGATGCCGCGGTTTCAGATTGGCCCCATCCATCGTCGCAACTGCGGTCTCCCGCGCCGACCAATCGAACTGCTCACCGATAATTGTGGATTTGCCAGATCCCGCAGGGCCCAGTAACAAGGCAACGCCATTCGGCTGTTCCAGCGCCGACGACAAGAATCGCAGTGCATCCTGATGGGACTGATAGGCGACGATAAGGCTTAAGTCGGCGGAGCGGCCGAAGGCCTGTTTGGCGAGAGAAGAGCTATTGCTTTGCATGGCTTACGCGGGCTTCTTATTGTTTCATGCATTATTACGCCAAAGTCGGTTGATCTGAAGCGGAGATTCCATAATGTGGCGATTGGCTGTTTAAAGGGACAATCATTAATTGACCATTGCGTGATCACTCATGTATCTGTTATGTTTGGCGCATGAATACTCAGAACACGAAGAATCAAATTTTCGCATTGGCCTTCGCCGGGGCCTGGAACCGGCTCGAGCGCCGTCTGGACAACTCATTGAGCGCGATTCGCGGTATTAGTCTGGCCGAATACCGTCTGCTACGTGCGCTGGGTGATACGCCAGGGTCTCAGGCCAGTCGGGTAGATCTGGCAGAGGCCGTCGGATTAACGCCATCCGGCGTCACTCGTGCCCTGCGCCCTATGGAGAAGCTCAGCATTGTCTCTACAGTCAAGAGCAAACGCGACGCTCGATTGGCTATCGCGGCACTGACACCAGCGGGCCGTGAATTGCTGGATGACGCTTCGGGAGTCGTGAATGACACGATGGACACGGTTTTTCGGCGGTCACCCGAACTCGCAGCTCGCCTTGACGAATTGACCGAGATCCTCGGCGATTTCAGCCGTTAGCTGGTTTCGATCGCGCGGCGGCGCTCCTCCGATAGCAAGCGGTAGTTCTTTGCTGTTTTGTCGATGTGACCACTCTCCATCTCCGCCTCGATCAACTTGGCGGCCTTTATCGGCACCTCACTTTGCAGATAGAGTTGCGCCATTGTTACCAGCCCCGCCTCCGACTCGAGCATGCCCTGCTGATAGGCGAGTTGGTATGCGCCAACGAGACTGTCGTCGTCGCCCAGTTCACGATAGGCATTCGCCAGGTATAGCCAGTAGCGTTTTTTCGGCCAGCCCGCAAGCAAGATCTTGTTGATATCGCGGATCATCGCGAAGTCTTCCTTCTGGAAATACGCGAAGCTCAGCAGTGAATACCACTCCTCTTTTGCCTCGAGTCCGCGTTCATCTGCGATCGCCAACGCCTCCTCAATTGGCGAAACCATCGCTTCGAACTGGCCGTGTTGATAAAAAATCTGTGCATGAAAAATCAAAGCGCTGGGGGCAGGCTTCGGTTCAAGGTCGAACCACTCATCGATTCGGGCAAGCGCCTGATCGTACTGTTCTTCTACGGTATGCAGTTGTGCCATCGTATACAGCGTGCGCTTTCGCATCTGCGGCTCTAGGCCCTCTATGGCGAGGATTCTGGCGAAAACACCAAGCGCGGCTGCTGTGTCATCTTTGCTGTGCAGGCAGCAGCTTGATCGCAGCGTCAAAATCTTCGGCCTCGACCAGCGACTGCGCTTTTTCGATAACCTCGTAGACTGAGCGGCTTACTGCCTGCGCCTGACGGGTGGTTTGCTGATCGACAGCAGCATCGGCCTCGTCATCATTGGCATCTTGAGCATTAGCGGTAGCGATGAAGAGTGTCAGCGAGACGATGCTCGCGAGTGCACGGAGTCCAGTATTCATATTGATACATTCTCAGTAGTTTCCCGCACTTTCGAATGCTTGCGCACATGATGCCTAGAACCTTACAGTACTATGTGGTTCTAGGCAATGTCCGGCAATTTTGCCATCACTCAATATCGATGATGATTTTGCCCCGTGTGTGGCCCTCCTCCGAATGCGCGATCGCCGCTGCAATACCTTGCAGCGGGTAATGCCGACCAACGACAGGCGTCAGCTCACCCAACGCCATCATGTCCGCCAGCGTCTCCATATCTTCTTGCCGCATACTCGCCATCAGCATTGAGAAATTCTGGCTCACGAATGATTCAATCAAGGAGCCGAAGATCGGCCGCTTAAGCGGGCCCAGCCAATTGCCCTTGTCGACGGAGCCGACCATAACGAACGTGCCGTCGTCGGTCATCACATCAAGATTCGAAAGCAACGGGAAGTTGCCGACCATATCGATGATTAGGTCGTACTCGATGCTGGCGTCGATGTAGTTCGCCTTCTTGTAGTCGATGACGTGATCAGCACCCAGGGATTTGACGAGATCAATCTTCGCGGTACTGCACACGCCGGTTACCTCGGCGCCCATGGCCTTGGCGATTTGTACGGCGAAGGTGCCAACGCCGCCGGACGCACCATTAATCAAAACTTTCTGACCCGATTTCAAGCGGCCGGAATCTCGCAATGCCTGCAAGGCCGTAGCGCCGGCGATACCAACAGCCGCAGCTTGCTCAAATGACATATTCGCCGGTTTCTTCGCGATCGCGCGATCGGCCGGAACCTTCAGATACTCGGCAAACGCTCCAGTCCGGCCGCCGAATACTTCGTCGCCGACTGCGAAACTCGATACGTCTTTACCCACCGATTCGATGACCCCGGCGAAATCGACCCCCATCCTCGAATCAATCGGCGCGCCAATGCCCGCACCCATGGCACGCATGATGTAGGGCTCGCCGCGCATGTAATGCCAGTCCAGTGGATTAACCGCCGCGGCGACGACCTTGACGATCACCTCGTCATCCGCCGGCGATGGCTTCTCGACATCGGTGTATTGCAGGACATCAGGTGAACCGTAGCAGTTGTAGACAACAGCCTTCATAGACTCAGCGCCGTCGGCTACCGCCGGCATTGGCGTGCAGCCAGAGTTGTGGCTGAACACAATGCCGATCACAGCGATTGCCAGTGCCAGGACGACGATGAAACCGCCGCCGATTTTGTAACGTAACTTCATATTAGGACCCCCGATTTTCGAACATTATGGCCACAAGTCGAGCATTTCGCTTGCTATTATCTAGATGTACTTGTCCCTTCCTACACATGGTGCCATTCAGTGCTATGGCGCTGATCAAACTGGTGATTACTGTTGTTGTTTTCATTGTATTTCTCCAGTTGTTTGGTTGAAGTATAGGAAATCTCTCAGGTTTTGCCGGGAATCCGAACAAGAATCCCTCAAAAATGTGCTCTGGGTCATATTCCATAATCAAGGTGTCGGCCATAATTCCCGGATGGATAGTGTCCTTTCAGAGCTTGGTCTGTATGTGCTCGCCGCCGCCGCGTTTGGGGCGGTGCTCGGCTGGCTGATTCGAAACACCGTATCCAATAGCCGAATCAACACGCTCAATGACGACTGGCAGTCGCAGCTGGACTCTGTGGTTAAGGTCCGAGATCGGATACTGGATGAGGCGGCAACACTCAGAACAACGGTGGAAGCGCAGGAAGCTGTCGTTCATCAACGCGATATGGCTATCGCCAAAGCCCGTACCGAGCTTGAATCCACACTCGAGCGTGAAAAACTGCTGACCAAAAACCTCTTCACGCTACGAGCTGAACGTGAAGACTTCAAATCCAAGACAGCAACGTTCCAAAGTCGTATGGCATCGCTGCAGCGACAGGCTGCGGAGCTACAAGCCGAATTTCTGAAGTCGCGCGACTTCTATGTTGGCGAACTCACCAAGGGATTTGAGAAACGCAAGGCATTGGAAGAGAAACTAGAGAACTCGAAACATGAGTACGAGTCGTTCAGCAATCTCCTGAACTCCTCGCGCTCCGAGCATGAATCGGTTAACAAGATGTTAGCCGCGGCCAAGCAACGCCTTGAGAACATGGACTCACTCGAACAAAGCATTATCGAGCTCGAAGCAGAAAACGCACAAATAAAGCACGACGCCGCGATTACGCGACAGGAAAATGATGCCCTCAAGCGCGACGGCTTTGAGCAGGAAGAGCTGCGCATCCAGAACAAAGAGCTCGCTCAGGTTCTAAAGTCGATGGAGAACAGTCGCAAGCAGTATGAGAACGATGCGAACCGTTATCGCCAACACGCCGACAAGACCGAAAAGAAGTCAGAAACACTGCGTATGCGTCTGGATGAAGTCGAGCAGAATTTCCTGGAGATGGAAAAGCAGCAAAGTGAGGCGCTTGAAAACGCTCGTAATACTGTGACACCCGGTGCCGCAAACGATGCTGATTCAGAAAAACAGGTACAGGATGATCTTCAGGATATTATCGGTATTGGCAAAGTCTTCGAACACACCCTTCACGAACTCGGCATTTTCAGTTTTCAGCAAATCGCTAACTTCGACATATCAGATATCGCGAGAGTGAACGCTGAGATGAAAGAGTTTAAAGGTCGTATGGAACAAGACGACTGGATCGGCCAGGCAAAAGAGCTGCAATTTAAAAAATACGGCTAGGACCGAAGTATGCTATTACGGTCCTTAAATGGCGCAGCAACAACTCTCTCCTGTCAGTACAGACGCACCCGGCGGTGAAACACCACAACTGGGCATTGGCCTGTGCCTAAGCGGTGGCGGCTACCGCGCAATGCTGTTCCACTTAGGTGTGCTCTGGCGTTTGGCCGAACTCGGCTATCTGGGCAGTGCTGACCGGCAAGGAAAGCACGGACCGATTGGTTCGCTGCAACGCGTCTCTTCGGTATCGGGTGGCTCGATCGTCGCCGGTGTTCTCGGCATCGCTTGGGATGACCTCAGAGTCGATGATGAGGATCTGCTTGAACGATTCCGCGAGCTCGTCGTAAATCCTATTGAGAGCTTCGCCGGCCAGACAACTGTATCGATCTGGACAGCCGCCTGGGCAGCCGTTGTCAGCACCGTTAACAAGAGCGTAACGCGCGTCTATCGACGCCGACTATTCGGCGCCAAGAACCTGCAAGACTTGCCGGATTCACCACGCTTCGTTATCAATGCTACGAACCTACAATCCGGAGCACTGTGGCGGTTCTCCAAACCATTTTCGCGCGACTGGCGCGTCGGTGAGATCAAGAACCCGACCGACTCAATAGCCAAAGTCGTTGGCGCGTCATCGGCCTTTCCTCCGTTCTTGTCACCTGCCCGCTTCCGCTACGAGGAGTCCGAGTTTACGCCCAATAGCGGCAATGGCCTGCAGAAACCGCCGTTCACAACGCGCCCGGCTCTGTCAGACGGCGGCGTCTACGACAATCTCGGTCTGGAAACTGTCTTCAAGAATTTTCAGACGGTCATCGTCAGCAATGCCGGCGGCAAGTACAAACCAAAGAAAAAGATACTTGGCGACTGGGCGCTGCAAAGCTATCGAGTCATGGGCACGATCGACAATCAGGTTCGATCATTGCGTAAGCGCGTGTTGATTTCGTCGCTGGAGTCACTGGACAGATACGGTGTGTACTTCAGCATTCGCAGTGATATCGACGGTTATCCGGCCGCGGACAAGCTCCCCTGCGATAGGGAACGTGCGCGCGAGCTGGCCAATATTCCAACTGACCTGGCGGCCAAAGACATCACCACCCAACGACGTCTGATCAATTGGGGCTACGCTATTTGTGACGCGGGGATTCGCTCCTGGGTTGAAGACGGACTGCAAGCACCGACCGACTTCCCCTACCCCGACGCAGGCGTCTGAGCTATTCGCCATGAGTAACTCCGCGCTGTCGAGTCGCAGCTTTGTGATCTATCTGATCGGTAGCACCGTGTCACTGCACGGGCTGTGGATATACCGCGTCGCATTGGGCTGGTTCACCTGGGAATTGACCGGGTCGGAGTTCTGGGTCGGTCTCATCGCATTTACCCAATTCGCACCAGCGGTTCTGTTTGGACCGCTATTCGGCGTTCTGGCCGACCGCTTCGAACGGCGTAAGGCATCCTTACTCATCAACTTTCTCAGCGCCGTCAATATGGCAGTGCTCGGTGCGCTCGCGTGGTTCAACAACGTCGATATTGTCGTGCTGGTTGCACAGTCTTTGATTCAGGGTTCTCTCGATGGCGCGCATACACCGGTTCGCATGACCCTGGTACCGAGTCTGGTTAACAAAGAGCAATTGCAGAGTGCAATCGCGACCTCGTCGATATCATTCAACGTGTCGAGGTTCGTCGGCCCGGCCATTGCAGGTTTCATTATCGCCACGGCCGGCGTCAGTGTCGCGTTTATCGTCAACGGCCTGTCGTATCTCGCGATAGTGGCCGCGGTTATGGTCGTCGAACTGCGCCCGTCACCCATGCGACTTAAGAAAGGCGGCAGTGTCTGGGCTGATATGTTGGAGGGCGTCCGTTATGCGGCGACACACGAGACCATTCGCGCCTTGCTCATTACCGTTGCTGTCGTCGCAGTTTTCGGTCGCGGCGTCCTGGAACTGATGCCGGCATTTGCCGCCGGTGTCTACGAACGTGGCGCTGCGGGGCTTGCGACATTAACCGCTGCCCTTGGTATCGGCGCGATCGCAACTGGCCTTGTTCTTTCACGTAGCACGGCGTGGCTCAATAGTCAGGTAATCCGGCGCGCCGCTGTTTCGGCGGGCATTCTCATCGCCGTCCTCGGTAGCAACTCCGCTTTTTGGGTCGCCGTACCGCTAGTAGTATCGCTCGGCGTCATCCTGTCGCTCTGTGGGGTGGGCTCACAGATCTTGATCCAGACATCGGTCGAAGAAGAGGTACGCGGGCGTGTTAGCAGCTTATGGGGAATGATCGCATTCGGTGGCACTGCATTCGGCAGCCTAATTGTGGGCTCACTGGCCTCGGCTTTCGGACTTCAGGCAACCGTTATGGTCACGGGACTGTTGTGTGCTGCCATCGCAATGCTTGCAACAGCGCGGCGATAGGCCTATTTTCAGCAACGGCATATGAACGCAACTAAAGAAATCAGCTTCGAAGGCGACCACGTCCGAGCGGTTTCAATCGGCCAGAAATCGATTGAGACGTCCAGAAAGTTGTGGACAGAAATCGTGCAGGTCTGCAAGGAACATCAGTGCTACCGGGTTCTCGGTATCGCCAATACAACGAAAGCGATGCCAATTATTGACGGCATCGATCATGTTTCCCTATTCCGCGAATTAGGAATCAACACGAAATACCGTATCGCTTGGGTAGAACAAAATGCGGCGGCGATGAAGTCTGTAAAATTCATCGATGCAGCACTATTCAATCGAATGCTACCCGGGCGGATCTTCAGCGAAGAAGACGAGGCCAAGACCTGGCTGTTCGGCAGTAAAGGTTACTAGCGCGTAACAACCCCGATCGACTCCAATGCCGCCAGATAGTCAGCGACATCTTCAACAGCAACCTCCCCCATCTCCGCAACAAGCCAGTCGCGGATATCACTCACCGTGCGTTTGCCATCAACTAAATTTAACGCTTCGTAAGTGAACATGCCGCCACCTCCGTAGGGAGTGCTGTGGCTGTTCAATTTGAGGCTGGCAAGTGTCTCTGCATCCAGCTTGTCATCAATATAGGAATAGCCAAACGCGTGCATCGGGCCTGCGATTTCCGGGTTGCGTGAGTAAATCGTTTCGTCTCGCTGCAGCATAATTCTCGGCTCGGACGTCGCCATCAGGTCCTGAAGTTTTTCGAGATAAGCGACCGCGTCTTGATGCGCATTCTCCGGCAGCGTTGCGAATGCCTCCACGCTGTGGATTTTCTGTCGTTCCAGGGTGAAATGGACTTTCGTGCTTGCCGCAGCATCGATCGCCGGAAGCTCGCTGCGGCGTTCGGCCAATACCGCGCTGCGCCTTAAGGCGTTGCGCCTAAGAAGATTCATGACAGCGGCGACATCGCCGTCCGAAAAACTGGCCAGATACCACGCGCTAACCGCGCCAATAAATGCAGCTCTTTTGAGTTTTGTCGGGTCGATATTGGCCGCAAGATCATAGTTGGTATGTATGTAGCGATCCGGCCAGTCGTGCAAGTAAAGGCCCGGGATACGCCAACTACCCTCGAAAAACACATCGTGGTCACTGCCCATATCGAGCCCTTCCATCAGCGCCATCTGCGGATCCTTGCCACCCTCACGAGAGACGAGAGGAAACGCGACCGTTTCGCCATCAGCATAGCGTTTCGTTTGATCGTTCATGAAACGGCCAATTTCATGCCCAAGGTCACTGATGAACGACGGTACGCTGTAGGGCCCGCCCGAAATTCGAAACACCGACTTCGTCACGGGACCACCTCCAACCATATCCATATGGATGTTGGCCTTTATGCGCGATGGATCATCGTGCTCGGCCAGATACATGATGCTGCCCTCAATCTCAGCCGGCCAAAGAAATCGAATAGACCTCGAAGGCCGCGGCAGAATGCCGTCCTTGATGAGGCTATTGAGCGTTCTGGCAACCTCGAGAATCGACACGCAGCCAGACGCATTGTCGTTCGCGCCCGGTCGTGGGTGATCCAGATGACAGGTTAGATGAATGTCCTCGCCCGCTTTGTCGCTACCTTTGATCGCAGCGGTCGCGAACTTGTAGGTGCCACGTTTGTGGCTGGCCTCGACCTTGGCATGAAATAAAATAGTTTCGCCAGCTTCGAGGCGCTGCTGCAGTGCTCTGGCCTCACCGAGCGATATCATGAAACCGAACGAGCGGGTCTTGGGAAACGAACTCAGGTGCCCCCAACGCACCAAGCGATCATCTTCTTTCCACCATGCCGATTTTTGATTGGGCGCGTAGGAGATGATTCCCGCTGCGCCAAGTTCACCGACTGCGCGCTCAACAACGGCGCCTGGCTGACTCGAAGTCAGAACCAGTTTTCCCTGTAGGTCCTTGCCGCTGTAGTCGGTGTCGCTGGTCCCGGCGCCTATATCCACGAGTGATGTCGTAACGTCGCCCGACTGGCTGTCCTGAGCGAGACTCAGGGGCACAGAATCCCAGTCACCGAGTTTGCGAACGCGGACAATCTCGCCAGAGTCGTCACTAACTTCCCACAACTGGGCAAAGCGGACCTCCCAGACGGGTCGCGATTTCTGCGTGCCAAACATCGTCTCGCCATCGGCGGCGAAATCGAGCACCTCAACTTCGTCTAGCCCGTAGTGTCTTAGTTGCTCGACAATATGATCAGTGGCCAGCTCGAACTGAGTACTTGCACGCATACGATGCTGCAGTGTGATCGTGTCGAGATTGCGCTTGGCCGCCTCACCTGAGGTCTCTTCGGCGATCTGCAGCAAAAGCTCTTCATCGATCAGCTCACGAATATCCGCTTGTGCAGAAAGCGAGAGCGACAGCAAAGTGCCAATTGTCAAAAAGGCAGCGGAGTGACGGTGGCGCATCATAGGAGTGCTCGTGTTCTTGATTGAACGGCAGTCTAGCAGACGCGTGGCGGCTCTTACCGTTTGCTGCGATACACTCCGAAGTAGACATAGGGATCGACTGCACTTTGGCCGGGCGAAACCTCTACCGGCACCTCGTGGCTCACGGCTGTGATACTGCGCAGATAGGCCACCATTGCCGCAACATCATCATCACTCAATCCGGAGTATCCCTGCCACGGCATCGTCGGAATTCTGCGGCCACCATGGCGGCCGATGCCTGAACGAATCGCATCCCCAATCTGCTGCTCTGACCAACGGCCGATTCCGGTCGCTTCATCCGGTGTAATATTGGCAGGATATACGATGCCAGGGAGCTCATCGCCGAGCGGGTTCGTGAATGCTATACCGGTATTCGAGCCCGCCAAAGCACGTTCCAAATCGGGCGCGCCTTCGAATGCACCGTCGGTGTGACAGGAACCGCAACCCAGAAGCCGGACCATGTAGGCACCTCGGTCGAGGGTATCCCTATCGGCCGGGAAGTAGGCACCGGCAGTCGGACTCGGCGTATCGATAACCGTCGTCGTATCGAGTTCTTCGTAGTCGCCGGAAACGTCAGACGCAGTGTCCGTCGCACAAGCAGCCAAGGCCAGCAGCGGAAACAAACAGGCTCTCGAGAATTTCATGGCGATGCTCTCCTCCGTTGTCTTAAGTAAAAGTATAGCGCAGCGCGACAGACACTCAGAGGGTCAGGATGTCGTGAATTCTACGTACATAAGCAAATCGTTGGTCGAGCCCGGAAACACGATTTATACTGTCCGGACTCTAACCAGTGGTTTGGAATTCGAAATGGCGGGTGGTTTCGCAAAAGACGGTGCAGTTCAGGAGCAGATTGACGCGACCGTTGAGGACGCGATCAAATACGCACGGGACCAACTACCCCGTGGCGAGAGTCTGAAAAATTGCGAGGAATGCGACGCGCCAATCCCAGATGCGCGACGCGAAGCCGTGCCAGGTGTCCGTCTATGTATCAATTGTCAGTCAGAACAAGACAAAGAGACCAAGAAATCGGCTGGCTACAACCGCCGTGGTAGCAAGGACAGCCAACTGCGCTAGTCTTTCTTGTTGGCAACAACAACTAAGGTCGGAATTTTCTGCTCACGTGCCCGTCGTGCGTCGGCGATGTTCTTCAACTTCGCCGTATCGGCCAAATCCGGGTCTTCGATCTCGATCGAAGAATGGCCGGCTGCGTAGACCATCTTCATGCGATGATCACCGATTGAGATGATGTCATTGTGCAAAAGCACCTTACTTTGTACCGGCCGCGAATTGACAAAGGTGCCATTGCGACTCTTTAGATCTACGAGCACGACTGCCTTTTGATTGCGAATCAACAACGCGTGTTGATTGCTAACAAACTGATCCGCTACAACGATGTCGCTCAAACTCGACCGGCCAATGAGCGCTCGCTTTTCTGATAATAATATCTCTCTCGGTGCTTCGCCGGTCAAAGTGACAATGAGCTTCGGTGTGTCGTCATGCAATGGCTCATTCGGGTCGATAATGTCGTCAAGTCGAATCGGATACTGACTGGCCTGTTGCATAATCGAGAATGCCATCTCATCAAGTTCGCCAGGCCAACCGCCTGACAGTGCGTGCAACTTCTCGCAAACATCTACCGAAAAGATATCGTCTGGCTGGTCGATACCGGCAGCGCGAAGTTTTGCGTACAAGTAACGCAGCGCCTCCGTCGAGGTCATCGGACCGAGCTCGAAACTGCCTATGACGCGATCCGCAACCGGCCGCATGCTCGGCGACTTGATGACCCGTCCGATGTCACGATTGCTCACGAGGACAATAAGTAAGGCGTTACGTTTTCCTACCTGCAATGAAGCGAGTTTACAAAGCGCGCCGAGCGCACTGGGGAACATGTCGTTGATGTTCTCGAGAATCAGAACTGGCGGCTGATGCGTTCGTGTCTGTTGAACGAGAAAGACCGTCAACATATTCAGCATTTCTTCAGGTGACTCGAGCACGACATTGTAGCCAAACTGCTCGAGCACTCGCGATAACAGTGCTGTTGTTTTCAAACGCGCGCCATCCACAACCGCAACGGCAACCGTCGCCTGTACCTTCTGCACGAATTGGTTGGCAACTACCGACTTGCCCGATGCTTTGGGTCCCTGCAGCAGGGCAATGCCCCGCTCGTCCGTCAAGACCTTACTGAGAAAATCCAGTGCTTGTTGCTGCGATTGGTAACGGACGAATGTCCCTTGACCCCGCAGTCGTGATCCATCTACCTGCATTAGCTGTCTCTAAATCAAAGCCCCCGCCTGATTCATGACAAATACTTTCGCGCAAAGCTCACCCGCCGTCCAGATGTCTCCAAACGGCAACAGTGGCAGCGGAATGGGTGGGGTTTTACGGTAGCCGCTCTCGTAATTCGGCGATTTCTGCCTCGAGTTTTTCGACTCTTGCCGTTAATTCGGCAACATTGTTGCTTGTGGATGCCGCGACTGGCTTGGCGGCCAAGGCCTGGCTAGCATGTGCCTCAATATCGACCGGGCCAGAGAACAAGTGCGCGTACTCGGCGTCTTTTCGGCCCGGTGTTCGCGGCAATTTGACGACCAGCGGCTCGCCTTCCCGATCAATGAAGCCCTGCAACACACTAGCAACTTCGCTATTGTCCGCAAATGTGTGCAGCCGGCCACTCCTTGCGCGCAGTTCGCCTGGCGTTTGCGGGCCACGCAGTAATAGCAGGCAAACAACTGCAACTTCTGCGGAATCGAACTGATAGTCGCTATAGCGTGTGCTGCAGAATCGCTGCGAGTACTTCTCGCTGCGACTTTTGAAGTTCTCCTCCGTTCGAACAAGATGCTTATCTTCGAGAACTCGAAGCGCATGTTGAACCTCACCAGGCGACAGTGACATTGTCGGATCGCGAGACGATTTTTGATTGCACGCATTAGTCAGCGCATTGAGCGTCATCGGATACTGATCGGGTGTCACGATTGATTTTTCGATCATGCAACCGATAACCCGTACCTCAATCTCATCCAGCTGTGTTAACACGATCCACCGTCCGCCTAGGTCATAGAATTAGCGTCCAGTATATAGTGCCGACTGACGAAGCGACGAGATTGTGAAAGATCTTCGTATCTTCGCGACTGTCTCCTGCCACCTAGTCGTCCAGAACCCTATTGAGACTCTTGCGAATCTCAGCGGCCCAATAGGGCGCTCGATCCGCTGCTCACCGTCTACAATGATTACGCCCGGCGTGCCCCACACTTCGTATTGCTTCGCAACATCATCGCCATTTGGCAAATTTGTATAGATTTACTTTTCTCATGGCCTCAATAGACCGTCTGATCGCCGTGCACATTACGGCGACCCTGGAAGAATGGCACAGTGCTGTCACAGCACAGGCGTGTAACCTATAATCGCGCCGATCATGCTCGCCTTAACAAACATCGCTCTGCGCCGTGGCCGAAAGGTTCTCATCGAGAATGCCAGCGTTCAGATCCACGCGGGCCAACGCATGGGTGTTATCGGCGCGAACGGCTGTGGCAAGTCGTCGCTGTTCGCGATGTTGCTCGGCGAACTGGAGCCTGACGACGGCGAGCTGACGCTTGATGCAACGGACGAGATCGCCCACGTCGCACAGGAAAGCCCGCACGGCAGTGGCCCTGCCGTTGACTACGTCATGGACGGCGATCCAGAGCTGCGCGAGGTGCAGAACGCAATCTCGGCGGGCGAAGCGGATGCCGACCAACCCAACCTTCATCTGTTGTACGAACGCATGGAGGCCATCGATGGATTTACGGCCGAATCCAGAGCCTCCCGACTGTTGCATGGACTCGGTTTTGCCGCAGACGAGTACAAAAAGCCGGTGAAAGAATTCTCGGGTGGCTGGCGTATGCGCCTGAACCTGGCACGCGCACTGATGTGCCGGTCCGATATCCTATTGCTTGATGAGCCGACCAACCATCTCGACTTGCCTGCGATCCTGTGGCTAGAACGATGGCTAAGGCAATACGAGGGCATCTTGCTGATCGTATCGCACGACCGGGACTTTCTGGATCAGGTCTGTACCCGCATCGCCCACATTGAACACGAAGAGATTCGTCTCTTTACGGGTAACTACAGCCAGTTCGAGTCACAACGCGCTGAGCAGTTGGCGCAACAAGCTGCGATGTTCACGCGACAGCAAAAAGAGATTAAGCACATACAAAGCTACGTTGATCGGTTTCGATACAAGGCATCGAAGGCTCGACAAGCGCAAAGTCGTCTCAAGATGCTTGAGCGCATGGAGCAGATCGCACCGGCTCATGTGGACTCACCGTTTCGGTTTCATTTTCTCGAACCCAAGAAGCAGCCACAGCACTTACTCGGTTTGACCGATGCTGTCGTCGGTTACGGTGACAATGTCATCCTCAGCGATATCAACTTGAATCTGTCAGCTGGCGATCGTCTCGGCCTGTTGGGTGTCAACGGCGCCGGCAAGTCCACGCTGGTCAAGGCACTGTCGACGGGTAGCACTTTGCTGAATGGCGATCGGGTCCTTAGCAAGGACACGAAGATCGGCTATTTCGCACAACACCAGCTCGAGCTGCTGCGCCCGGAACACAGCCCCATCGATCATCTTCGAGACTATGCGCCGGACGACCGGGAACAGGACCATCGCAACTACCTCGGCCGATTTGGCTTTAGCGGTGAACGCATCTTCGAGCCGGTCGCGCCGTTCTCCGGAGGCGAAAAGGCCCGGCTGGTCTTGGCGTTAATGATCCGGCAAGGCCCAAACCTGTTATTGCTGGATGAACCGACAAACCATCTTGATCTTGAAATGCGGCAGGCACTCAGCGTGGCCTTGATCGAGTACAGCGGCGCACTGGTTGTTATCTCGCATGACCGACATCTCCTCAGAAGCGTTTGTGATGAACTGCTTATCGTCCACAACGGTATTGTCGACCGCTTTGCCCGCAGCCTCGACGATTACCCTGCGTGGTTGAAGGAGCAGGAAGAAAACGTTCAGAATGCTAATACCGCGTGGCAGGACGAACCGGTAAAGCAGGTCAGCAAGAAACAGCAGCGCCAGAAACAGGCGCAACGGCGGGAGCGGCTGAAACCGCTGTACGACCAGGTCAGAACCGTTGAGAAAAAACTCGCAGACTGCCGCGCCCAACTGGAAAAGCATGATGGGTCACTTGCCGACGAGACTATTTACTCCGACGCAAATCGCAAAGACGAGCTAAAACAACTCGTAAAAGATCAGGCAACGACCAAGACCGCGATTGAGGCACTGGAATGGGAGTGGCTGGAAGCTAGCGAGGCTCTCGAACAGGCCGACTAAACGACCTCGCTGATCACTTCAAGAAAGGCCGGCCCATAGCGTTCCAGCTTCGTCTGACCGACACCCGATATCGCCAGCAACTCGTCATCTGAACTCGGCTTATCGAGTGCCATCTGTTTCAGAGTCGCATCGTGAAAAATAACGTACGGCGGAACCTCGTGCTCATCCGCCAGCGACTTACGGCAATCGCGCAAAGCATCAAACAGGCCGCGATCCTCATCGGCTACGTCTGCGCCTTTGCGTTTCGCTTTCTTCTCGGCTCGGGTGACCAACAGGTCTCGGCGCAGCGGTAAATCAACCTCACCGCGCAGCAACGGACGACTAGCCTCACTCAAATGCAATGCGCCGTAACCCGCGCTATCGACTTTCAGCAAGCCAACGACAACCAGCTGCCTGAGGATCGATCGCCATTGCTGCTGACCCAGTTCCGCTCCGATCCCGAACACCGTCAGCTCTGCGTGTCCGTGTTGCTGGACCTTTTCAGTGTCCTTGCCGATCAATACATCGATCACATGCGCTGCGCCGAATCGCTGGCCGGTGCGATACACCGCAGAGAGAATCTTCTGCGCGACTTCGGTGCCGTCAAAAACATCCGGAGGTACGATACAGACATCGCAATTGCCGCAATCTTCGAGTTGCTTATCACCAAAATATGCCAGCAGCGAGCGACGTCGGCA
>Ga0209344_10002923_pt1 | contig 17816 bp, 11 predicted proteins | sample Cruoilmetagenom6_FD_187293 | JGI IMG/M metagenome (GOLD analysis project Ga0209344, IMG submission 187293) | Oil polluted marine microbial communities from Coal Oil Point, Santa Barbara, California, USA - Santa Barbara Oil Seep Sample 6 (SPAdes)... | ecosystem: Environmental > Aquatic > Marine... | reverse complement strand
GAGGGTGACGAGATCGTCAGCTTTAACGAGTTCAAGGCCAGCCTTTCCATGCGCTCTTTGCTGAACGGCGTCGTGCAACCGCGCGAAATCGCGCTGTCCGGGGTGGTTGCCAATCTCAGACGGGGCAAGGATGGACGGGTGAGCCTCAGCGCCGGGGCAGGGATCGCACCGCCTGAGCGTGAAGCGGCGACCCTGCCGCAATTGATCGGCGAGATCGACAATCTGCTGGCTGCGCCGGCGCTGTCGGCCTTGCGCTCAGTCGAGTTGCGCGCGCTCACCCTGCGGTTTGAAGACGCCCGCGCGGGGCGTGCATGGACCGGCGATGGCGGACGGCTGCGGTTGCTGCGCGAGGCCGACCAGTTGGACCTGTCGGCAGACCTCGCGGTGCTGAGCGGGGGCGCTGGCGTGGCCACGCTTTCTGCGAACTACAGCAGCCAGATTGGCCAGACCGAAGCCACCTTTGGCGCGACATTTGACGACATCGCAGCAGGCGACATCGCAGCTCAAGGCCCGGCGTTTTCCTGGCTGGAAGTGCTGAACGCGCCGATTTCAGGCGCGGTGCGGAGCGGAATCGATGGCCAAGGCCGCTTCGTTGCGATCAATGCGTCGTTGCAAATCGGCGCGGGCGCGGTCCAGCCCAATGCCCAGACCAAACCAATCCCCTTCGATGGCGCGCGCAGTTATTTCAGCTATGATCCGGTGCGGCAGTTGCTACGGTTTGACGAGATGTCACTTGATAGCAAATGGGTTGCGGGCCAAATGACCGGCAGTGCGCAGCTTGGTGATGTTGCCGGGGGCGTCCCGGGCAAATTGACCGGCCAATTCACCCTGCGCGATCTGCGTGCGAATCCCGATGACCTCTATCCCGAGCCGGTGGCGTTGGATCAGGCTGACATTGATTTTCAACTAAGCCTTAATCCTTTTCGCCTCAAGCTGGGCCGATTAGAGATACGCGACGGCCTGCGCATCCTGCGGCTGGATGGCACGCTAGACGCCGCGCCTGCGGGTTGGAAACTAGCGCTCGATGGGGGCATGAATGCGCTAAAGCCCGATCGACTGCTCGCGCTTTGGCCAAAAGGGGTCAAGCCCAAGACCCGCAAGTGGCTCGAGGAAAATCTCTATGCAGGCCAGTTGCGAAACCTCGACCTTGCGCTGCGCAGCGACCCGGGCCAAGCGACGCAGACCTATGTCGCGTTTGACTATGCAGGGGCGGAAGTGCGCTTTCTTAAGACACTACCGCATATCACCCAAGGGCGTGGGCATATGAGCCTGCTCGACAATCGGTTGGTCGTGACCATCGACGACGGTGAGGTCATCGCGCCCCAAGGCGGTGCTGTGGCACTGGGCGGCTCCTCTTTCATCATCCCCGATGTGCGCGTGAAGGATGGCAGCCCGGCCGTGATCCGGCTGAACACCCGCTCCACGCTGACGGCGGCTCTGTCCTTGCTGAACCAGCCGCCCATGCGGGTGATGGACAAGGCCGGTTTGCCTGTCACGCTGGCGGATGGCGAAGCGGTTCTAAGCGGCACGCTGGCGATGCCATTGAAGAAAGGCGGCAAACCCTCTGACGTGCGTTACCACGTCGCCGGGGATCTGCTGTCACTGGCGAGCGATACGCTGGTCAAAGGGCGCAGTCTGCGGGCGCGCAAAATGACGATCACTGCCGACAATGACCGTGTGAGCATCGGTGGGCCGGGGCTGGTCGATGGGGTCGCTTTTGATGGGCAGTGGTCGCAGGCGATTGGGCCGGGGTCGGACGAAAGCCGCCTCATGGGCCGCGTGACACTCGACCCCGCGGCGCTGGACGCCTTTGGCATCGCCCTGCCACCGGGGAGCATTGGGGGCAGCACCGATGGGCAGATTACACTGAACCTGAAAAAGAACACGCCGCCGCGTTTCACGTTGGAAAGCGATCTGGCCGGGCTGTCGGTCTCGATCCCCCAGCTGTCTTGGTCGAAAGCCCCCGCAACGAAAGGTGAGCTGCGGATCGCGGGGCGCTTGGGTCAGACGCCGGATATTGAGGCGTTGCAACTGACTGCTCCGGGGCTGCGGCTGGCAGGATCCATCGCGCTGAACGCCGATGGGTCGCTTGACCGGGTGCGCATAGATCGCTTGCGGCGCGGCGATTGGCTGGACATCCCGGTTGATCTGCTGGGCCAAGGTAAAGGCAACCCGTTGCAAGTGGTCTTGGGCGGCGGCACGCTAGACATGCGGCGCGCGGAATTTGGCGCCTCGGGCGGTGGTCAGTCGGGGCCGCCGATGCAGGTGCGGCTGAACCGATTGCAGATCACCGATACGATTTTCCTGACCGATGTGGCGGGCACATTCGACACGGCCAAGGGAATGGACGGCTCATTTCGCGCGCGGCTTAATGGCGGAACCCCTGTGCAGGGGCGCGTGCTGCCACAGGGTGGGCGCAGCGCGGTGCGCGTGCTGTCCGATGATGCAGGCGGCGTGTTGCGTTCAGCGGGGTTGGTGCAGCAGGTGGTCGGCGGCAACATGTCTTTGACGCTGCTGCCTGTCGGGACCGGCGGGGCATTTGATGGGCAGTTGACCGTCAACGACGTGCGGATCAAGGGCGCTCCGGGCATTGCGGCGCTGGTCAATGCGGTCTCCGTCGTCGGGCTGGTTAACGAGTTGAATGGCGACGGCATCTATTTTGATGATGTCGAAGCGGACTTTCGTCTGACGCCGAACCGCTTGGTACTTACACAAGCCAGCGCCGTGGGGGCGTCATTGGGCCTATCAATGGATGGGATCTATGCGCTGGATGACGGGGTGATTGACATGCAAGGCGTGATTTCACCAGTCTATCTTATTAACGGGATCGGGTCGCTGTTCACCCGCAAGGGCGAGGGGTTAATCGGGTTCAACTATCGGCTGACTGGCCCGGCCAAGAAGCCTGCCGTCTCGGTCAATCCGCTGTCGGCACTGACGCCGGGCATGTTCCGCGAGATCTTTCGCAGGCCCGCGCCGACGGTGCCAGAGGTCCAAGGCCAGGCGAATCCGGTTGCCCGGGTGCCAGAGGACCGCTAAGCGCCGGGGCGACCCACGAACCGCCAGCCGGGATGCCGACCCTATGAAACTCTCTGATTTCGACTTTGATCTGCCCGAAAGCCTGATCGCCACGCGCCCCGCCAACCCACGCTCCTCCGCCCGGATGTTGGTGGCTGAAGGCGGCGCTCTGCATGATCAAAAGGTAACAGACCTGACAGATTGGCTGCGCCCCGGTGACCGTTTGGTGCTCAACGACACCCGCGTGATCCCGGCGCGGCTTTCGGGCCTGCGCCACCGCGCTTCGGCCCAAGGCAATGTGCAGGCCAAGATCGAAGTGACCCTGCTGGAGCCACGCGGCGATGGGACGTGGTCGGCGTTGATCAAACCGCTGCGCAAACTGAAGATCGGCGAAGAGGTGATCTTTTCCGACGACCTACGCGCCACATTAGAAGCGGTAGAAGACGGGCAGGGGCATCTGCGTTTTAACTGCACGGGCGAGGATTTCGACGCTGCGCTGAACGCAGCAGGGGCCATGCCGTTGCCGCCCTATATCGCCGCCAAGCGGGCGGCGGATGCACAGGACATGACCGACTACCAAACCGTGTTCGCCCGCCATGCCGGCGCGGTTGCAGCGCCCACGGCCTCGCTCCATTTCGACGCGCCGCTGCTTGAGGCGCTGGCCGCGAAGGGAGTCGCGTTCACCCATGTGACCTTGCATGTCGGCGCAGGCACCTTTCTGCCCGTCAAAGTCGAAGACATTTCCGAACATAAGATGCACGCTGAATGGGGCAAAGTCAGCGCCAAGGCTGCCGAAGAGATCGCCGCCACCCGCGCCGCCGGGGGCCGGGTGATCCCTGTGGGCACCACGGCGCTGCGGCTGATTGAGACGGCGGCCCGCGGTGGGGAGATTGCAGCTTGGGAAGGCGACACTGATATCTTCATCACGCCCGGTTTCACCTTCAACGTGACCGACGGGCTCATGACAAATTTTCACCTGCCCAAATCCACCCTGATGATGCTGGTCTCGGCCCTTATGGGCGTGGAGGCGATCAAAGACATCTACGCCCATGCCATCACCAATCAATACCGCTTCTTTTCCTACGGCGATTCCTCCCTTCTGCTCCCGCAGGCGCAAAAACCCGCTTGAATGTCGTATCTGGGGGTGACTAGCCTGCAATAGGGGTTCATGGGAGGGCCAAGGCGAACAAGGAAACGGCCAAATGATTCAAGTGGTTTCAAGCGCATGGGCTCTCTTGCTGGGCATGTGCCTGCTGATGGTCGGCAACGGCATGCAAGGCACATTGCTGGGTATCAGGGGCGGCATCGAAGGGTTCTCAACCTTTCAGATGTCGATCGTCATGTCAGCCTATTTCGTGGGCTTCCTTGGCGGCTCGCGGATGGCACCGGGGATGATCCGGCGGGTGGGCCACGTGCGGGTTTTTGCGGCGCTGGCCTCGCTGATCTCTGCGGTGATGATCATCTATCCCACCTTTCCGAATACAATCGTCTGGTCCATTGGCCGGGTGCTGATCGGTTTTTGCTTTTCTGCCGTTTACGTCACGGCAGAAAGCTGGCTGAACAACGCCGCCACAAATGAAAACCGCGGACAGGCGCTTTCGGCCTATATGATCGTTCAGACGCTTGGGATCGTGATTGCCCAGGCACTGTTGCTGACCGCCGACCCCTCCGGCTTTGTGCTTTTTGTCATTCCATCGGTTTTGGTGAGCATCGCCGTCACGCCTATTCTGCTGTCAATCAGCCCAACACCACCTTTCGGCACTACCAAGCCGATGAGCCTGCGCGAGTTAATGGATTTCTCGCCCTTGGGATGTGTCGGCATGTTCCTCTTGGGCGGCGTATTCTCGGCCCAGTTCGGCATGGCCGCTGTTTATGGCGCCGAAGCGGGGTTAAGCGTCGGGCAAATTTCACTTTTTGTGGCGATGTTCTTCGTCGGCTCCGTCGTGCTGCAATACCCTATTGGCTATATCTCTGACCGGATGGACCGACGCAGCCTGATCGTCATCACCGCGCTGCTGGGCGGTGCGGGCTCCATCGTGGGTATGATGCTGGGGCATATCTTCCCCATCCTGCTCGCCACGGCTTTTCTAGTGGGGGGGATGTCGAACCCGCTTTATTCTCTGCTTATGGCCCACACAAATGACTTTCTTGAGCATGAAGACATGGCCTCTGCCTCTGGTGGAATGATATTTATCAATGGCTTAGGGGCAGTTCTTGGCCCGGTTATCACCGGTTGGATGATGGGAACGGCGCTTGGCCCCGGCGGGTTCTATCTTTTTACTGCGGTGCTTTTTGCCGCGCTGGCAGGCTATGCGTCCTATCGTAAGACACAGCGTGCTGCTGTGCCGGTGGATGAGACAGGTAACTACGTGCCAATTTACCCCTCTGCCACCCGTGTGGCGGTAGAGATCGCGCAGGAATACGCCATTGAATCGGAACTAGATGCCGATGAAACCGTAGAACCAAAGAACGACGTTACGACGAAAACGGCATCCGATAGCGATAACTATGTCGCTGTTGATACAAAACGTGACTAGGCTTTTGGGTTAAGACGTTCTTAACCTTAGATATTAGCCCGAAGCACGGCATAGGCCGATGCACGGCAAAGGAGAGTGCAGGATGACTGGCGCAGAGATCAAACCCGAAGACGTACTCAGTTTCTGGCTGGAAGATATCGGCCCGGCCGGGTGGTACAACAGCACGGCCGAACTGGACGCTGAAATACGCGATAAATTTGAGGGTGCATGGGAGGCCGCGCAGGCCGGGAAACTGACCCAATGGCTGACATACCCCAAGGGTGCGCTTGCCTTTATCATTCTGACGGATCAATTCCCGCGCAACATGTACCGTGATACGGCCAAAGCCTTTTCCAGTGACAAGCAAGGTCTTGCAGCCGCGAAACTGGCCATCGACAAGGGCTGGGACCAACGCATTGAGGAGCCCGCGCGTCAGTTTTTCTATTTGCCCCTGATGCATTCTGAAAATCTGATCGATCAAGAGCGTTGCGTCCGGTTGATGTGTGAACGCATGCCTGAAAGCGGTAAGGGCAATATGCTCCATGCCCGTGCGCACCGTGAAGTCATCCGCCAGTTCGGCCGCTTTCCCTACCGCAACGAAGCCCTGTCGCGCAGCTTTACCGGCCCCGAAACCGCCTATGTTGAGCAGGGTGGCTACGGGCGTACCGTGAAAGAACTGCAGGCCGCGCACGAAGCGGCTTGACGGTCCACCCATTTGGTAGACGATCAGCGCGGAGTTGTGGCGATTGCAAATATGGTTTAGCGGTAAACTATATTTGCAAACGCTAGCGCGAGGTTCCTGTCATGGCTGCCACTTCCTTTGATCTGATCGTAATCGGCGCGGGGCCGGGTGGATATGTCGCGGCAATCCGTGGGGCGCAGTTAGGTCTGAAGGTCGCTGTGGTCGAACGCGAAAACCTTGGCGGCATCTGCCTCAACTGGGGCTGTATTCCGACAAAGGCGCTTTTGCGCTCTGCCGAAGTCTTCCACCTCATGCACCGCGCTAAGGATTTTGGCCTTGCAGCCGATAAGATCGACTATGATCTCGAAGCCGTGGTCAAACGCTCGCGCGGTGTAGCCAAGCAGATGGAGGGTGGGGTTAAGCACCTACTTAAGAAAAACAAGGTTGAGGTCTTCATGGGCGAAGCCTCAATTCCCGCGAAGGGCAAGGTCAGCGTCAAGACCGACAAAGGCAGCGAAGAACTTACCGCCAAGAACATCGTTTTGGCCACCGGCGCACGCGCCCGCGAACTGCCGGGGCTGGAGGCAGATGGCAAACGCGTCTGGACCTATCGCCATGCGCTGCAGCCCGCACATGACCCGAAGAAACTTTTGGTCATCGGCTCAGGCGCCATCGGTATCGAGTTTGCCAGCTTCTACAACACGCTCGGCGCCGATACGACCGTGGTCGAGGTCATGGACCGAGTGCTGCCCGTCGAGGACGAGGAAATCTCGAAATTCGCCAAAAAAGCCTTCGAGAAGCAAGGCATGAAGATCATGCAAAAGGCGACAGTGAAAAAGCTCGACCGCGCGCAAGACAAGGTCACCGCCCATATTGAACGCGATGGCAAAGTCGAAAAGCTTGAATTTGACACGGTGATTTCTGCCGTCGGCATCGTCGGCAATGTCGAAGGCCTTGGCCTCGACAAACTGGGCGTCAAAGTGGACCGCACTCATGTGGTGACGGATGAATTCTGCCGCACTGGGGTCGAGGGGCTTTATGCCATCGGTGACATCGCCGGCGCGCCGTGGTTGGCACATAAGGCCAGCCACGAAGGCGTTATGGTGGCCGAGTTGATCGCCGGGCAAAAGCCGCATCCCGTGAAGCCTGAAAGCATCGCGGGCTGCACTTACTGCCATCCACAGGTCGCTTCTGTCGGCCTGACCGAGGCTAAGGCCAAGGAACACGGCTACGACATCAAAGTTGGACGCTTTCCCTTCATCGGCAACGGTAAGGCCGTCGCCCTTGGCGAACCTGAGGGGATGATCAAAACCATCTTTGACGCGAAGACGGGCGAGCTTTTGGGTGCCCATATGGTGGGAGCAGAAGTAACAGAGCTGATCCAAGGCTATGTCGTCGGTCGGCAATTGGAAACGACCGAAGAAGACCTGATGAACACTGTGTTCCCGCATCCGACGCTTAGCGAAATGATGCATGAATCCGTGCTCGATGCCTTTGACCGCGTCATTCATATGTAACAGCAGCCGGGCAGGGCGGCGTTCCCGCTTTGCCCATTCTGCCAGCGGATCGTCAGACGGAAAGGTGTTTGGCTTTCTGCAAAGGACAACCGTGTGTTGAACCTTCCGCTCGCATACCCGACCGTATAAGGGGCAAAGCTGAGCTATTGTTGGCGGGAAAAATCTATTGAATACAGATATTTGCCCTGCCGCGATCGAACAAACTGGCCACCGCGCAGGAGGCAAAGTTAACGGACCGCCGAAGTATCTCAACGACAAAGGCAGTCAGCACGACGCTGCTGAAAACCCTCATTTGCCCTTGTTGGCGCGGAATTGCGGAAGGTAGCCATGACCGAAACCACATCCTTCCTCCGCGTCTTTGCGCTTTGGGCTGCCGGGCTGGGGGCTGCAGCACAGTACGGTAAGATGAGCGTGATCTTTGACCTGCTGCCGGAGCTCTACCCCGAAGCGGGAGCCGCGCTTGGGTTTCTCGTCTCGCTGGTCGGCGGTGTTGGCATCCTGCTTGGTGTTGTTGCGGGCTTGGTGGTGGCGCGCATCCGTTACCGCCGCGCGCTGTTGTCGGCGCTGTGGTTGGGGGCAGGGATCTCGGCCTTTCAAGCGCTGACACCCAGCTTTGGGTGGATGCTGGCCAGTCGCCTGCTCGAAGGTGTTTCTCATCTCGCCATCGTCGTCGCCGCGCCGACCTTGATCGCACAAATCAGCGCGCCCAAGGATCGGGGGTTTACCCTGACACTCTGGGGCACATTCTTTGGCGTGGCTTTTGCCATCCTCGCGGTGGCAGGGCGCCCGCTGGCCCTGTCATGGGGGCTTCCTGCGCTCTTTGCCGCACACGCGCTCTATATGGCCGCCTGCGCGGTGTTTCTTGCGGCCAGCCTCCGCCGCTTGCCCGCAGAGCAGCCACAGACGCCGTTTTCGCTGCCGCAGATGGTACGAGACCATGTAACGATCTACCGTTCCCCCTTTCTCGCCGCGCCGGCGGCGGGTTGGCTTTTCTATACCTTCAGCTTTGTATCGATCCTCACCGTTCTTCCTCCCTATCTCGACCCCGCTCTGCGCGCGCCGGTGATGGCTGCAATGCCGCTCACCAGCATCGCGGTTTCTATGACCCTCGGTGTCGTCCTCCTGCGGCGGATGCCCGCTGTGCAGGTGGTGCAATGGGGCTTTGGTCTTTCGGCCCTAACGATGGTCTGGCTCTGGCTCAGCCCTGGCGCACCAATGGCCTGTATCGCGCTGGCGGCGGCGATGGGGCTGATCCAAGGGGCGAGCTTTGCAGCCGTGCCGCAACTCAATCATGGGGCCGCGGCGCAGGCGCAGTCTAATGGTGCTGTGGCTCAAATGGGCAATTTGGGCAACAGCATCGGGACACCGGTCATGGCCCTCGGCCTCGCGACCTTCGGAGCCTCAGCGCTGCCGCTTTTGGCTGGTGCTGCCTTTATGATGGGGCTGGCCATTCACCTCCTTCTGGATGCGGCCCGCCGTTGCGGTAGGCGCGTTCCTGTTTAGTTCTCACTTTTCCGTTGGAAAACACTGCATCAGCACCTATGTACAAATCGTTAAGAGGGGCATGTCATGGCTGAGCTGAAGAATATCGAGGTGCGCGGCGCGCGCGAACATAATCTCAAGAATATCGATGTGGATATTCCACGCGACCAACTGGTTGTTATCACCGGGCTTTCGGGGTCGGGCAAGTCAAGCCTCGCCTTCGACACGATCTATGCCGAAGGCCAGCGCCGTTATGTGGAATCGCTCTCTGCCTACGCGCGCCAGTTCCTTGACATGATGCAGAAGCCAGATGTGGACCATATCTCCGGCCTAAGCCCCGCGATTTCTATTGAGCAAAAGACCACGTCAAAGAACCCGCGCTCCACCGTCGGCACTGTGACCGAGATCTACGACTACATGCGTTTGCTCTTTGCCCGCGTCGGCACGCCCTATAGCCCCGCCACCGGCAAGCCTATTGAGGCGCAACAGGTGCAAGACATGGTCGACCGGATCATGACGATGGAGGAAGGCACGCGTGCCTATCTGCTGGCGCCAATGATCCGTGACCGCAAGGGCGAGTACCGCAAAGAATTTGTCGAGCTGCGTAAGCAAGGCTTCCAGCGGGTGAAGGTCGACGGTGAGTTCTATGACCTTGATGAGCCGCCGACGCTCGACAAGAAATTCCGCCATGACATCGATGTTGTCGTTGACCGAATTGTCGTGCGGGAAGGTTTGGAGACGCGACTGGCAGACTCTCTGCGCACCGCGCTTGATCTGGCCGATGGCATCGCGATCCTAGAAACCGCGCCGAGCGAGGGCGAGGCTCAGCGCTTCACCTTTTCCGAAAAGTTCGCCTGTCCAGTGAGCGGCTTCACCATCCCAGAGATTGAGCCACGGCTGTTCTCCTTCAATGCGCCGTTTGGTGCATGTCCGTCCTGCGACGGGCTCGGGGTCGAGCTGTTCTTTGACGAGCGGCTGATCGTGCCGGACCAGAACCTCAAGATATACGACGGCGCTCTCGCTCCGTGGCGCAAAGGCAAGTCTCCTTACTTTAAGCAAACCATCGAAGCCATTGCGAAACATTACAAGTTTGATCAGAAGACCCGCTGGAAAGACCTGCCGGAGGATGTGCAGGAAGTATTCCTACGGGGCTCTGGCAAAGAAGAGATCACCTTCCGCTACGACGAAGGTGGGCGCGTGTATGAGGTGAAACGCGTCTTTGAGGGCGTGATACCCAATATGAAGCGCCGCTACCGCGAGACCGACAGCAACTGGGTCCGCGAAGAGTTTGAACGCTATCAGAATAACCGCCCCTGTGGCACGTGCGGTGGCTATCGTCTGCGGCCTGAAGCGCTTGCCGTGCGGATCGGTCCGTCGGACGGCGGCGAAGATGAATTGCTGCATGTCGGTAAGGTTGTGGAGATGTCGATCCGTGAGGCTTACGCTTGGTGCAAGTCGGTTCCGGAGCATTTGACGGAGCAGAAAAATGAGATCGCGCGGGCCATTTTGAAGGAAATTCGTGAGCGCCTTGGCTTCTTAAATAATGTTGGCCTTGAGTATCTTACGATGTCACGTTCAAGTGGTACTTTAAGCGGCGGCGAGAGCCAACGTATACGTTTGGCCAGTCAGATCGGCTCGGGCCTGACAGGTGTTCTTTATGTGCTCGATGAACCTTCCATCGGATTGCATCAGCGCGATAATGACCGGTTGCTCGACACACTGAAAAACCTGCGTGATCAAGGCAATACCGTGATTGTTGTCGAACATGATGAAGAGGCGATCCGCGAAGCGGACTATGTCTTTGACATCGGTCCGGGTGCAGGGGTGCATGGGGGACAGGTTGTTAGCCATGGCACGCCAGAAGAAGTGGCAAACGATCCCAACTCCGTCACTGGGCAATACCTGACGGGTGTGCGTGAAATTTCTGTGCCTACGAAGCGGCGCAAGGGGAATAAGAAAAAGATCCAAGTCGTTAAGGCGACGGGGAACAACCTTCAGAACGTCACGGTTGACTTCCCACTAGGCAAGTTCGTCTGTGTTACGGGCGTCTCCGGCGGGGGTAAGTCGACGCTTACCATTGAAACTCTGTTCAAAACTGCGTCGATGAACCTCAACGGCGCACGTCAAACGCCAGCGCCTTGTCAGACCATTAAAGGGCTTGAGCACCTAGATAAGGTTATCGACATTGATCAACGTCCCATCGGGCGGACTCCGCGTTCAAATCCAGCCACTTACACCGGGGCCTTCACCCCAATCCGCGATTGGTTTGCCGGGCTGCCCGAGTCCAAAGCACGTGGCTACAAGCCGGGTCGGTTCAGCTTTAACGTGAAAGGTGGGCGTTGCGAGGCTTGTCAGGGCGACGGGGTCATCAAGATTGAGATGCACTTCCTGCCGGACGTTTATGTTGAATGCGAGACCTGCAAGGGGGCGCGCTATAACCGAGAGACCCTGGAAGTCCGTTTCAAGGGCAAGAGCATCGCCGATGTGCTTGATATGACTGTAGAAGATGCGCAGTCGTTCTTTGCAGCGGTGCCGTCTATTCGGGAGAAGATGGACGCGCTGATGCGGGTCGGGCTGGGCTATATTAAGGTCGGCCAACAGGCGACGACGCTTTCGGGGGGCGAGGCCCAACGGGTGAAGCTAAGCAAGGAGCTTAGCAAACGCTCAACTGGACGGACGCTTTATATTCTGGACGAGCCGACCACCGGCTTGCATTTTGAAGACGTGCGTAAGCTGTTGGAAGTGCTGCATGAACTGGTGGATCAGGGTAACTCGGTTGTCGTCATTGAGCACAACCTTGATGTCGTAAAGACAGCAGACCATATCATCGACATTGGCCCTGAGGGCGGTGACGGCGGGGGCCGTGTAGTGGCCACTGGCACACCGGAAAAGGTGGCGGAGGTGGCAGAGAGCTATACAGGAAAATACCTTAAGCCCATGCTGGTAAAACGAAAAATGGCGGCGGAATAACCGCCGCCATTTAGGCGTTTCTAAATTGAATTAAAGGACTGCGCGGGCCACTCGGATCAGCTGGAGCGTCTCATATGCGTCGTCGCGCAAAGAGACGACCTGACCGTTCAGCACAGCATAGTTATAACCGTCGTCAGGCTCGGGCAGCTGGTACAATTGAATCAGTTCCGCCACGCTTAATGCAGCGGTCGGGGCAATGATTGTATCCGTACCGGCCAGTGGAATATTCGCCAACTCATTGATACGCAGTAGAGCCGTGTAGTCTTCCTCCGTTAGCAGAACCGGCTGGCCATCAATCAAAGCGTAGCGCTGACCGTCCGGCGCGGGCGCGAGCGCATACAGGTCAGCAATCTGTGCGGAGGTGAGGAGCAACAGTTCCTGCTCCGTCAACGGCTCCGCCTCGACATAGGGCTCGCGGCGTTCTTCCAAAAGCTCGTTCAGTTCCGCATCCGAGTAGCTCGCCCACTGCTCGTAAGACACGCCTTGCTTAGCGAGACCCGGGGGAACGCAAGGCGGATCTTTCTTGGCAAGTCCGGGGGGACAGTTGCGGTAGGTAACCACTTCTTCTGCCGGGGCGGCCGCGATGTTCAGATTGGGCGCTGCAAGGGCGAGCGCGGTGGCGCTGAGAATTTTGACCATGTCGCGCCCTTCTGGGGCGGGGGCCTTGAGGATCTGCTCAACAGTCTTATCGCGCTCTTTGATGAAGCGTTCGACACGTTTGTCCACGTCAGCCTTTTTGGGCTTAACGATTTCAACGTGATCCTTGTGCGGCTTCTTAGCCTTTTTCGGCTTGTCGTGCTTAACCTTTTCCGGCTTATCACGCTTCACCTTTTCGGGTTCGTCGTGTTTTGCCTTCTTTCCCTTGTGCTTATCAGCCTTTTTCTCAAGCTTGGCTTTCTTCTCTTTTTTCGGCTTCTTTTCTTTCTTAGCCTTCTTCGGTTTCTTGTCCTTCTTAGGCTTTTTCGCCTTATCGTCTTTCGCCAACCAAAGCGTCTCGGAGTTAAGATCGGACTGGCCGACATACATATTCGAAGCAGCCGCGGTGGGCGCAAAGGAACTGGCTGCCATCGTGCTGGTCGCACAGACGGAGCTAAGCAGTGTGGTTAAGAGCAAGCGTCGCATTGGGATTCTCCATGTTCAACGGAAGTTCCGTGACTAACGCCTGCTTGATCAATGAGTTCCCGCGGACGGCTTATCCTTGCCAACCGCGTTTTTCAAAGCGGGGCAGCATGGCTGAGAAATCTTTGCCCTTGCCGCCTTCTTTTTCAACGAATTGAGTATAGAGCGCTTTGGCAAGCGCCCCCATGGGCGTGTCCGCATTGGCCATTTCGGCGGCTTGCTGGGATAGGCCGAGGTCTTTGAGCATCAGCTCGGCGGCAAAACCGGGTTTGTAGTCATTGTCGGCAGGTGATGTCGGGCCAACGCCGGGGGCAGGGCAGTAGGCGTTCATGGACCACGAATAACCCGAAGAAGTGCTGACCACGTCGAACATCCGCTCACGGTCGAGGCCGAGTTTGTCGGCCAGCGCAAAAGCTTCGCAAGTGGCGATCATCGTGGCACCTAGGATCATGTTGTTGCAGATTTTCGCGGCCTGACCCGCGCCTGCATCGCCGCAGTGCACGGCCTTTTGGCCCATGATGTCGAAAAGCGGTTCGGCCTTTTTGAACGCGGCCTCAGTTCCGCCTGCCATGAAGGTCAGCGTGCCGCCCTGTGCGCCGCCGATGCCGCCGGAAACAGGCGCATCGACGAAGAGCAGCCCCGCTTTCTCGGCAGCCTCGGCCACATGACGTGCGCTTTCTACGTCGACGGTGGAGCAATCGACCAGCAGCGCGCCGGGGGCCATGTTGGCAATCGCTTCCTCGGCGACTTGGCGCAGGATCGCGCCGTTTGGCAGCATGGTGATGACGACGTCGGCGCCTTCGACGGCCTGCGCGATGGTGGCGGCCTCGGCAACGCCCTCGGCGGTTGTCCCGGCCACGTCATTGCCGCGCACAGTATGGCCCGCAGCGGCGAGGTTAGCCGCCATCGGGCCGCCCATATTGCCCAGACCGATGAACCCGATTGTGAGATTGCTCATGTATTTTCCTCCAACTTCAATTCGTTATCGCCCAAGGGGGCAAGCATGGCCTCGACATCAGCCTGCGGCACAGCACCTTGGTTTTGCCAATGCGGGCTGCGGTCTTTGTCGATGATCGCGGCGCGGACGCCTTCGACGAAATCGCCGTGCTCCATCGCGCGGTAGGTAAAGCGGTATTCCTGTTGCAGGGCCGGGACCATGCCGATGCCGGGACCGCGCAGGTTGCGGAGCATCTCGATGGTGCAGGCCATTGACAGTGGGGAGCCGCGTCGCAGGGTTTTGAGCGTCTCTGTGGCGAAGTCGCTGTCGGCTTCGGCGAGAGCGTCGGTAACCTCTTTCAGGGTCTCGCCCGCGAAGAGCCGATCTACATCGCTCTGCAAGTCAGCAAGTTTGCCCGATGGCGCAGGCGTCGCAGCTTTGTCGAGGATGAAGGGATCGCCGTTCTCCTCCAATTGCGCGATGAGCGCGGGCCATTCGGCTTCAGGGATAAAGAAGTCAGCGAACCCCGCGTGCAGCACATCCGCTGGACCCATGCGCGCGCCGGTGGTGCCGAGGTATTCGCCCATGCGCCCGGGCGCTTGCGCCAGCAGCAAAGTGCCGCCGACGTCGGGGACCAGGCCGATGCCGCATTCCGGCATCGCAACCTTGCTGCTTTCGCCCACGACCCGGTGCGAGCCATGGCAGCCGATGCCGACGCCACCGCCCATGGTGAAGCCCTGCATGAAGGAGATCACCGGTTTGGGGTAGCTGTGCAGCTTGTTATTGAGCCGGTATTCATCGGCCCAAAAGCGGCGGGCGAAGCCGTAGTCGTCGTCCTTGCCAGTCTGGTAAAGCTGCGCCACGTCGCCGCCTGCGCAGAAGGCTTTTTCGCCTTCCGCGTCCAGTACGATCACCGCCACCTCGGGGTCATCGCGCCATTCGTCGACGGCGTCCTCAATGGCGAGGCACATGTCATAGCTCAGCGCGTTCAGCGCCTTGGGCCGGGTCAGGGTGATGCGCCCGGCACGGCCCGTTTTGCGGATGTTGATGTCGCTCATGATGTGGCTCAGCGGTTTTTCAGCATGTCGCGGGCGACGATGACGCGCATGATCTCATTGGTGCCTTCGAGGATCTGATGCACCCGCAGGTCGCGGACCAGCTTTTCGATGCCATAGTCGGCCAGATAGCCGTAGCCGCCGTGCAATTGCAGACATTGGTCTACGACCTTGCTGCCGGTCTCTGTCACGAATTTCTTGGCCATGGCGCAGAATTTGGTCGCGTCAGGCGCACCGGTGTCGAGCTTCCATGCCGCTTGGCGCAGGAAGGTGCGGGCGGCTTGCAACTCGATTTCCATATCGGCAAGGCGGAATTGCAGCCCTTGGAACTGATCGATGCTTTGGCCAAAGGCCTTGCGGTCGCCCATATATTCCAGCGTCTTGGTCAGCGCGGTCTGCGCAGCACCCAACGAGCAGGCGGAGATGTTGAGCCGCCCGCCGTCGAGGCCTGCCATGGCGTATTTAAAGCCCTTGCCCTCTTCGCCGACGAGGTTTTCGGCCCCGATCTTGCAGTCGTCAAACTGCACCAACGCCGTCGGTTGGCTGCGCCAGCCCATCTTGTCTTCCAGCCCACCAAAAGTGAGTCCCGGCGTGCCGTCTTCGACAAAGACGGTCGAGACGCCCTTGGCCCCGTCGTCCGAGGTGCGGACCATGGTGACATAGGCATCCGAATAGCCGCCGCCCGAGATAAATGCCTTGGTGCCGTTGAGCGTGTAGCCCTCGTTGGTACGCTCGCAGCGGGTTTTGAGCGCTGCGGCGTCAGAGCCGGAGCCGGGTTCGGTCAGGCAGTAGGACAGCACGGTGTTCATGCTGAGCACGCCGGGCATGACGCGCTCTTTCATTTCGTCGCTGGCGAAATTGTCGAGCATCTTGGCGCACATGTTGTGGATCGACAGGAAGGCCGCGACCGAGGGGCAGGCCATCGACAGCGCTTCAAAGACCAGCGTCGCGTCCAACCGCGACAGGCCGGAGCCGCCCGACTCTTCCGATACATAAAGCCCGCCAAAGCCCAGCTCCGCGATCTGCGGCCAAAGCTCTTTGGGAATGGTCTCGTCCTTTTCCCATTGGTGGGCATGGGGGGCGATATTGTCCTGCCCAAAGGCATAGGCCATGTCGAAAATGGCGGTCTGTTCTTCGTTCAATGCGAAATCCATCGCGGCTCTCTCCCTGAATGTCTCGGTGTTCGTGGAACTGAACACTTGTTTAATTCTAACAGCCGAGCCGCGCCGCAACAAGCGTCACAGGTCGGCGTGGTATTCTTCGATCAAGTGGCGCACGACGGCTTCGCCGCCTTGGCCTTCGGGGGTCTCGGCCCAGACCTTGCGCTGCCGGTCGGCTGAGGTGCCTTGCTGCACGACATCACGCAGGGCGCAGACTTCGTCCAGACAGCCAAGCGCTTCGGCGTCTTCGGCAATCATCCCGATGATCTCTTCAAACATCTTGTCGAAGGGTTTTAGCGTGCGGTCGCCGAAGTCGATCAGCGTCTCATTCACCCCGTAGCGCTGCGCGCGCCAGCGGTTTTCTTCGATCAAAAACCGATCATATTCGCGCCAGCGCAGGTTGCTGTCGCGCAGCCGCAGCAGGAAGCGGGCGAGGGACTGGGTCAGCCCGGCCAGCCCGAGCGCATGCGAGAGGCGCGGCTGCACATCGCAGATGCGGCTTTCGAGCGTCGGGTAATGGGTCGAGGGGCGCAGGTCCCACCAAATTTTCGACGGGTCGGGGATGATATCAAGGTCGATCAGCGTCTGCGTGCTGCGCTCATATTCGCCCCAACTGTGCAGCAATGGCGGCAGGCCGGTGCGGGGCATGCTCTCCATCACCGCCAGTCGGTAAGACGCCAGTCCGGTGTCTTCGCCCTGCCAGTAGGGAGAGGAGGCGGAAAGCGCCAGCAGATGCGGCAGGAAGTAGGAGAACTGCGGCATCAGATCGACGCGCAGATCATCGCCATCGATCCCCACATGCACATGCATACCGCAGCTCAGCATCCGCCGGGCCACGTCCCCCAGCTCGGTTTCGAGCTGGTCGTAGCGTTCCTTGTCGGTGGTGTGCTGGTGCTTCCAATCGGAGAACGGATGGCAAGAGACGGCCACGGGGGACAGATTGTGCTTGGCGGCGTGTTTAGAGATCGTGCTGCGCAGACGCTTCAAGTCTTCGCGGGCCTCGGCCACGGTCTTGCAGGGCTTGCTGCCGATTTCGATCTGACATTGCAGCAATTCGGGGCTGACCTGATCCCCGAGGTCCTTGCGGCACTCCTCCATCAGCCCTTCGGGGGTGTCAGCCAGCGCCAGTGAATCCTTATCGACCAGAAGGTATTCTTCTTCGATCCCGATGGTGAATTCTTTTTGCATGGCGCTGGCCTCACTGTGCAGGGCCGACTGCCCGGGGGCAGCCGGCGTGATGGTTTACTCCATCACCGGGATGGAGAACTCGCCACCCTCTTTGATGCCCGACGGCCAGCGGGCCGTCACGGTCTTGGTGCGGGTGTAGAACTTGAACGCATCCGGGCCGTGCTGGTTCAAATCG
>Ga0209344_10002922_pt1 | contig 17818 bp, 13 predicted proteins | sample Cruoilmetagenom6_FD_187293 | JGI IMG/M metagenome (GOLD analysis project Ga0209344, IMG submission 187293) | Oil polluted marine microbial communities from Coal Oil Point, Santa Barbara, California, USA - Santa Barbara Oil Seep Sample 6 (SPAdes)... | ecosystem: Environmental > Aquatic > Marine... | reverse complement strand
ATCGAATTAACAGCAGACAATATTAAAAATGATATAGACCTTATTCTTGTTTTTCATCCTGGCAACCTAAGTAACGATCTGATTTACGCAATTGATCAACATGTTTTAAGGGGGGGGAATCTGATTTTATTTTTGGATCCGTATGCATTGCTTGATGATACAAAAGCACGTTCTGCAAATTCATCCATTCAAAAGCTTATTGCAGCATGGGGTGTTAAAACTGACAACAAAAAAGTTGTTGTGGATTTTAACAATTCAACAAAATTAAGAACTCATGACAACAAACCTGAAGATAATCCCATGTGGCTGTCTTTGCCTGAAGAATCTTTTAATACGGAAGAAATAATTACTTCAAAGCTTGAAAAAATGCTTCTTCCTGTTGCTGGCAGTTTAAGTAAAATTGCTCAAATCAACGACATTAAATATGAACCATTATTAATATCCAGCTCGAATTCTGCACTTGTAAATACGATTGCAGTCGATATTGGGATAGATGAGATATTAAAACAATTTAAACCTTCAGATAAAAAATATGATCTTGCTGTAAAAATAAGGGGAATTTTTAAGACCTTGTTTCCTAATGGTAAGCCAAAACTTGATATTATCAGCACGCAAAATGATTTGAAAAAATCAAACATGAGAAAACATCTGGCTAAAAGCAGCAACAAGTCCACAATTATTATTGTGGGAGATTCTGATATGCTCTTTGACGGTTACTACGTTAATAAACAAAATTTTTTAGGTTTTGAGATAGCTAGAGTTTTCAATGATAACCTTAATTTTCTTTTAAATTCATGCGAGATACTCACAGGCAGTCAGGAATTAATCAGCATAAGATCCAGAGGAGAATTTGAAAAACCATTTACAAAAGTTAAAGAGCTTGAAGCAAAAGCAAAAGAAAAATGGCAGGAAAAGGAACAAAACCTTGTCAGAAAAATCGAAGAAACATCTCGCAAATTAGATAAAATCGAGGAAAGAAAAGATTTATCGCAAAAACTTATCATAAGCGAACAACAGGAAGCTGAAATCCAAAAATTTTATGAGGAAAAAATAAAAATATCCAAGGAGCTTAAAATTGTACGCAGAAATTTAAAAACTGATATTAAATCACTTGGCAATGCAATAAAATTTATCAACATTTTTTTAAGTGCTTTTCTTGTTGGTATTGCAGGTATAGCTTATGGGTTATATAAGCGTAAAAAAAGCCATCAACAGTGATCACTTTATTAAAAACTTAGGTATCGAGAGGCTGTTACAAAACGCAATTTATCCAGTTTCTGCGTTAGAAAATTAATTTGATCCGCTAAAATACCATATGTATGCCTGTTGTCAAATTAATTTTCCGCCTTTAACTTGAAAAAATTTTCATTCCGAGGCAGCCTGTCGAGTAATACTGTTTTTTATAATAATATAACTTATTTTTTTACGTTTAGTTCAAGAGGCTTTTTAGATGAAATCAAAAACGTATATATTCCTTTTGGTATTACTATTTATTTTATCTGTTACTACTTATTTTTTATCATATCAAAATAAACAAAGCTGGCATTCTACGAGAATGGGAGAAAATCTTTTTAAAAATTTTCAGGCAAACAATGTATCCAGAATAACTATTAAAAACCCTTCCAGTTTTGTGGAGTTAGCAAAAGATCAATCCAAATGGGTTGTTGCAAACAGGTTAAACTATCCTGCTGATTTTTCAATGATAATTGATCTGGTTAAAAAAATCAAAGGTATAAAGGTTGGGCGGAGTTTTAATTCATCACCTGATATTATTTCACGTCTTGCATTAAAAAGTCCTGAAAGCAATGATATACAAAAAAATCAACGTGGAATCAGAGTTTTATTAGAAGACAGCAGCAATAAGGCTCTTGTAGACATTATTCTGGGGAAACCAAGAGAAGATTCCCCAGGAACCGGAGCTCACTACATTATGATTTCCAGAGATAAAAAAGTATACCTGGTTGACAGAAGTTTTAAGTTTATTGCTGAAAAAAAACATGAATGGCTGAAAAAAAATATATTGGAAATAAGCCCTGAAGATATTAGCACGATTATTTGCATTGAATATAATACCAACAAAATAAAATACAGCTTAATTCGTGATGCAAAAGGAAAAGAGCCAGGCTTTATGAATATGCCCGAAAATAAAAAAACTGTTAAACCCATTTTAAATCAGGCTTTTGCAGCTATTTCTGCTCTTAGACTTTATAATATAGTTGATTCAAAATTATCAAATAATCATAAGCAGTTCTCACAACCAAAAATTTTTGAATATCATCTTTTTAATGGCATAGTTTATACAATTTATATTGGTAGCGCAACAAAAGAGGATAATGATAAAAATTATCTTAATGTAAAAGTAAAATATTTAACTTTAAACGAGAAGAATAAATCCAAATCATTTGTTAATGGCAAAAAAACGAAAAATAGCAGTTTAAAAAAACAGGAAAAATCTTTTGCACAGCAGGCTGATGATTTAAACAAAAAATTGAGTAAATTTACTTACATCGTATCCAAATGGGAACTTGATAATTTTATTGATAACCCTGATAAGTTTCTTGAACCAGTAAAATAACAACAGCTATTTAAACATAAGAAACGATGACGAAATAACTTCCTGACTATGCATCATAGCGCCTACTGTGGAAGTTATTGCGTCCCCCTTTATCTATTTAAATGAGATGCAATGAAAAAAAATAAAAAAAAAATAAGCAGGGAAACTAAAAAAAATCATGGAAAAAAAAAGATAGAAGATAATCAAAAATTAGAAACAGAACCAGAAGCAGGCAAAATGTTTCAGCTTAATGCCCATTATTTTTTATTTGTACTTATCATATTTGTTCTTATAGGATGCTATAATATTATTGAACCATACTTGCATCCTGTTATACTTGCCATGATTCTTGTTAGTATCTTTACTCCTGTTCATAAAAAAATTGAAATACTTTTCCGTGGACGAAAAAATATTGCCGCTTTTTTTTCATGCGTGCTTTTAACACTTGTTGTTGTTGTCCCACTTATATTGATCTTTTTTATGTTGATACAGCAAGGTATACACTCTTTTGATTCCATATATGACTGGTTTTCAGAAGGCAAGTATACAAAGATGGTTGAAAATCTCAAATCAACAGGTATAGTCCAATGGTTAACAGGTAACATAGACACCATCCAAAAGGTATTTCCTGATATTGATATTAATAACATAAAAATTAATGAAACACTGATGAAAATTTCATCGTCAACCGGAAAAATGTTTATAAATCAGGGGGGACATCTTGTTGGAAATATTACCTCTATTATTGGTAAGTTTTTTCTCATGATTTTTACTTTTTTCTTTTTTATAAGAGATGAGCAGAAAATTTTAAAAATGGTTCTTCACCTGATTCCCCTTAGTATGACTCAAGAAGAAAGAATAATAGCAAAAATCAAACAGGTATCCCAATCAGTATTTCTTGGAACTATTGTTACAGCAATAGCCCAAGGCGCAGCAGGTGGAATCGCTTTTTGGATATCAGGACTGCCAGGTTTTTTTTGGGGAATGGTTATGGCTTTTGCTTCACTGATCCCACTTATTGGCACATCATTGATATGGATTCCTGCATCTTGTTATCTTTGCATTACAGGTTCATGGGGCTATGGTATTTTTTTGGCAATATGGTGTATTGTAGTTGTTGGAATGATAGATAATATTATAAGACCGCTTTTTATGCAGGGATCTGCGGATATGAGCACACTTGTGATTTTTTTTGCCATACTGGGAGGTGTAAACTATTTCGGGCTATTAGGTCTTTTGTACGGCCCTATTATTTTTGGTTTGGCAATAGTACTTTTATATATTTACAATCTTGAATTTGAATCCTTTCTGAATAGTCAGGACAATAGATAATTTATAACACAATACTTTTCAGTTAAGATAAGTATTACCCGGGTCGGTAATATTTTTATTGACACCTAAATCTGTTTAGAATAAAATTTTTTTCTCATAGAAATCAGTACTTTTAATTATTTTACTAAATGAAAGGTAATACCTATGAAAGTTATCGATCTTCAAACACAAATGACAACTGAAAAAGGCGCATTGTTTTCTAAGGAGTTAAAAGATTTTTTTGAAGCTACATTTAAAACGGTCATTCCATATTATCAGACAGATGATGAAATGATGGATGTTTTTCGCCAGGCAGGAGTTAAAGTAATATTTTGCGTGCCTGATCCTAAAAATTTTGATGAAATGGATGCAACAGGAGATTATGTTGCAAGGTTAGTCAGTGATTATCCGGACGTTGTTTATGGAAGCTGGGCACCTTATAATTTTAATCTTGATATTGACAAGTATGTTGTTGAGTTGGAAAAATACATAGATAAAGCAAAATCATTTGGATTTTTCTATTATGGCGCATCAACAGGAGTACCTGCCAATGATGAAAGATTTTTCCCCATATATAAACTTTGCAGTGATAAAAAAGTTCCAATAAAGATAAGTGTTGGTCATACTGCAATGGGAGCTGGTACCCCTGGAGGATCAGGCATAAGACTTGGTTCTGAAAGGCCGATTCCCAACATTGATGACGTGGCTGCTGCATTTCCAGAACTTACAATAATTGCGTCACATTGCCCATGGCCTTTTCATAGTGAAATGATCTCAGTTTTAGTTCACAAAGCAAATGTATATAATGAAGTACATGGCTGGATGCCAAAGTATTTTCCGCAAGAGCTGAAAAAAGAGATGAACAGTCGCTTAAAGACAAAAATTATGTTCGGTTCAGATTACCCATTTTTTGCCTTTGATCGAATACTAAAAGGCTGGACAGATGAAGGTTTAAAACCTGAAGCATTAGAAAACATACTTTATAAAAATGCTGAAAGAGTATTTGGTATTAAATATTAGAATGACTGTAGAGTAATATGAATTTTTTTTATTTTAAAGTCTTATTGCTTTACTGCAATCAAATATATCGCGATTTAATAAATCACAAAGCATATTTACGTGATTTATTAAATCCTTGTTTGTATTTGTTTTTGCGTTATCAAATCTAACAGCTTTAAGATAGTTTGAAAATTTTCCTGCCAGATAATCATCCTGCCGATATGTACTTTCCTATCCCCTTTTACTCTTGCCTGAAATTTCTAAAATCAGGGATAAAAAATCAAACCTACTAAAAAAATATTTCTGAATTAATTTCTTGAACTTGAAAAATTTTAATTCGGTTGTGCGAAAATGTAAAAAGAAGTGGGTTTGCATTGTAAAATAAAAACACACTTTTCAAAACATTTTCAATTGTATGGTGCAGATAAGATAAAAGAAAATGTCAGTAAAATAAACAATTCAATGGCAGCATGGAAGCTAATTTTTTTTCAAGCTTTTTTGCTGAGAAAATGCTATCCTGCTTTACTAAATGTTTCAGAAGAAAAAACAGCAGACATTGATGTCTCCACATTACAGTCCTCATTTTCTAAAAAGGAAGGAGCTGAAATTTTAAATTGATAGATAAAAATCTAAAAACTGTGTTAATATATTGGATAAAACTGTACAATTCACCTCTAATACATTTTAAATTTCAAAAAAGGCGGAAAAAGTCCTGAGATAAAACGATAAGCTCTCGAGCTTTACCTTAAAAAGGCATGTTGATCAGTTTTTCTGCAAGGGTAATACTTTTTTATAAAAAAATAATATTCTAAAAATAAAAAATAGGGATGGTAAATGCAATACGCAGGCAAGGATATATATAAATGTCCTTCAAGGTTACTGCAGGATCTTATCCGGTTTAATACAACTAATCCTCCAGGCAATGAAGCAGAATGTATCAAATACATAAATAACATATTAACTCAAGCAGGTTTTAAGACTTCTATTTTTGCAAAAGATCATAATAGGCCAAATCTCATTTCCAGACTGAAAGGAGAAAATACTGCACCACCTCTTTTGCTTTACGGACATGTGGATGTTGTAAGTACAGCAGATCAAACATGGACATATCCTCCATTTGATGGCATTTTAGCAGACGGGTTTCTATGGGGTCGTGGAACTTTGGATATGAAAGGTGGCATTGCAATGTTTTTGTCTGCGCTTTTAAGAGCAAAAGCTGAAAACTTAATTCCTGCAGGGGATATAGTTTTAGCTGTTTTAAGTGATGAAGAAGAATTTGGTAACTTTGGGGCAAAATACATGGTTGAAAACCATGCAGATCAATTTAAAGGAATACGTTATGCAATTGGTGAATTTGGAGCATTTTCTTTTTATCTATTGAATAGAAAATTTTATCCCATTCAAGTAGAAGAAAAACAACTGTGCACTTTAAGGGCAATTATAAGAGGACCAGGAGGACATGGCGCTTTACCATTTCGTGGCGGTGCCATGGCAAAAATTGCAAGGTTATTATATTTGTTGGATAAACACAGATTGCCAGTGCACATTACACCAACTACAAAGAAGATGATAATTTCTGCTGTGTCATCTTTCCCTTGTCTTAATGAAAAAATATTAAATAAAATGTTTTTTCCATGTTTAGTGGACAAAATGTTAAATCTGCTTGGAAATAACGGCGATTTGTTTAGCCCTCTTTTTCATAATACAGTTAACGCTACAATAATTCGAGGTGGCGATAAAATAAATGTAATACCTGGCAAAATTGTTGTAGAACTTGATGGTCGTCTTCTTCCAGGCTTTAAGCCTGATAATCTTATAAAAGAGTTGTATGAACTGTTAGGAAATGATGTGGAGATTGAAACAGTTAGATATGATTTTGTTCCAGCAGTAACAGATATGGGTCTTTATAATACTTTAGCAAATATTTTACATAAACTTGATCCTGATGGTATTGCTTTGCCGGTTTTGCTGGCAGGTGTAACAGATGGCCGTTTTTTTTCCCAATTGGGAATTCAAACATACGGATTCTTACCAATGAACTTACCCAAAGGATTTGATTTTTCCAGTACAATACATGCTGCCAACGAACGTATACCCATAGACTCTATTGAGTTTGGTTCCAATGCCATATTTAAATTACTTCAGCAGTATGGACGGTAAAATATTTTGCCGGATTTTTTATCTCATCATTGTTTTTCACTCATCTTTTCCTAGAATAAATTAAAAATATTTAGGTATTGACATTAATAAGAAAACTTAATATGAACCATAAAGGTCAAGTTGATGATAATATATATATTAATTAACACTAAAATATTGTATTAAAAATATAAAAATTGCCATAAATTTGTTTTTTTAAAAAGCATATAAATAATTAAGGTGTTATTAAAGCTTAATAGGGAATTTCCGTGAAATTCGGAAGCGGTCCCGCCGCTGTAATCGGGTACGAACTTTGCTATATACCACTGCATGGGTTAATCCATGTGGGAAGGTGCAAAAAAGTAGGTTAATCCGTAAGTCAGAAGACCTTCCTTAATTATTTTTTGATAAATTAGCGGTGGCACTATTTTATCAGAATAAAAGAAATCAATAGGGCAAAGAAACTGGGTGCAGCCCTTCTATCCATAGAAGATAGAAGGGCTTTTTTTGTATTATATTGGCGTGTTATGTTTTTTTATTATTTTTAATAAATAAAGAGAATAAGGAGTAGTTATTCAGATGAAAAAAAATTTGTTTTTACGTAGTTTATGGATGCTGTGTGTTGTAACTTTGTTTTATACTCAGATTGGATATACAAAATGCGTTAATGCACGTATAAAATATGACTCTTGCCGGTATTGTGCTTGTGAAGATTCTCAAAGAACGGAAATGCAAACAGATAAAGCAATTTTGGTTGTAAGTTTTGGAACAAGTCATGCTGATACCAGAAAATTAACAATTGATGCATGTATAAACAAAATAAAAGATAATTTTGAAGAGTATGAGATAAGAAAAGCATTTACATCAAATATCATAATAAAAATACTTAAAAACAGAGACAATATTGAAATTGATACAGTTGAAAAAGCTTTGCAAAAATTAAAAGATGAAAAATTTAATGAAGTTATTGTTCAACCTCTTCATATTATTAATGGTAAAGAATACCATGACATCATAGAAACAACTGCAAAATTTAAAGATGCATTTGTAAAAATTGAGGTTGGGAGTCCATTACTTACATCCATTGAAGATTACAAGGCTGTTGCATATGCTTTAAAAAAGCAGACTCCAATCCTTAAAGAAAATGAGGCTGTTGTATTTATGGGACATGGAACACATCATTTTGCAAATGCCTCATATGCTTGTTTAGAGCGCATATTTGAAACAGAAAAAATGCAAAACTTTTTTATAGGTACGGTTGAAGGCTTTCCTGAAATTTCTCATGTAATGGATCGTTTAAAGTCTCAAGGTGTTGATAAAGTTATATTAATGCCTTTAATGCTTGTAGCCGGTGATCATGCAAAAAATGATATGGCTGGAGATGAGGAAGATTCATGGAAAAGTGTAATAGAAAAAGAAAATATTGAAGTAGAGATATATCTACATGGATTAGGGGAAAACCCTGCTATTCAAGAACTTTATGTGCAGCATGTCAATAATATAATTGAAAAATAATTATGAAAAAGTGAGGAGAATAATGAAAAAATTTGTTATTAACTTGGTAGCATTTATTATAGTTGCTTTGATTGGTAATATATCTTTTGCATCTGATGTAATCGAACTTATTGATTTTAAAGAAAATACTGTGTCTGTGTCTGTGCCTGTTGAAAGAATTGTCTCTATTACCTCTGGTGCTTCAGAACTTATTTGTGCCCTTGGAGAAGGTGATATAATTGTAGGAAGAGATTCATATTCTCGTTTTCCTTCTTTGCTAAATGATATTCCTGAAGTAGCTAAATCTTCTTATAGCCCTGATATTGACTTAATAGTTGCTCAACACCCTGATATTGTAATTGCAAGCAGTATGCTTTCTGACAAGCTAAAAACAACTTTAGAAAGTCATGGTATTCCTGTAATAATAGTTTCTACTTCAACACCTGATCAAATGGTTAAATCTTTGAGCCTTTTAGGCGAAATCCTGAATAAAAAAAGCAAAGTTAATGAAATCACATCATATATTACTAAATACCTGACCATTGTATCTGAAAAAACAAACGGGTTGAATGAAGTTGATAAACCATATATCTTCTGGGAATGGTATAAACCTTATAAAACCTGCAATTCCAAAGGTGTTTTTAACTGGTTGATTACAAAGGCAGGCGGTTTAAATATCGCAGCTGCTGAATCATCTAAATATCCACAACTTGATGCGGATTGGCTGGTAAATGAAGATCCTGATATTTTTATTAAAAATCCCGGTGGTACTGCACTAACAATTGAAATTGTAGAAAATTTACAAAATGAGATACTGTCACGTCCGAAATTGGAAAATATTGCAGCTATTGCAAACGAAAAGGTATACTTTATAAACAGTGATATACAAAACGGAATCCGCTCTGTTGTAGGTCTTTTATATATGGCTAAATTAATACATCCTGATTTATTTTCTGAGATAAATCCTGTTAACGTGCATCAGAAATTAGTAGAAAAGTTTTTTGGAGAAGATGAATGGGCAAACATGGATGAAATTTATTTTTATCCTGCTTTGTAAAAATCATAAAAATACAACATTTTTATAAAAACCAGATGCATCTTTTCAGGGTAAATTCAAATTAATACTTTTTAAACTTCAGAAATAAAGGTGTAGTATGAATTATCCAAACATTGAAAAAGCTGTGAATATTATAAACGCAAATTATACTCAACCTATATCTCTTGGCGATTTATCCAAAAAATGTTGCATGAGCAAATATCATTTTTCAAGAGTATTTAAAAAAGTTACTGGAAAAACGTTTAAAAACTTTCATAACCATAAAAGAATTGAGGCTGCAAAATCTTTATTAAATGACAACGAATTATCAATAACTGAAATATGTTTTTCTATAGGATTTAATGACCTTTCATATTTTAATAAAGTCTTTCATAAATATGTAGAGATGTCTCCTTCTGATTACAAAAAAAAGCAGATAAAATATAGAAGCGATAAAGCAAATAATAAAAAAGGCAAGAGTCTGCAAATTTTTTCATTTGACTCAATAAGCATACAGCGATTCCCGACGGCATGGTAACATTTGATTTAACAACGTTTTTGAATCACACTTTTCGCAAACTTTTTTGTTATAAATTCAAAAGGTTATCTTAAAATGGAGTTACATGATTTATACTAAATCATGTAACTACCTGATTTTTTAACGATTTTTGTTTATGAAAATAGTTTTTAAATTTATTTTATTATCAATAGGTTATATGGCCATCGGAAATCGCTGATTAGCATACTAACAATTTTATCATCGACAGGCTGTTACAAAACGCAATTTATTCAATTTCTGCGTTAGAAAATTATTTTCTTTAATTCCGTAACAGCCTGTAGAGTAAAAAAGTAATTTTATTATTTAGTTTAACACGAAAAACTGTCAACCTACTAAATGGAGGTATTTATGCTAAACTGTCAAACTTTTAAACTTTTCAAGACAGACGGTTCAACAGCAGATGATTTTCCGCTATATACGATGAAAGACGGAGAACTCTTTAGAACAATTGCACATCCTCTTGGATGGTCGGAGAATCCGGATTACGTATTTGGAAATGATGGAAAGTTTTATCGGACAAAATATCATCCGCAAGGGTTGGCAGAACTTCCGGACTATGAGTTTCGTGGTGATAAAAAACTTTATCGGACAAATAACCATCCATCTGGCTTTGGTGATAATCCTGACTATTTAATCAGTGACTGATGCGTGTATTTCAGGTATAGTAGTGCATATTTTTTCTTGAATACTATGTGGCCGAAAATCATGATAAAATCAACTTGTGGACATATTTCATTTCCTTTCTTTTTTAATTGTTTTGTAAAATAATTCATTAGTGTTAAAGGGATTAGGTATGTCCATATTTTTTTAACTAAAGTATGCTTCAGCTAATATATTTTGATATCTCCTTGCTTTTATCGTGAATACTTTCCTGGTATAAGTGTAATTCTGGGAAATTTTCCCATAGGGCTTGTGTCAAGATAGAGTTCACAATTGTAAGTTTTTTTCAAAATATCATAAGTAATTACCTCTTTTGGACACCCAATACTTTTAATTTTTCCTTTTTTTAAAAGAAGAATTGTATCACCATACATGGAAGCAAGGTTAAGGTCATGGGATACCATTACAACAGTTATGCCTTTTTCTATTTTGAGTTTTTCCATCAAATCCATTACCTTGATCTGATGGGCAAGATCCAAAGAAGCTGTAGGTTCATCTAATAAAATTATTTGCGGCTTTTGGCATATGGCTCTTGCGATAAATGCCCGCTGACGTTCTCCCCCGCTTAATTGGTTAAGTTTTCTGTCAGCTATATGCTCTATTTCGGTAAAAGCAATGGCATCTTTTGCAATTTTAATATCTTTTTTCCCTTCAAATCCAAATATTCCTAAATATGGTGCGCGACCTGTAAGTACCATTTCGGTTACAGTAAAGGGAAAATCAATAGGCACTGTCTGCGGAACAAATGCAATCTTTTTGGCAAGCATCCTTTTTGAATATTTTTTTACAGATTTATTCAAAATGTTCATTTTTCCCTTTTTAAACTTCTCAATTCCGGATATGGTTTTCATCAAAGTTGTTTTACCAGAACCGTTTGGGCCAATAATTACAAAAAACTCACCCTTTTTAACACAAAAGGATATATTGTCTATAACCGGCATGGTTTTATAGGAAAAATTCAGTTTTTTTACATCAATTGCAATTGTCATGTTTTGGTTTTTTTCAGTAGTATTATAAAAATAGGTGCTCCTATCATAGCAGTAATTACACCAACTGGCATTTCGCCATGTGCAGGAAGAATTCTTGCAAGAAGATCACATATTACCATATATGTGCTTCCACCTAATATACATGCGGGAACAAGTATTCGGTGATCAGATCCCAGCAAAAGCCTTAAAAGATGCGGTGTAACAAGTCCAACAAAACCTATAAGGCCACACTGGCTTACAATAGCACTTACCATAAAAGTTGTAACAACAAGAAGCGTCATTGTAACTGCTTTAATATTTACACCCATTGTGATTGCAAGTTCATTGCCCAAAAGGAGAAGATTCATAGTATTGGAATATAAGAAAATAAGAATAAAACATGGGAAAAGCATTAGCATAAGAATTTTTGCCTGGTATAGATCAGAAGAGGACAAATCTCCCATAAGCCAAAACATTATATTGTGAAGCCTGAAATCCTGTGTAAGGGAAATCAAAAACATTATTACAGCTGAACAAAAAGCATTAACCATTACACCAGAAAGCAAAAGGGAATCTTTAATAAGAGTCGACTTGCCAGACGACATAACAAGAATCAGCAAAAGAGTTACAATGCTGCCGGAAAATGCGATTATATTTATTCCTGGAAATCTTGAAAGCCCAATAAGAATACCGATAATTGCTCCTATGGCTGACCCCCCTGAAATTCCAAGGATATAGGGTTCTGCAAGGGGATTTTTCAAAATTGCCTGAAAAATCAGACCTCCAACGGAAAGCGTTGCTCCAACAAGTGCAGCAACAAGCACGCGGGGAAAACGAATTTGCCAGATAATTGCATTTAATACGGAATCATCTGCGCTGCCTGAAACAACAAACTCCCATATTGCTTTAAATCCTCCCTTTGTTGATCCCATTGAAAGCCCGATCAGCATTGCTCCTGCCAGCAGCAAAAGAAAAGAAAGTGAGATAAAAATCATACGTTTCAGCACAACAGGCGTTTTTTTATTCACTTCTGCGACCTCTTTATCTCAGTTGTAAAAAGTTCCGGATGAATCAATTTCGCGAGAACTTCAAGGGCATCAATAAGCCTTGGCGTTGCACGATCAAATATATTAGAATCAACAAGCAAAATGCGATCATTTTTTACAGCCGGAAGATCTGACCAGCGTGACCATTCGAGCTTTACCTTTTCAAATAAACCGCCTCTTGCCATAGATGTTATGATAAAAATTTCAGGGGAAAATGCCAGCACCTGTTCCTTTGAATATCTGGGATAGGAAATATTGCCTCTGGCAAGATTTGTACCTCCTGCCAAACAGATCAATTCATGGACAAATGTATTGGTTCCCACAGAAACAATGGGAGAAATTCCTATTTGAAAAAAAATCTTTGGAATATGATCAGCTTTTGCTACAATTTTTTTTATTTTATCTATTCTTTCCTGCATGTTTTGAATAACAGCTTTTGATTTCTTGCTTGCATCAAGCAAAACTCCAAGCTCTTTTAGAGTTTCAATAACCGATTCTATATTTCTTGGATCAACAGCATATACAGGTATTTTTAAGGCTTCCAGTTTTTTTATAACAAATTGTGGATTGCCATCTTTAACTGCAACGCAAAGATCTGGCCTTAAAGCTACAATTTTTTCAATATCAAGATGAACATAAGAGCCGATACGTGGGATCTTTTTTGCTCTTTCAGGAAAATTACTGTATTGTGTGGCACCTTTTATCAGGCTGCCCTTTCCAAGTGCAAAAATAATCTCTGTTATGCTAGGTGCAAGAGCAACTATTCGTTCAGGCTTACCTGAAATTGTAACTACTCGCCCAAGTTGATCTTTTAAAATTTTGGATTGAGAAACATCAGTAAAAGTAAAAATCAAAGCAGCAGCAGCTGCGATAATAAGGAAAAGCCTGTATTTTAATATTATATTTATTGAAGATTTCATCTTTACTATACCCTAAATATAAAATTTTCAAATGCTTTAAACTTAAATAATAGATAAGATATATATCGTATTGTAACAAAAATTATATTTTTCAATAAAAAAATTAGTGCTGTAATAATTAAAATATAACATTTCATTTACATCTCCTGCTGTTTAAATAAAAAAATCCCGGATTGTTTTATTATAAACAAATCCGGGATTTCCCTTTTTATCCTTCAAGATCGCAGGACTATTAATATTATCCACGAAAGCTACCATTTTATTTTTCAAACAGGTCTTCTGACTTTCAAATCATTCTATTTTCTGCGTTTTTCCAACCATATCGCAAGTGACAACTTTATGCAGATTTCATCCCTGATTACAGCGGCCGGCCTGCCCTCGATTTAAACGAGGTTTCCTGTTAAGCTCACAATGAGCATCTGTTTTTTATAAAATAAAGCGAAGTTATAGTCAAGATAATTAGCAATTGGGTTAAAAAAGGGTTTAATAATTTTTAGATTTTGTTATGGACTTTGTTTCTCTCAATGTTTTTTTAAGGTGTAACATTTTTATCACTGCTTTACTCTGCTTTTTTCTATCTATTTTTTCTGCCCCTGGTTGGCCTTCAATGTTCTAAGGAATTTCCAGAATTTTATGATATGCATGGCAAATGCCCGGGAATGGTGCCAGAACTGGAAGAGAGATTATTGATCATTCCACTGATTTTTGGCTTAGGTATTGATAAATTGATGTTTTGATGTTTTTACACTCCGAGGTAAGTTCCATGAATGTGGATTCAGCGAAATTAAAGTTATTCTTTTTCCCCATGGATTCAAGCTGATAGGCAATGTCTGCAGCTGGCTTTGCGGCCAAATATATAAGGGAACCTTTAAATCTATGTGCGGTTTTGTCAAGCTCAGATGCATCTACGTTATAAATAGCCTGCTGGATATTCTGAAGCATGCTGTGAAAAGTGTCTAAATACTCATTAAGGCAGTCATCTAATAGTTCATTATCTCCATCAAATGTTTCCAAGGTTTTTTTTAGATTAATTGATTTCTCATTGCTAAATGCTGTTTTCGTACTCTGATCAGCTGATTTCATTAACAGCTCATTATTTTGCCAGGTATCTTTTTTCTTTATAATCTGTTTTGGTGTAGATTGTGTTCCCAGAACATTAATAACCGACTTGATTATTTCAGATGCATCAGGACTTTTTGTCACCACAGCATCAGCACCAGCCCTTATGGCTCGTTTTTTTGTTTCAGGTTGCTTGTCTGTCGTAAAAAGAATTAATTTTACATCATTGCATGAATCAGTTTTCCTGATTTCACTGCACAATTCGATTCCTGAAATTTTTGGCAGCATGAAATCAATTACCGCTGCATCAGGCTTTGCTTTGATAATTTGGTTGAGTCCTTCCAGACCGTCTTTAGCTGTTATGGGATGGAATCCTGCTTTTTGAAAAAGACGGCTAAATACCCTTAATATTACAGGGTTATCATCCACTATGACTATTTTTTTAAATTTATGTGGAAGTTCTTGTGCTTTGTTTTTTTTATTCTCCGTATTATCCAGCACAAGAATTTTATCGGTTTTTTTAAGCTTTATTTTGTTGTCAGGGAATATATGATCCAGTGCTCCCCTGCGTAGTCCTATAATATTATGTCCAGTTATTTTTTTAATATACGTTATGCTTTTTCCGTCTAATTGTGGGCTGTCTGCAAGGCTGATCCATTGAGGCTCATGGGAGAAAGAAAAAACATTTTCCTGGTTCGGAGATGATCTGCCTGTGGCGGTCATGAGATTAATGGCTATTTGCTTGCCGGCTGTGGTAAAAGGAGAAATGACACTGTCTGCCCCTGCGCTGGAGATTTTTTTTTCCGATGAAATGTCTTCAGCACGTGAAATTATCTGAAGTGTGGGGTTGAGCTCTCGGGCTGTAAGAACAACAAAGAGGTTTTCAGGATCAGAGTTCAGAAGGGCAAGAAGCCCTGATGCTGTTTTTATTCCTGCATCTATCAAGGCATTTTCATCTGTTGGATCCCCTTCAATATATAATAAGTTGTTTTTCTGAAGTTTTTCGCAAATGACCTGATCTGATTCAATAATGACAAAATCTGCATCTGCTTTGATAAAATAATCAACAGCAGGTGCTCCAACTCTTCCAAAACCGCAGATAATATAATGGGATTTTAATTTTGTGATTTCTTTTTTCATTTTTTTTATCCTTGCTTTATCACTCCATATGGCTTCAACAAAAGATTCTGCAACTGCTCGTCCAGCCAGGGCCAAACTGATGAACCCCAATAAAATAAGTATGGTTGTAAATCCGCGACCTGCAGGTGACAAGGGGTTTATTTCCCCGTATCCCACAGTTGTTATAGTAATAATCGACATATAAAGACCGTCAATAAATGTATAGCCTTCAATTAACATATAGCCTATTGTGCCGAATGTAATGACAAAAAGACACATGAAAATTGCAGTTACGGTTTGTCGGTTATAAATCATAATAGCATTGGGATGTATTGTGACGTTGTGAAGCGTATATTTTTTGCTGGATCAGTTGTGATTTGATTTTTTTAAAAACACTCGCCATATACTCGGCAGACTGCTTGTGGAATGAAAATTTTTTCAAGTTCAAGGCGAAAAATTAATTTAACCGCAGACATACAGATAGTATTTAAGAGAATCAAATTAATTTTCTAACGCAGAAATTGGATAAATTGCGTTTTGCATGCAGCCTGTCGGGAAACAATGGTAAGATTGACCTTGTTATCAATTGAGTACTATTTTAGCATAATAATATTTGCTATGCAATTGTTTGTTTATCGTATCCATATTTGATTATTGGCAGTGATAAGTTAACTCTGGACATTTGCACAGATAAAATGATAGGCAAAGCCAAACTATTTGATCTATGTGGGATTGATTCATGAATTATCCAGAAAATGGTTCACAAGATATACCATACGTAACATCAGTTACATGATTCGACAGGGAACATGACATCCCGCTTTTTGCAACAGCCTGTTGCAAAAATTCCCTGGGAACATAATATCCTGCTATTTGGAAAAGCTAAAAGATTTCACTGTTCGTGTATGGTTCGGAGAGCACCAGGCCCATGTACTATTTCCTTGATGTTGACGAAAAATATTTTGAATACAATTTAATATGGATCTTGTAAGAAGATTAAGAAATTTTTGCTTTTTTGTTAAACATCGGGTATCTGTTGTAATGCAGCTGCAATAAGTTTTATAAATTTAACTTTAAAGGGTTTAACTATGCGTGTGTGAGGGATTATTGAGATTTTTATTTCTTGAACCTTTTTTTGGAGGTTCACATAAAGAATTTTCAGAAGGACTTGTTTCTAATTCACGTTATCAAATTGATCTTTTAACAATGACGGAAAGAAACTGGAGGTGGAGGATGAGGGGCGCTTCACTTCATTTTGCAAACAAAATTTCTTCAATTGAATCCTATGATGGTATCATCGTTTCAGACATGATGAATCTTGCTGATTTTAAAGCGCTTGTGGGTGCGAAGTGCCCGCCGGTTTTAGCCTATTTCCATGAAAATCAAATCACCTATCCGCCTGTACCCGGTGAGAAAAATGAATTTTATTTTGGCATCATCAACCTTACAACAGCGCTTGTAGCAGATAGAATACTGTTTAATTCAAAAATGCATCTTGAAGCCTTTTCTAAAGGAATTTCATCATTTATTAACAAAGTGCCGGATTATAACCCAAAGTGGGTAAAGGAAAAAATTCATTCAAAATCAAATTGTTTATATCCGGGTTGCAGATTTTCTTCAGAGCAGGAAACATTTCATCAAAAAGAAAACAAAATACCGCTTATTATATGGAATCACAGGTGGGGATTTGATAAAAATGCAAAGGTTTTTTTTGAAGCAATAGATAAAATATTTGAAAGCAATCTTGATGTCAATCTTGCCCTAATGGGTGATAATTTTACGATGATTCCGGATGAATTTTCTGAAGCAAAAAAAAAATATGGTGACCGTATTGTCCAATTTGGCTTTGTTGAAAAACGTGAAGATTATATTAACTGGTTAAAAAAGGGATCCATTGTCATTAGTACAGCAAACCATGAAAATTTTGGTATTGCCATGGTTGAAGCCATACGTT
>Ga0209344_10002921_pt1 | contig 17819 bp, 14 predicted proteins | sample Cruoilmetagenom6_FD_187293 | JGI IMG/M metagenome (GOLD analysis project Ga0209344, IMG submission 187293) | Oil polluted marine microbial communities from Coal Oil Point, Santa Barbara, California, USA - Santa Barbara Oil Seep Sample 6 (SPAdes)... | ecosystem: Environmental > Aquatic > Marine... | reverse complement strand
CTCCGCTTCTGCCACATTGCGCAGCACGCTGACAAAGCTATCTGGCGTGACAGAGATACTGTCGATCCCGAAGCCAACCAGCCGCCGCGCATAGGCGGGGTCATTGCTGGGCGCCTGCCCGCAGAAGCCGACTTTCGATCCGACGTAGTGCGCCGCCTTTATCACGGTTTCGATCATCCAGAGCACCGCTGGATCGTCTTCGCGGAACAGATCGCTAAGCGCCTCGGAATCGCGGTCGATGCCAAGGGTCAGTTGCGTCAGATCGTTCGACCCGATCGAGAACCCGTCGAACCGTTCGGCAAATTCGGCGGCGCGGATCACGTTGGACGGGATTTCGCACATCACATAGACCTGCAACCCATTCTCGCCCCGCACCAACCCGTTCTCTGCCATGACCGCCAAGACCTTGTCCGCCTCCTCGGGGGTGCGGCAGAACGGGATCATCACGATCACATTGTCAAACCCCATCTCCCCCCGCAGCCGTGCAATCGCCTGACATTCAAGGGCAAATCCGGCGCGATAACGCTCGGAATAATAGCGCGAGGCACCGCGAAATCCGATCATCGGGTTTTCCTCATGCGGCTCAAAATCACGCCCTCCCAGAAGATCGGCGTATTCGTTGGTCTTGAAATCGCTCATCCTCACGATCACCGGTTTCGGGTGGCAGAATGCCGCGATCCGCGACAGGCCACGCGACAGTTGATCGACGAAATAGGCGGGCTTGCTGTCATATCCGGCGGTCAGCGCCTCAATCTTGTTGCGCGTGTCGTTATCTTGCAGATCGTCGAAGTGGACCAGCGCCATCGGGTGGATCTTGACCGTGTTGCTGACGACAAATTCCATCCGCGCCAGCCCGACCCCCTCCACCGGCAACCGCCACCAGCGCAGCGCGGCTGACGGGTTGGCAAGGTTCAACATCACCTTGGTCTTCACCGGGGGCAACTGATCGAGCGTTTCTTCCGCCACTTCAATTTCGGAAATCCCCGCGGTCACAACACCTTCTTCCCCGCCCGCGCAGGACACGGTGATATCCTGCCCGTCGTGCAAGACATGGGTCGCGTCACCACAGCCGACAATCGCCGGAAGGCCAAGTTCACGACTGACAATCGCCGCGTGAGAAGTCCGCCCCCCGTGATCAGTGACAATCGCCGCCGCGCGTTTCATGATCGGCACCCAGTCGGGGTCCGTCGTTGAGGTCACCAGCACCGAGCCGTCGACAAAGTTGGCAATGTCCGCCGCGCTTTCGATCATGCAAACCCGCCCTGCGACGGCGGCGCTCCCGACGCTCAGACCGGTCGCAAGCACGGCGCCGGCATCCTTGACAGAGTAGGTTTTCAACGTCTCGATGCCAGCCCGCGATTGCACCGTTTCGGGGCGGGCCTGCACGATATAGAGGACACCAGTTTTGCCATCGCGCGCCCATTCCATATCCATCGGGCAGCCGTAGTGCGCCTCGATGATCTTGGCCTGCCGCGCAAGGCTGAGGATGGCGTCGTCATCCAGTACAAACTGCCCCCGTTCCGCCTTGGACGTGGGCACGTTGCGCGGCGTGCCGTCGCGGTCGTGGATCATCTTGATCTCTTTCGCGCCAAGGCGCTTTTCGAGGATCGGACACTTCTCCGGATCGTCCAAAAACGGTTTGAAGACCTGATATTCATCAGGGTCCACCGCGCCTTGCACCACATTCTCACCCAGCCCCCAGGCCGCATTTATCAGAACAGCATGTGGAAACCCGGATTCCGTGTCGATTGAGAACATCACACCAGAGCCACCGGTATCGGCCTGCACCATCTGCTGCACCCCGACCGAGAGGGCGACCTGCTGATGCGCGAACCCTTGGATGCGCCGATAGGAAATCGCCCTATCCGTAAACAAAGAGGCATAGCATTTGCGGCAGGCGTCCAGCAGGGCGGCCTCACCAATGACATTCAGGAACGTCTCTTGCTGGCCCGCGAAACTGGCGTCCGGCAAATCCTCGGCCGTGGCGCTTGAACGGACGGCGACGGCGATATCCGCCTCACCCGCCGCGGTGGACAGCGCGCGGTATTCCCGCAAAATCGCCTGCGCGGTGTCGGCTGGCCAGTCGCCGCTCAAAATCAACTCCCGGATAACACGCCCGGTTTTCTGCAACGTGGCCTTGCCCGCCTCAAGCGCGTCCAAAGCCTCGCCGATCCGGGTGTTCAGATCGTTCTCTGCCAAATAGACACGATAGGCGTCGGCGGTCGTCGCAAAACCGGGCGGCACCAGAATGCCCTTGGGGGTCAATTCTTGGATCATTTCCCCCAGCGACGCGTTCTTGCCGCCGACGGTTTCGACATCACCGCGCCGCAGGCTGGTGAAATTCAGGACAAGGGGTGTGGCGGTCATGCGAGCCTCCGCAATCTGGATCTTGGGCCAGTATGGTTCAAGAGATCGGAGCGGCACTGATCTGGGTCAATTCCAAAGGCCACCTCGGCGCTTGAGCGCCATTATTTGACATCAATCAAAGTCTGGCGCTGCCGCCGCGATATGAAAGGGCATGACGCACAACACATCTCCGGGGCTGACAGACGCAGAGGCCGCGGCCTTGCACGACACACACGGCTGGAACGCGCTGCCCGAAGCGGCGGGCCCGTCCTCCCTACGCATTTTTGTGCGCCAGTTTACCAACGTCTTGGTGGTGATCCTGATTGCGGCTGCGGTCATCGCGTTCATTGCGGGCGAACGGATAGACACCATTGCCATCGGAATGGTGGTCTTGCTGAACGGTATTTTGGGCTTTGTGCAGGAATGGCGGGCCGAAACGGCGCTGCGATCCCTGCGCAACATGATGTCACCGCAGGCGACAGTGGTGCGCGATGGCCGCGAACAGGTGATCCCTGCCCGCGATCTGGTGCCCGGCGATATTATCATCGTCGCCGCCGGAGACCGCGTGCCCGCCGATGCCGAAGTGATTGAGCATATGGCGTTGTCTGCCGATGAAAGTGCCCTGACGGGGGAATCCCTGCCCGTCGCCAAAGATCACGGCGGCGCGGCTTTGTTCATGGGAACCAACGTGGTCGACGGGCGCGGCATGGGACGTGTGACGGCCATCGGCACGCAGACAAAGTTCGGACAGATCGCAGTGCTGACCAGTTCTGTCGGTGATCGTCAGACTAATTTACAACGTCATCTGGGGAGATTGGCCAAACAGCTTGGCATAATTGCAATCGCGATTGCGGCGGTCATCACCCTGCTTGGCATCTGGCACGGTCGCCCTGCGGAAGAGATGTTCATGACCGGCATTTCACTTGCCGTGGCCATCGTGCCCGAAGGTCTGCCTGCGGTGGTCACGATTACAATCGCCTTGGGCGCGGCGGCGCTTGTCCGACAGAACGCACTGACGCGGCGTTTGCAAGCGGTGGAGACCCTGGGGGCGGCCTCGGTGATCTGTACCGACAAAACCGGCACCCTAACCGAAAACAAGATGACCGTCACTGAGGTCTGGGCCCCGCAACACAGCTATCAGGTGACGGGCACGGGCTATGATCCGGCTGGCCATATAGCGCTGGAGAGTGACAAACGGCGGGCCTCTAACGATCCGGTGCTGGCGTCCCTGCTGGAGGTTTGCACCGGCTGCAATCACGCCAGTCTGCACCGCCAAGCGGGCAACTGGGAGATGGTCGGCAGCCCGACCGAGGGCGCGCTTCTGACGCTCGCCTACAAAGGTTGGGCCGCCCTGCCCGACCCTAACGACGTGATTTCAGAGTTGCCGTTCAACAGTGACCGCAAACGCATGAGCATCCTGCGCAACACGCCAGCAGGGCCAAGGTTGTTGACCAAAGGCGCGCCAGAGCGCTTGCGGGACCTCTGCACACAGATTTCCGGGGCGAACGGCCCTGCCCCCATGACAGATGCGGACCGCGCAGAAATTGAAGCGGCCTATTCCGCGATGGCCGCCAAAGGGCACCGCGTCATCGCCTTGGCCGGACGCGATGCCCCTGACAAAACACTGGATGAGGCAAATCTTGTCTTTCTCGGCCTTGTGGCCATCATCGACCCGCCGCGTCCCGAAGTTCCCGCTGCTGTCGCGCTGGCCCATGCGGCAGGCACCCGTATCATCATGATCACTGGCGACAGCCCCGTTACCGCCCGCACCATTGCCGAGGCGGTCGGACTTTCGCCCGACACCGTGCTGACGAACGACACGCTTTCGGCCCTGTCCGATGCAGACCTGACCCAAGCGCTTGAGCAAGATACGTTGATCGCGCGGGCCGAACCGGCAGATAAAATGCGCATCGTCGCGCTGTTGCAGGCGACAAGGCAGATCGTGGCAATGACCGGCGACGGGGTGAACGACGCGCCCGCGTTGGAACAGGCGGACATCGGCATCGCGATGGGGATCAGGGGCACAGATGTGGCGAAAGACGCCTCGGATCTGGTGCTTCTGGATGACAATTTCGCCACCATCATCGCCGCGATCCGCGAAGGGCGGCGGCAGTTCGACAATCTGCGAAAGTTCGTGCGCTACCTGCTGGCGTCGAACGCGGGCGAAGTTGTGGCCCTGCTGGCCAATATCCTCATCGGTGGGCCGCTGATTTTTCTGGCGACCCAGATCCTTTGGATGAACCTGATCACAGACGGGCTGACCGCGGTGGCCCTTGGTCTTGAGAAGCCAGAACCGGGCCAGATGAAAGAGCCGCCCCGCCCGATGAATGCCCCGATCCTTGGCCTGTCCGGCGTGGCCCTAATTGTGGCATTCGGGCTTTATACCGGCCTATCGAGCCTGTGGATTTTCTGGAGCCTTCTGGCCATCGACGAAACGCTCGCCCGCACCACTGCCTTTACTGCGATGGTCGTGTTCGAAAAAGTCAGCGTCTTCGCCTTCCGCTCTCTGCGCGCGCCTTGCAGCCGGATCGGCTGGTTCAGCAACCCATTCCTGCTGCTTGCGCTGGTAACAATGCTCGGAGCGCAGGTGGCAGCGGTCTATTGGCCCCCCTTGCAGGCATTATTGCACACGACCGCATTGGGATGGGCGCAATGGCAGACAATTACCCTCTTCGCCCTCCCCCTGATCGTGCTTCCAGAACTGATCAAAATGATACTGTCTAAAAGGGCCGCTTAACTTATTCGAGAGAAATTGCGATTGGCTAACTAGTTCAAAGGCCGCGCGTGTGAAATACCATCAGGGATTACACAAAAGGTTCTTTTGGTAACGTTAGAACCACGACTTGCTTCCTCACCTAGATTGTTTACTGGCACAGGTTTGACAAAGCCGGGCAAAGGGTACCGCCGCCAATCGCGTCTCAGATATCTCTATCCCGCATTTTTCACAGTCGCCGTAATTGTCATTTGCAATTCGTTGCAGCGCATCTTCGAGCAACATCAATTCGCGCTGGCTTGCGCGGCCAACACTCTCAAGAACTTCGTCGTCTTCCAGTTCGATTGCCTGATCTTCAAGGTCTGCGTCAGCAGGCTCATCAAGCGTATCGCTGATCTTTTTCATACGCGCGCGAAGCTCTTCGATGCGCTTTTCAATGTGCTGTTTCTGCTTATCGGTATTTTTCATATGCTTTTTCTCGTGTTCTTGCTGCGGATGAGCTCCTGAGCGGAGCTTGCTGAACGCCTCCGGACTGGTGAGACATCTGGCAGTGTGGGACAGTTAGAAAACACGTCATTGATCCGCATCAATTGACCGGTTCGGGGCCTTGGTCAGAACGGCAACCGATCTCTATCGCCGAACTGAAAACGGGATTATTGCTCTCTAACCCGACTTCGCATTGACGCATATCAAGTCGCGCGCCTGCGCGCTCAATACGCTTCGCTGTAGCATGTTGTCAGGGAGTCTCATTATGAAGCGCGCGATACTGATATTGCTCTTGGCCGGTATGGGCTGCGCCCCGGATAGCCACTTATCGGGGCGGGCCATCTATCTCAAGTCCTGTGTATCTTGCCATGGCGCTACAGGGCGTGGGGATGGGCCGTTGGCGGCTAAACTCGACGTTAAGCCCGCCGACTTGACACAAATTGCAGCACGGCGCGACGGCCTTTGGCCGATGGTCGAGGTAATCTCTATAATTGACGGGTATCACCGCCGGACAATACGAAGAGAGGAAATGCCTATTTTCGGTGCCTTGGCCGAAGGCAAGATGGTCCTTTTTGACGCAGGCGATGGCACGCTCGCGCCCGCACCGGTTCAGCTAATTGCCTTGGCGAATTATCTCGAGTCCATTCAGTATCCAAAAGCGACGGGACGATTTCCCTGAGGCCCGTCGGGATCGTATATCCTTGACCGCCGCAGGGTTAGCAGCAGGTCGCGGTCTGGACTTTGAGCATCAGTTCGGGCCGGGCAAATTTTTGGCGTCACACCGAGCGTAAACAAAACCTTGCGCGCCCCTGATTGATTGAAATCAAGGAAGCTTCGTCAAAAAAGCGTTAAAGTCCTCAAGCAATACAGTCAGGGAAGTTCGCCATGCAAAACGCAACACTCACCGTTGTCCTTGGGCAAACCGCCTTGCCCCATGATCTCGAAAATCTTGTTCAGACCGCTTTTGATAAGAACCTGCATCTAAATGTGCTGATTTTGGGGGAGACCCCACCCATTCCAATGTTCTCTATCGGGATTGGCGAGTTTAACGCCTACTCGTTGCCCAATGACTGGCAAGGCAGAGTAGACCAGGCCAGAGCTACGTTGGAGCAACAGCGGGCAAAGATTGCAGCCTATCTGGCAGCACAGGGAACAAGTGCTGAGGTCCGAGGCATAAGCGGCGACGTCTCCGGTCTCGCCACAGCCGTGGCGTGCGTTGGCCTGACATGTGACATGATCCTACTGGGCGATGATCTTCGCTCGAATGAACGTCTGTTCACTGATGTCATTCAAGCGACGCTCTTTAAGACTGCAGCGCCGGTGATGCTAAACTGCCCCGCTTCGGTTAACGCTCTGCAACCCCGCTCGGTCTTTGTCGCTTGGAGGGCTGGCATTCCCGCAACCCGAGCCATCCGCGCAGCGCTCCCGCTTTTGCGTCGGGCGCAGGAAGTCACAGTTGCTCTTTTTGATCCAGTCTCAAATACTTCAGGTGACGGAGAGAACCCTGGCACGGATGTGGCATCTTGGCTCACACATGATGGCTGTAGCGTGACCGTACAACAATACGCCAGCGGCGGTGAGGAGATAGGTATCGCCATGCTGCGACGGAGGAAGGAATGCGGGGCCGACCTTGTCGTTATGGGCGCATATGATCACTCTCGAATCCGCGAGACCGTCTTAGGCGGGACGACTCAGACAATGATAGAACAACGCGACTGCCCTGTTCTCTTGTGCCACTAGCCAACATTTTTTTTGGCCGGCGTTATCAGACCACGCGTTCAAGCTGGACCAGCAACAGGCGGAGGACAGAATGTTGGGTAAATCCCTAAAAATCACGCGGCTAAACGGCATCGATATTATGCTGGATCCCAGCTGGTTTCTGATCGCGGCCCTCATCATCTGGAGCCTTGCCACTGGCTATTTCCCGGCTGAATTGCCCAAGGCCAATCCCGCGACCCTCCTGTCGCTGGCCACAATTGCCATGCTGGGTCTGTTTGTCTCGATTGTCCTGCATGAATTGGCGCATGCCCTCGTTGCTCGCCATTTTGGGCTGAAGGTTCGCCGCATCTCCCTGTTTTTGTTCGGCGGGGTCGCAGAACTCGATTCCGAGCCGCTGAGTGGTCATACTGAATTTTGGATCGCCATCGCCGGCCCCGTGGCCAGCCTATGCATCGCATTGGTGTTCTGGGGTGCTACCCTTGTTGCCTTGCTCATCGGAGCATCCGACCCGCTGCGCTCCGTTCTTGGCTATCTTGCGGCGTTGAACCTGGTCCTCGCTCTGTTCAATATGTTGCCGGCATTTCCGATGGACGGAGGGCGAATTCTGCGCGCGTGGCTATGGGTTCGCTCAGGTGACTTACTGGCTGCAACGCGACAGGTCATGGCAGTCTCAACGGCCCTTTCTTATGCGCTTGTCGCCTTTGGCCTGTTTATGGCCTTTTCAGGCGCTGTTGCATTAGGGCTATGGGCGATCCTGATTGCGCTGTTCCTTCTGGCCGTAGCGCGGTCAACGCTTGCTAATCTTGAGGAGAAAAAAGCGTTTGAAGGCCGCGTCATCTCTCAACTGATGAGCCGCGACCCCTGGACGGTGTCGCCAGAACTATCCTTGGCAGAATTGGTGAATGACATTTTTCTAAAGCGCGCAGTCACCTTTGCGCCGGTGGTCGAAAAAGGGATTCTGCTGGGGTATGTCGACACCCAGATCGTGCGTAAAATTGACCGCGAAAACTGGACCACGACCAAAGTCAACGACGTGGTCGAAAGCAGCAGTGATCAAAACACCGTCACATATGACATGCCGGCTACAGATTTTATGGCCAAAATCTTGAAAACGGGGCGGCGCAAGTTTCTTGTTGTCGATGCACAGGGTCTCGCTGGGGTGGTATCGCTTTCGGATATGATTGCAATTCTGAATGTCTCAAGCGAAGTCGGTTAACGTGCGTGCCACGCCCTAGGCGCGGGGTTCGAGCATAACCCGACCCGCACCAATTGCTGACTTCAGAGTAATTTAAAGCCGTCAGATACAATTCGATACAAATTGATACATCCGGAAGGATATCACTGTGACCTCGCCCTGCGAATGTGATTGCACTCTAACAGAGGTGACCACATGTACGTAACACTCTCCAGCGAATTTGCACCTGCAACCCCAGCCCGCAGCCCCAACCACCAGTGCGCGGGCATTGCACGATTACCGCACGGGAAAACCCAAGCTGTCGGAACGCACCTGTTCCGCGAAGGCGACGCCGCGACCTCCATATATGAGATCGTCTCCGGCGTGTTTCGCCTAACGCGCGTGCTCGACAATGGTCGCCGTCAGGTCATCGCGTTTGGTTTTCCTGGGGACACCATCGGATTTCCAAAAGGCACCTACCATCACACCGATTGCGAAGCGATCACGGAGGCCAAAGTCATCGCACATCGCCGAAATGCCCTTGATACGGTCGATGGAGATCACAAGACCCACCAAAGGCTCCTGCACGCTGCCCTGCGCGAAATCTCTGCAATGCAGGATCATTTCATGATGCTGGCCCGGAAGTCAGCTAAAGAGAAGGTTGCATCTTTTCTGGTGACCCTTGCTGAGCGTACCGGTACGCCAATCGGCGATTACACAACATATTCGTTGCCCATGAGCCGTGCGGATATAGCAGATTTTCTTGGTCTTTCTGTAGAAACAGTTAGCCGCACACTGACCAGCCTGCGCAAGGCAAACATGATCGCTTTGGAAAACACCCAAACTGTGCTCATCCGGGACATGCGGGCTTTAATCTCAGCCTCGCAGGTAAGCGACTAGCGGCAGCGCCCGCAAAAGCTGGGCCGATGACGCCAGCGCCCAAATCGCAAGCCTTCTCTTGGGCGATCCCCGCGTTTGATTAGGATCAAGGTCTAAGGAACGGCCAGCCGTTAGGATCCTAAACAGCGTGATATGTAGATATTGAATTCTCCAAACGCCGCCACGCCTCGAAGGCTGAAAGGAGCATCAGCCAAACCAGCCAAGACCGGGAAAATTCGCGCCCTCGCCCCTTGAGGACGGCCGCCCTACCAAATTCCATAACGGACCAAAGGAGATTTCTCATGTCGATAAAAACGATCCTGACATGCCTTACGGATGTCGATACTGCCGATAGCGTACTGGCGGCAGCGGCTCTACTCGCACGGCGGCATGGCGGCCATGTTATCGGCCTGCGTACCTTGGAATCGCTGATGGTATATCCTGGCATTGCCCTGCATGCGCCGGACATCGTTTTTACGGAATTCGGTGCCTCTCAAGCCAGGCAAACCGACGAACTCAAGAGGATCTTCGACCAGCATTTCCATGCCGAGAATTTCGTTTCAGAATGGCGCTTACTAAAGAGCCGCTCGGCAACTGCCGCAGAACGGGTCGTAGAAAGCGCGCAGTCTGCCGACATTGTGCTGATGCCCGCCGCCGACCCAGAGGCCGAAACCAATGCCCATACGCGTCTGCTAGAAGACGTAATCCGCGATGCAGGTCGGCCTGTAATTGTTGTGCCGCGGGATTTTGCCGGTGACAAGCTTGGCCAAAAGATCCTGATCGGCTGGAATGGCACCCGCGAGTCGGTGCGCGCGGTGCATGATGCACGTACATTACTATGCGCGGGTGACAGTGCACATATTCTGCGCATTAGCGATCATGGCGAAAACCCCGGTCTTGATGCCACTTCAAACGATCTCGCAGCGGCCTTCGCCCGACATCAAATCGACACCACTTTGGTTGAGCGTTTCTGGGAACAGCCAGGGGTCGCCGCTGCGCTGAACAAAGAAGCGTTCGAGCAGGGTGCAGATATGATTGCCGTTGGCGCTTTTGGCCATTCTCGTGCCTATGATCTCGTGATCGGCGCCGCTACGCGCGAGCTGCTTCGACATGCCAATCTCCCAGTCCTATTTTCGCGGTGAGGTTTGGTCGCTAGTAAGTCGGCGGCTGACCTCGGGCGAAACTGCGGAACTGCCGCATAGGACAGGCTCCACACCTTTCTGAAATCCCGAAGGAGACACCTATGTACACCAAAATCATGATCCCTGTTGATTTGCGACACGTTGACCGTCTGGGTAAGTCCCTCCAGGTGGCGGCAGATATCGCTAAGCTTTACAAGGCCGAAACCTATATCGTTGGGGTTGGACACAACGTGCCAAACGAAGTCGCGCGGACTCCCGATGAATTTACTCAAAAGCTAGCCCAATTCGCATCAGAAAACTCCCAGACATACGGGGTGACCTTTGTCCCGCACGCCGAAACAAGCCACGACCCTGCCGTGGACCTCGACGATGTCTTGAAACGCAGCGCCAATAGCCTTGGGATCGACCTGATCGTCATGGCAAGCCATACACCTGGCGTGGCCGAGTATATCTTCGCATCAAATGCCGGGCATCTCGCCTCTCATGCGGACCTGTCTGTTCTTGTTGTGCGATAGCGCCCCGCGCCGTAAAGCCGCTGCACTGCATCAATAGCTTGCCCCTACCGATATTCCGCGCGTCTTCGCCTGCGGATTGGGCGCCAATCTTAACCGCGAAGCCTATGCATCGCGGCAATTTACCATGCAACTGCGGCCCGGCCTGTCGTTTGACACGCATCAAGTGGGTGCTGAGCAAAAAGACTATGCTCAACAAAATGGATTTCAACAAAAGTGATTGGAGACCACCGATGTACAGCAATATCCTCATTCCTGTTGTAACCGAAGATGGACATGACAACAAAAAGGCCCTCGATGCAGCGCAAGCTCTGGCATCCTCCGACGCAAGGTTCACCTTACTGCATGTGATGGAAAGTATCCCAAGCATTGTCTCATCCGAAATTCCTAGTGAGGTGATGACTAAGGCCCGCGAAGGTATCGCCCAGTCAATGGGCAGCTTGGCGGAAACCCTTCCTAACGCACAGGTACAGCTCGTTTCCGGACACGCGGGCCGAACCATTGTCGACTTCGCGAACCAATACGGCTCGGACTGTATCATCGTGGCGTCCCACCGTCCCGGATTCGGCGACTACTTTCTCGGCTCCACCGCTGCGCGGGTTGTCCGCTTTGCCCAGTGTTCGGTGCATGTCGTGCGCTAACTAAGTGGCAATCTGGCGAAGACAAGCGGTGTATAAGGCGGAAAAAGAGGGCGAATGATGCCTCTTACTTAATTCCTCAAACGGGTGGCGCTTGCAAAGCTCTTGGGTCTCATTCTCGGCGGGCTGAGCTATGTCATCTTTAGCGCCACTGCCCCGCAGAGCGGCATCTTCCTTTTCGGACTTGTTACGCTCGGCGCTCTGATCGGAATGCTTGGCTTGTACCAAAACATACCGTTTATGAGCGTCCCCATATCGGTCTGGCTTAGAGGCGGCGGGTGCGGTGCGTGGATGGGGCTCTTGCTGGTGCTTGTCGCCGATGGCGCAGTTGCTCAATTGAACGCGGAAACACTTTGGTCGTCAGGGATTTTTGAAAGTCCTTGGTGGCTGGTTCCCGAGTTGGCTTTTTGGAGGGCCATGATCGATATGATTGTTACCAGGGTCTTCGGATCGCCATCCTCGCCAGCTTTCGGAGTGAGCCATCAAGACGAGTTGAATTAGCCTGTACCAGTTCCACCTCGGCATGCGGACAGGTAAAGATTTAGAAGGCCATTCCCGCCCCCGCGTTGTCTCAGATCCGCGTTAACTTGCTAATGCCGCTACTCCTGTAGCGTTTCAAGGTAGGCAACAAGATCCACTATCAGCGCACTGGTCATGATCGGCTGGCCCGTCTCTGTCTTCATAGGAGTGTCTTGCTCGGCAAAGATGTGCCCGTAAACGGGCATCATTGAGCCGTGGGCCAGTAATGGGTCGCGGCCATCAATGCGCATCACGACACGCTTAGTGGGAAATACCCCACCATTTGTGGCTGAAAGCCTGCGCAGGCTGCTCGGTTTGACCAAAAGAATGTCGGAGATCGGACCATCGCCGAGGGCTTTGGTACCGTGGCACGTTGCGCAATATTGGCTATATATCTCCTGACCTTGTTCCGCGTTCTGGGCCAGTACAGGGAACCCGAGCAGGCAACCAAATACTGACGCGACAATCTGCTTTTTCATCTGTTTTCTCTTTCATGCGAGATGGCGTTCGCCTTTTACGCGCCCGGCCTATAGCCGTCATAGGAGCCGAATGCGCGGTTTTGGGCTCGTTTCTCGGCAGATCCCCACATCATCGATGTTCCTTTTCGAGTTCGAGCACCTGCACCATGAGGGTCACCCTCATAGTGCAATAGAGTGTAGAACGGCCCAGCATTGCGGAACTTGACCCAGATCAAATGCTCCCCGCGGCATCGGACCGTGCCTCGGAATTATCGGGGCGACAAACCAAAGCGGCGCAAACTGGAACGCAATGCCAGAGGCTTGACGGCGAGCCCTCTGCTACAGCACCCTTAAGACCCAATCAGCCGCTTCGGGCAAGAGTTCATCAAGAGCGGCCTGAAACGCGGCGGCAATTGCACTAGGACTGTCATTCCTAGCCACGGCAGCTTGAACAAAATTGCGAATACCAAGGACTTGCTGGTCCCGGTCGTTCAGCACGGTCAAAGAAAGATCGACCATCACGAGAACCCCGCCGCCGGGTTCTATTGTCACCTCGAAGGCATCCATCCGCGCTAGAAGCGCCCGGTCTGGGACTGGCCCGCCCTCGCTTGGTCCGACATACCCGATCCGCCCTGACGCCGCGATGCTGCGCACCAATAACCCTTGCAAGACAATCGGGGCCTCATCCACCCATCGGGCCTCGGGGAGGTAAGTAATTTGCGCACCTTCAGAACGCACCATTATCCTGTCGGTCGCTAAGGCTGCCGATGCCTCGGGCCGGGCAACCAGCAGTTTTGCAGCGTTGCGGGGCCCTTTTTGCGAACCCGGCGCTGGCCGTAGATCAAAGGTATCCATGGGCAGCGCTGCCGTGTTCAGCGCGGAAAGAGCATTGCACCCACTCAGAGAAGCAAATGCGCCAAGACAAGCGCTGCGGCGGGTCAGGTTTAGGGGGGGCATCATGTCATCTCCGGTAATCAGGAACGCGTTTGTCGAGCAAGAAGCGCGCCGGGTCACGCTCAATCCGACGCGCAAGGCTATTCAGGGTAGCAACCAACCCTCGCGCTTCGGCGCTCAGACGGGTTAATTCAGGAAGGCCGGTGCGGGCAAAATTGCCCAGTCCCGGGGCCGTGGCATCGAGAGCGGATTGCGCACCTGCCACGACCGTATCGGCACGAGCGATTAACCCCCGCAGGTCTGCTGCTATGGCCGGCACATCGCGGGTCACTTCCTCGACGGCGATGCTGATCCGCTCGGAGGCAGTGCGCAGATCCGTCAAGACCGGTGCGAAGTCGGTTTCAATTACCCCACTGACCGCATCGAATGCCGTTTCGGCTGAGGCCAAGGCTCCGTCAGTTCCCTCCAGTGTGGTGTCGAGCCTACTTAGGCTGATCTGCGCCCGCTTAAATAGCGCATTTGCCGACTCCAGCGCTGCTTCGGCCTGCGTCGAGATCGGATCGAAGCGCGTTGTCGCCTCGGTCACATCCACTGCTACCCGCTCCACTGCGTCTGCCGCAGTGGTTGCGGCGCGGCGAATATCGGCTACGACGGCAGGAATCTCCGACTGCACCAGAGCCTCCAGCGTCACAAGTGAGCTTTGTGCGGTGTCCAGAACTGCGCGCGCCTCGGTGACCATCTGAGTTCCCTCCCCGCTGACTAGCGCATCAAAATTGTCAGAGGCCCCTGTTACGCTTGCGAAAGCGCGATCAGCTTCGCGGAGGGTCTGCTCCAATTCTGACAGCCTTGCATTCAAGAGACCTGATGTCTCTGCGAACCCATCGAGTGTGGACCCGCCGCGCTGCTGAAGATCCACGATGGCGTCGTCGGCACGTCCAAGAGTATTCGATAGGTCTTCCAGCAAAGGCGGCAGAGTATCCCGCAGCAAGTTCTGCGCCGCGTCAAAGGCGCCCTCCACATTACGGATCGCAGCGTCGGTCGCGGCTATGCTGGTTTCAGCTGTCTCGAACGCACTCTGCGCCGAGGCAAGCGCTGCATCTGCGCGGCTGAGGGTAGTCTGCACAGAGCCCGTGATACTATCCAACTTCCTAGTAAAGCGCGAAATTTCTCCGGTCGCCTCATTAACCGTGCCGCTAATCTCAGAAAAATCCGTGAGCGCCTGGTCAAGCCGTCCGGACGAACTCTCGAGGTTCCCCAATATACCAGCCACACGTGATTGATTTTCCGGCCCTAGCAGCGCCTGAAGCTCCGCCATCAAATCATGGGCCTGCACTAAAAGATCGGGGGCATCCTGGACCAGCAATTGGACCGTGGATCGTTCAGAGGGAATAATCGGCAGACCGCCCTCTTCGGCCGCCAATAGTGCCGCCCCCGGCGTTCCGCCGGATAGTGAGATGTAGGCGACTCCTGTGACGCCCTGCGACTGTACCTGCGCGACCGTGTTCGCGCGCACCGGTGTGCTACTGTCGATCTCTATCGTCACAAAGACTTTAGACGCATCGCCTTCATGGAGGTTGATCCCGGTCACCTTGCCGACCGAGAGACCGTTAAACAAAACGTCACCGGACGGGTCCAGCCCTGACACGTCATCGAAAAGGATCCCATAGGTGGCATATTGCCGATCAATTTGAACGCTTGAGAGCCATATAAAGAACCCCAGCGTGCCTATAATGGCGGCCAACGTGAACGCGCCGATCAGGATAAAGTTTGCCCGGGTTTCCATTAGCGTGCCGCCGCCTTGGCCTGTGCCGCCCGCGCGCGCGGGCCGTGAAAATACTCCTGCACCCAAGGATGATCTACCGCATCCATATCCGCCAAACTGCCCACCGCCAGCACGCGCCCATCTGCCAGCACTGCAACACGATCACAAATCGCATAGAGGCTGTCCAAATCGTGGGTAACAAGGAATACCGTTAATCCGAGAGCGGCCTGCAACTGCCTGATGAGGATATCAAAGGCTGCGGCCCCGATCGGGTCGAGCCCGGCTGTGGGTTCATCCAGAAAGACGATTTCGGGATCCAGTGCAATGGCTCGCGCAAACCCGGCCCGCTTGCGCATGCCTCCTGAAAGCTCGGCAGGGTATTTGGCCAAAGCGGTCTCCGGCAGGCCCACCATCCGGACTTTAATCCCTGCCAAGGTCTCACGTAGTTCCGGTGCAAGCTGCAACTGCTCGCGCATCGGTGCCTCAACATTCTGCTGCACGGTCAGAGAGGAAAAAAGCGCGCCGTCCTGAAACATGACGCCCCAGCGGCGCCGCAGGCGACGGTATGCGCCCTCCGGCGTATCCCGTACACTTTCACCGAATACCTCAATCTGCCCTGCTGCCGGTTTGAGCAGGCCAACGATAGCGCGCAGCAGCACAGATTTGCCAGTACCAGAGCCGCCGACCACACCAATGATCTCGCCCCGTCGTACACTGAGGTTCAGCCCATCATGCACGGTATGGGTACCAAAACGGGTTACGAGATCCTCAACCCGAATGATATGTGCGTCAGCAGGTTTGCCCATCATATCCCCACGATAGCAAAAAAGATCGAGAACATCGCGTCCGCGACGATCACCATGAAAATCGACAGTACGACCGAGGTGGATGTGAGCCGACCCAAGGACTCGGCATCGCCGCCGACCTTCAGCCCCTCGAAACAGCCGATGATCCCGATGATTAACGCAAAGAATGGCGCCTTGATCATACCGACACTAAAGTGCCAGACATCTGTATTGCTGGTCAGGCGCGTTTGAAAAACCGCGGGCGAGACGCCCAGGTCGATCCATGACATGATTGCGCCTCCCAAAAGGCCCGATATATCCGCGATAAACCCTAGCGCAGGCAACATCAGCATGAGCGCAAGCACCCGCGGCACCACAAGGATTGTCACCGGATCGAGCCCGATGGTGCGCATGGCGTCAACCTCCTCGCGCATTTTCATTGAGCCGATTGCCGCAGTGAAGGCCGAGCCGGACCGCCCTGCGACGATGATCGCTGTCAGCAAAATGCCCAGTTCTCGCAACACGGAAATTGCAATGAGGTCGACGACGAAGACCTCGGCCCCAAACTGCCGCAGCTGCGCAGCCCCTTGAAACGCCAAAACCACGCCAATGAGAAAGGACATTAGTGCTACGATCGGCACGGCGTTCAGTCCAACCTCCTGACAATGATGCACCAAAGATGTGAGGCGCAGGCGGCTTGGGTGCGCCAAGATCCCGGCCATGGTGGCGATGACTTGACCAAGGAATGAAGTAAGCGCCACGACCTTATGTGCGCCTGCCACGACAATCCGTCCAAAATCTTCGAAACGGTCAGCCACTGACTTCGTCCGCGCCGCCGCCGCGGCATGCAGTGGCATGTTGCGGCGGACAGTCTCAATCAGTTGGGCCTGCGCTTGCGTTGCGCCTTCCAGAGCCGCGCCACCAGACATCCCAGAGTGTGCCTGCAGCTCAATTAGCACCCAAGCCCCAGCGGTATCGATCCGGACCAGTCCCGCGATGTCGATCACCGAGGCATTCTGCATCTCAGAGCGCAGCCAATCGCGATCCAGAGGCGCGACCGCGCCAATGTCGAGATCGCCGCTGATGCTCAGTCTGGGCCCGCAGCGAGTTAGTACAATGCCCTGTCTATCAGGACTACCAGGAGCGCTCATGCTGGATGCCCTGCGGCATGCGGCAGCTCGCTTGCCGGCACGCTTTGCGATTGTCCGGGGTTAATGCGCAGCGCGCGTAGTGCGTTCAAAATCACAGCAACGTCGATGACCTCTTGCAAAAGTGCGCCTTGCACCGGGGTCAGATAGCCAAAGGCCGCCGCGATCATGCCAAGAACAGACAAGCCGATCCCGACAACGACGCTTTCCAGCGCGATCTTGCGTGCGCGGCGGGCGATGATCACTCCCGGCAACAGGCGCCTCAAATCATCGACCAGTAGTACCACATCCGCGGCCTCAGCCGAGGCCGCCGCGCCGCGCGCCCCCATGGCAACCCCCACATTTGCCGCGGCCAAAGCGGGCGCGTCATTCACGCCATCGCCCACCATCATCACCGGCCCTGCCTGCCGCTCTTCAAGGACCAGTTGCACCTTCTGCTCAGGGGTCAGGTCCGTGTGCAGGGCGTCGAGGTTCAGCCCCTCAGTGATTGCCTCCGCTACTGCGCGACGATCGCCGGTTGCCAGCTCAATCCGGGCGATGCCATTGTCGCGCAGACCGTCCAGCAGGTCCGCAATGCCGGGTCTCAGCATATCTGCCATAACCAAATGCCCAATGTCCTCGCCGTTCACTGCTACGGCGACAAG
>Ga0209344_10002919_pt1 | contig 17835 bp, 22 predicted proteins | sample Cruoilmetagenom6_FD_187293 | JGI IMG/M metagenome (GOLD analysis project Ga0209344, IMG submission 187293) | Oil polluted marine microbial communities from Coal Oil Point, Santa Barbara, California, USA - Santa Barbara Oil Seep Sample 6 (SPAdes)... | ecosystem: Environmental > Aquatic > Marine... | reverse complement strand
TCGCAATCAGCCCACCCACTAGAAAGGAGGCGCGCCACCCCCAGGTGATGGCAACTGTGGGCAGTATGATCGCCGCCAGCGCCCCACCCAACGGCAAGCCAGCCTGACGAATACCCATGGCAAAGCCGCGCTGGGATTTATCAAACCAAGTGGCTACCGATTTGCTGCCACCGGGTTGGGCAGTACTGTAGCCTGCCCCTACGATGACCAAAAACAGCAGCATGGCCCAGTAACTCTCAACCAGCACGGCAGCGCTAAGCGCAATGCCCACTACGAGGGTGCCTACCCCCACCACCAAACGCTCACTAAACCTATCCAGCAACTCCCCGGCAACCAACAGCCCAACCAAAGGCACCAACTGAGCCGCCGAGACCAGCGCCCCAATCTGAAATGCGGAGAGCGCCATATCGGCCTGTATATAAACGCTGATGGCGCCGATGCCTTGAACGAAAAAGCATGCCGCTGCTTGAGCCAGGGTGGCTATCAGCAGAATGACCCAACGGTAGTTTTGAGCAGAAGTCATCGGCAGCATCATCGTCATAGGGGTTCTCAGCGCATTGAGCCTTTCCCAAGCATTAGCTATTTATGGGCGTTAAGCCACGACGATATCGCAACGCCTGTTGCCAAATTAGCAAGCACCGCGACTTTTCTGGCTAGGTTGCGATACCGGATAAAAGAGACGAAAAAGTTGCCAACGTTGCAACGCAAGCTCGGCATGCCGTTCAAACAACGTCAGAGAAGGTTCTCACATTCTTCATTTCCAGCAGCCCATCCCATAGCCGCTGGGCTTCTGCTGCTAGAGGCGCTGTTCGTCTCAGCAGGATAATTTTTAATGGCACATCGAAAGCACTACCTCCCGCTCGAACAAGCCGCTTAGCCACAATATCTTCCCGCACTAGCGAATAGGGAAGCCATGCAACACCCAATCTTGATAGCGTCATATGACGCAAACTATCCGCAAGACCAGCATCATGGTGTTGCTGTAAATTCAAACCTTGATTCGCAAGCATGGCACTCAGCGACCAGCCCAAATGGCACTCTTGGGAATAATTCAAAAATGAGAGTGGGGAGTCATTTGCAGCATGTAAATTAAACAGTGGCTGACCTGCGGCATTTGGCGCGCTAACAGGGATGAGAGACTCGGTATCGAGCTCAATTGAAGTGTAACTATCACTCTCTACTCCCAAACGCCTTGCAATAAGGTGTTCACCATCGAATAGCGCTGTTACATAGTCGGCTTCTCCCTGATCTAGAGCGGCCAGGCACTCCGGCAATGTATTAGCATCAATGCTAAATTTTGCCTGTGTGAACTGCTCTTGTAAGCGCGGCATCCAGTGGGGAAAAAATATCGCAGCCATAATGTGTGGTGAGCAAAATCGTATCCGCCTTTTCTGATCGTTAATATCATCCGCAACGGAGTGGCGAAATCGATCAAAAGCGCTAAGCGCTTGTGAAGCTACCATTTGCAGGCTTTGCCCTGCCTCCGTCAGCACTAGCTCCCCTTTACGCCGCTCAAAAAGCGCGGTGCCTGCCCACTCTTCAAGGCCTTGCATACGACGACTCAAGCCTGACACCGAAACATGCCGCTGCTCAGCCGTGCGACTAAAACTCTTGGTTTCACAAAGGGCCAGGAAATCTCTCAGGATTATTAAATCAGTCATTGAAGGCCTTCAGGCAGATAAGCTTTAGTCTTACTTTAGCTAAATCAACCGAAAGGAAATAGCGCTTTTGAATACTTTCCAACCCCGCGGTCAAAGGCCTTAGAGCTGATTTTGTCGCCCCAGAACCAGATACCCGGCCCCCCCGGACACCCGCTTCGCTTAAACGCTGAGTGAAGTGGTGGTGGATGAGCCTCCGCTTACTGCGTCGTGAGGTGAATCGAAGAATTCCGGGTCTTATTCAAGCTTTTTTCACAAAGTGGGCGGTCACCATCATGTCGCCGACGCCGTCGACCTTGCAGTCCAGTTGGTGATCCTTGCTGTTCATGAGCCGCTTGATAACGGCTTTGGTGCCTACCTTGAGTACCAGTGAGCTGTCTTTGATCATCGTTACCTTGTCGCCTTCCGCTAACAGCGTGCCGTGGGTATCTTTTACCGTCACGGTATCTTCTGTCTCAGCCTCAGAAGGGTTCCATTCGTGGGCGCACTCGGGGCAGATGAACAGGCTTTGATCCTGATAGACGAATTCGGATTGGCAATGGGGGCAAGGTGGGCACGACATGAATGATGACTTCTGTGGCTTGGTTTAGGCTACTTATGATACTGAGCCTGTGTACCCTTGGCGAATACCTTCACGCCAGCCCATGAAAGGAGAACCAGGATGAACAAACGTGACCTGGAAGCAACCTACCGTGATTACATCACCTGCCTCAATAATCAGGACTGGATGAACCTTGGCCAGTTCGTTCATGACGATGTCCACCACAACGGCAGGCGCCTAGGGATTGATGGTTATCGCGCCATGCTGGAAGCCGATTACGAACAGATACCGGATCTTCACTTCAAGATTGAGCTGTTGGCCGTTGATTCACCCCATGTCGCGTGCAGGCTGCGATTCAATGTAACACCCAAAGGTAGCTTCCTTGGCCTTGCGGTGGAGGGCAAAAAAGTGACGTTTTGCGAGAACGCGTTCTACCGCTTCCAAGATAATAAGATTCAGGAAGTCTGGTCGGTGATCGACAAGACCGCGATAGAAGCTCAGCTGGATTGAGGCTCCAAATGCCATCCTTGTTCGGTTGCAATCAGACGGTCTGTTAGGGCGAGGTTTTCCAGAAACGCATCGTCGTGGGATACCACCACTAACGCGCCCTGGTAACTGCGCAATAGGGTTTCCAGTGCCTGTGCCGATGGGAGGTCTAGGTGGTTATTGGGCTCGTCCAGCAGCAATAGTTGCGGTGGCGAATCGGCGTAGAGAATGCAGGCCAGTGCTCCTTTCAGACGTTCACCTCCGCTTAGTCGTCCGCTGAGTGTGGTGATTTTCCGCGCGTCCAGGCCTAGTTGGGCCAGTAGCATGCGCAGCTCGCCTTCCGTCGTTGAGCGGTTAGCCATTTGCAGCTGTTCGAGCACGGTTTTATCCGGCTCAAGATTCGCTAGTCGCTGGTCGAGATAGACACTTTTGGAGGTTACTTTGCAGACTCCGGATAATGTTTCAATTTGACCGGCAAGCACACGAAGCAGCGTGGATTTACCGCAGCCGTTGGGGCCGACAACGCCTATGCGCTGTTGCCCTCTCAGCAGTAAGCTAATGTGACGAGTGGCTCCCATGACGAGCGGTAGCTCTACTCTCTCCAATTCTGCCAAACAGCGCTTGGCGACCTGATTAACGGATATCTCGTGCAGGGTGATGTGCACTTCGTCTTCAACCTGCTTTGCCGCTTCCCGTACGCGCTGGTTAAGCTGATCACGGCTAGCCGCCTGCTTTTGGCGCAATGCGCCGGTGGAGTTCTCGCTGCGCTCTTTCTGACCATCCAGTATCACCTTGGCCTGGTTGGCTTCCTTGCCCTGCCGATTTCCGCGAGCCTGCCGTTTCTCCTGGCGTTCACGCTGCTTGCGCATCGCCCTTTCTTGGCGTTGGCGCTCTAGCTTATGCCTATTGAGTTGGTCAATCGCGTTTTGCTGCTCGTGTGCTTTCGCCTCTGCATAGAAGGTGTAGTTGCCGCCATAGCTGTGCAGCCCTGAGGGGGCCAGCTCTACGATACGTTCCATGGCTTCCAGCAATTGCCGGTCATGACTGATCACAATCAGCCCACACGGCCAGCGTTGCAGTTGTCCGATGAGTGATTGGCGGTTTGGTCGGTCGAGATGGTTGCTTGGCTCATCAAGAATCAGGCAATCAGCATTCGAGAGCATGGCGCCCATTAAGGCAACCCGCATGGCTTCCCCACCGCTCAGTGTGTTGGCCGGTGTGGTGGCTTCAAGATAGCCCAAGCCGTTGCGTTCAAGTTCATGGCGAAACCGCTGGGGCATATCCCAACACTCATTCACGGCCTCAAAATCCTCTATGGCAGGGCTACCAGCCTCAATGCGCGCCAGCGCATCTAGCGTTGGTTGAATACCTGCGAGATCGGCGACAGAAGCCCCCTTCGGCTGGGCCACTTGCTGGGCAAGGTAATGCACGCTGCTGGGGCGCTGACAGTCCCCGGCGGTGGGTCGCAACAGACCCGCGAGAATTTGGGCTAATACTGTTTTACCCACACCATTGCGCCCAACCAGCCCGGTTGGGCGGGCATCGAACTGCTCATGAAGGTCGGTGAAAAGCGCTCTGCCATCCGACAAAACGTAGGAGACACCTTTTAAGGTGAGATGGGTAGTGGTCATAGTTGATTCCAGCGATGCCAAGTCCTCCCCCTGTTTTAGGGGCTAATGGAGACTGGCCGTTATTGCAACGGCGGGCATCAATGGTTCATTGGACAACTACCTCTGCTTAGCGTGAAAAGACGTACTATCATACAAATAATGATGGCGAACCAACAAGGGCATGACAGCCCTGGTTTAGATATTTGAATTATCCCCATTAACAAACGAATAGAGCAAAATATCAGATCGGTAGGCCCAGAATTTTCTTGTGGGGACTTTCGGCTCACAAAAAAGCGCCCTGACTGGGCGCTTCATGGTTGCTTCAGGCGTTTAGAAAGATGCCCATTCTTCGGTCTCTTTTTTGCTACCAATAACATGGGTCGGCAAGCGTTTACTAGCCGGAGGCTGGCTGTCGCGAGGTCTTGGCGTAGCGGGTAGCGCGCGTTGGTTTTGGCCATTGGTCGCTCCTCTAAAAAACGACACTTCCGTCAACAATGCTTCCGCTTGGCTTTGTAGTGAACGCCCTGCCGCGCTGGACTCTTCCACCAAGCTCGCGTTCTGCTGGGTGACACTGTCCATTTGCGAAACGGCGGTATTGACCTAGTCGATGCCCTGGGCCTGCTCGCGGCTGGCGGTAGCAATCTCTCCCATCAACACCGAGACACGCTTAACGCCATGAACGATACCTTCGAGCGACTTGCCTGCTTGGTTGACCAGGTTTGAGCCGGTGTCTACTTGGCCGATACTCTCTTCGACGAGCTTTTTGATATCTTTGGCGGCGTCAGCACTGCGCCCTGCTAGGTTGCGCACTTCGTTGGCCACCACCGCAAAGCCGCGCCCTTGCTCGCCCGCACGGGCGGCTTCTACCGAGGCGTTCAGCGCCAGCAAGTTGGTCTGGAAGGCGATTTCATCGATCAAACCCACGATGCCGGCAATCTTGCGGCTTGCGCCATTGATACCTTCCATCGCGGTGACGGCTTGAGCGGCGATCTCTCCCCCGGCGTTGGCTTGCTGGCTGACCTCGTGCACGAGCTTGTCTGCTTCGGAAGCGTTGTCTGCGTTCTGACGCACGGTCGAGGTGATTTCGTCCATCGAGGCCGCGGTCTCTTCGATATTTGCGGCCTGCTCCTGAGTACGGCGACTCAGGTCGTCAGTGCCTAACACGATTTCGTCAGCGGCCACATTCACGGACTCGGCGTTACTACGAACAGACATCACCACCTGCGAGAATTTGGTTTCCATACTCTTTAACGCCCGTAGCATCACACCAAACTCATCCTTGCAGGTAACGTCGATGTCGTTATCAAGCCTTCCTTCAGCCATGGCGTTAGCGAGTGCTTGTGCCTTGCCCAGCGGCGTCATGATGCCGCGGATCAACCATATAGCGAGCAGAATTCCGAAGATGACAGCCGCCGCCATCACCCCAATAACGAAATTGCGCGTCCACACATAGTCACTTGAAGACTGTTGGTTATTTGCAGCGGCTTGAGTGCTGTTACGGTCGATGAGCCCCTGGATCGCCGTTAGCACCTTTGGATATTCTGCGCGTAGCGTGGTGGTGGCAATCTCTCTTGCAGCATCGAAATCATTGCCGATCATTGCCGCGTTAATCTCGTCAATACCGGCGCGAAGACTGGCCAGCGACGCAATAAACTCATTAGCGATGGCACGTTCTTGATCATCGGAGACACGATCAGGAAAGTAATCACTCCAGGCAGCATCGATAATAGCGTCGTTCTCAGCGACCTCCTGCTTCGTGGTAATGGCAGATGCCGGATTCCGATCCCGCTGTTCGGCCGTCACTTTCACCCGATTGCCGAGCAGGGCCTGGTTGATCTGAGTAAGGTTACCCAAGGTGAGTACGTTTCCCTCATAGGTTCTGTTGAGGGCATTGTTGGTCTTGCTGAGACTGTAAAGACCGATAGTACCGACGACGATCAACATCAAGATGCAGGCGCCTAAACTAACGGCAAGCCGCAGTTTGACGCTTCGATTCAGGAGTAGCATGGGAAGATCTCGTAGAAGCCCGCAGCACTTTTCTTTGGGCAGGTGGAAGCCATCTCGATAACTGCAAGTGTTCATACAGAACGTATCCTGCTGATCACCGTTTAGCATTATCGGCTCACGTTCAGAAACATTGAGTATTTATCTTAAAAATCGCCAATATCTTGTGCGACCCCATGCCAACCGACCCGGTGTAGTCTCACGTGGGTCAATCCAACCCCATAACGTATAAAGCGCTACTAAAACTAAACGTTATGGTTATCTCCATTAACAAACGAGTAAAGCAGAATATCGGATCGGTAAGCCCAGCCCTGGTTTGCCCAGAACTTCTGGGCATCTTCGTTCTCGGGAAGAATCATCAGGTGTGATTTCAGGATGCCTTCATTCTTGAGCGCTTCCAGGCAGAGGCTGACCAGCCGTGTGGCAATGCCTAACCGGCGATGGGAATCCCCCACCGACAAGTGCTGAACATAGCCGCGCTTGCCATCGTGGCCCGCCATGATCGTGCCCACCAGTTCTCCTTCCACTTCTGCCACAAAGCTTAGGCCAGGATTGCGCAGCAGGTATTTCTCGATGCCTTCCCGTGAATCGGCATCGCGCAGCCGCACGCCTTCACTTTCGCTCCACAGAGCAATGGCGGCTTCATAGTCGTTGATGGTCATGGTGCGGTAGTGCATCAGGCGGTTCTCATTGGGTGGCGGCATCGTTTTGTTCGTTCTTCTCGTCAGGATTGTTGAAGTGATCCTTCTGCTCTGCCCATTTCAGCAAGGCATCCAGCGCCCTTCCAGCATTTTTAATACATTTTCCACATCGCTTGCAGCGGTAGTAGGCGTATAAATCTTTCTCATGGGTAAGCCACTTACCTTTTTGTGCGTTCTTGATAACGCGTAAGCCTAGACAGAATATTCTCTCACATTCCCTTGCAAGAGATGACCACCATGAGCTTGTCACTGCCAGACGCGATCACCACCTACTTCAGCATTGGCAACGGGGCGGACGATACCCACCTTGCCGATTGCTTTACCCAGGATGCCTGTGTGTTTGATGAAGGAGAGACCCACCGCGGGCGAACCACTATTCAAGCCTGGCTGCGCGCCACCCGTGCCAAGATTGAGTATCGCGTCGAGCCGGTCAGTGTTTCCCAACAAGGCAACACCATGGTGGTTACCGCCACCGTGACCGGCAACTTCCCCGGCAGCCCGGTGCAACTCGACCACGCTTTCCAGCTTGCCGATGCGCAAATCCAGTCACTGGAGATCCATTAATGGCAAGCAGATCATCATGAATTCGCTGGGCGACATCCCGATTGGCCGCCCTTCGAAGCCTGCAGAAGTGGCCAACCTGATTGCGTTTCTGGCATCACCGCTGGCAGCCACTATTACGGGCACGGAGTACGTGATTGATGGTGGTACTGTGCCGGTTGTTTGAGGGTGGCAGGAAATTGAGATCGCCTAGTTTATATCGCTAATATCGGAGCTCTCGACTGGCCTTAGCCCCGCCCCTCTGACCACACGGCAAACTCGTTGCCGCTGGGTTCAGTAAAGTGAAAACGGAAGCCGCCGGGAAACTCAAAAATCGGCTTTACGATCTCGCCGCCATTGCCCACCACCTTGGTGTAGGTCTCTTCCAACTGAGCACTATAAAACACCAGCAAGGCGGCGCCGTTGTCGGTACGGCTGCAGGCGTCCGCCTGGTAGAAGCCGCCATCCAAGCCCTGGTTGGAAAACGCACTGTATTCCAGGCCGTAGTCGGTGAACTCCCAGCCAAACACCGCTGAGAAAAAGGTTTTGGTGGCGTTCAAGTCCTTGGAGGCCGTCGAACTCGACGCTTACCTCGTCTGAAAACACCGGGAGCCCTTACCCCGCTAAATCCAGCGCGAGCACAACTAACGTGATAAAAGCTTTTTCATCGCGTTTCTCGAGTTGTCAGAACTTGGATGGCGGCTGCCTGTGAATTCGGCTGAGCGCCCGCCAAGCCCGTCCGAGAGGTCGGGACCGGGATGCAGGCGGCCCGGCCAGCGCAACACCATGATTGCCAGAACGTTGCGGTGCTCACCACCCGCCAGCCCCTCTCCCTCCGCGGACGAGGGGATGATGCCGCTGGCTGGGTCCACCGCCGCCACCAGCGCCTCACGCACCCGGCCCACCAGCGGGTGCTCCTCGCGGTCGGCAAGCAGGAAGGCCAATGCCACCTCGGCTTGGATGTCGGCCGTGGCCCGGGCCAGGATGTCGGCCATCTCCCGCTCCAGCGCTTCTAGCACCCAAGCGTGTACCTCCGGATCCACCTTCCGCTGGTAGTAGCGGCTGTCAGCGATGACGAAGTGGGTCAGGCCATATAGCCAGTTACGGTACTCGGCGGCGTCGAGCCCGGCAACTCGATCAGGCGGGTAGTGGCGTCGGAAGGCCGCCTGCACCTCCCGGCGCAGATCCATCACGCCGAGTTGGTGCAGGAAGTACGCCTGGTTGGCCACCTGAGCGGCATAAATCCCGATCACCGCGGGGTCGGTCAGGAAGGCTGCCCAGTCGACCTCAGCCAGGTAGCCCAGCGCCCGCTCGTGGCCCTCAATGGCCGGTAGTATGCCGTAGTACTCGGCCTGGACCAGCCGGAACAGCAGCCCCCGGGCGAAGGCGATCTCCCCCCATTTACCCAGCATGGCGCGCCGGGCGCGCTGCTTGGCCGTGCGCTGCGAGTAGTCGGCAACGATCGCCCGGCTGCGGGCAGCCGCGTACCCGGGCTTGGTCAGGCCGACGATGTCCTCCTCGAATCGTGTCAGTAGACGCTCGCCGTAGGCATGATTGAGGGCCCACCAGCGCTGCTCGCCCGTCAGGCGGTAGAGCCGCTGGGCAAAGTGTCGCTGCTTGTCCTCGGACAGCGTCGGCAGCGCCTGCTCGTAGATTTCCTGGATGGCCAGACCGGCGTCGCGCTGGACGTCACGCTCCGCATGCGGCTCCATGGCGGCGCAGCCGGCCAGCGCCAGCACGATCATTAGTGAAAAGAGCTTTTTCATGGCGCCCCCTTGGTGGTGTTCGCTATCGTTAGGCCATCATTGCACAGTCGATGAGCAATTATGTACAAGCATCCGTAATGCTACCGGCATAAGCTAAAGCTGTGTTTCGAGGTGTTGGGTTTCATCAGGAGAGGTAGGCATGAGCAACGCCAGCCGGTTTGAGTTCTTCAAAAGTCATCATGTGCCGACGCTGACGGTGCTCAAGGCGGCGATTGGTGATTTTAGCTACGCTCCCCACGCCCACGAGGAATATGCCTTTGGCGTGACGCTGGCCGGGCGTCAGGACTTTTTCAGCGGCGGCCAGTATCACCGTAGCCCACCGGGCAACGTGATTCTATTCAACCCGGAAGAAGTCCACGACGGGCAATCGGGTGGCGAGCGAGCGCTGGATTATCTGATGGTGTACGCCCATCCGGAACAGGTGAAGCCGCTGTTTGCCGATGCCCTGGGGCATGAACGTGGCGCGGACTTTCGTTTCCATCAAACACTGATTCAGGATGGTCAGCTGCGTAGCGCCATTGTTGAACTGGCGCGTTTGGTGACCTCCCAGGCCGGCAGCTGCATCGATCAGGAGAACGCGCTTTATCGGGTAGTAGAGCGGACGGCGCAGGTGGGCGGCCATGTTCAACCCAGCCAGGTTACGCACCGGCCGGATGCCCTGCTGGGCTTGGCGCGGGAGTATATTCACGCGCATCTGGAAGCGGATATGTCGCTGGACGACATCAGCCAAGCCGCGCACCTGTCCAAGTACCATTTCTTGCGTCTGTTCCGTCAGCATTTCGGCATGACGCCGCACCAATACGTGATGAATGGCCGAGTCAATGCGGCCCGCGCCGCGCTCGACCAGGGCGCCCCGTTGACCGAGGTAGCACTCCGCTTTGGCTTTGCCGACCTGAGTCATTTCAATCGCCGCTTCAAGCGTATTTATGGCATGACGCCCCACCAATATCAGCGCGATATCGCCCGCTAGTCCCGCCACGCATAGAGGTTTCACCATGTTAGCAATCGTCGCCTATGCCCTGGGCGCCATGTATTCGCCTGGGCCTGTGAATCTGCTTGGTTTGAATATTGGCATTAATGGGCAAGCCAGACAGTCGGTTGGGTTTTGCCTTGGCGTAGGCACTTCGATGCTGGCGTACTTATTAGTATTGGGTTGGGCGGGTGCTGCATGGATCGATGATGAAGCACTCATCGTGGTGAGTGCCTTGGGCTGCAGCTATATCGTTTATCTCGCGAGCAAAATTGCCCGTTCAAGTGTTGATATAGGCGAGCCAGACAACGCCCCACGGCTAGTCAGTTATCGTGATGGGCTGGTCATGCAACTGCTTAATCCTAAAGCCATTGTGGCCACTCTGCCTATTACCACACTGCAGTTTCCTGCCGCTGACATTCATGGGCTTAGCTTAGTGTTTTGGGCATTCGGGCTGTCGATGTTAGCCGCCGGCGCCCCCGGCAGCTATATCGTGATTGGCAGCGTGGTGGGCAGCCGTATTAAAAACCCCGGCGTCGTTAAGGGCTTTAATTGGCTGATGGCCGCTTTGCTGGTGGCCGTGGCGCTTTCGATTGGCGTTGAACATGTGTGGGCACCGCTTACTGCCCGAAATTGATCCCCAGACGCAGGGCTTGTAAGCCATCGAATTCGACACTTACTTCGTCTGAGAATAAGGGATGGCCCTGCACTATCAAATCCAGCGTCGCCTGAGAGCCGCGATAAGTGACGCTCACTTCAATGTTCGCAGTCGTGTTAATGGGCGCCAGCACACCATACTCAATGTTATCCACGCTAACTGCGGAGAGGCCGCGGTCATCCAACTGCTGTTGAACTTCCCGCTCAACGACAACGCCGTAATAGAAGTAGATACCGGCATAGCCAAGCGCTACCAATACAACCAGTGAAAAGAGCTTTCCCATTATTTCTCTCAGTTTTATAGAATCTTAAAAGGTGACAGCGGCTTGTCGGGCTGAAACCGATGGCGCACTCTGCGGTGCGAGCATTGCCCAAAGCAACTTCTCCCCTTGGGCGCTGAATACGATAACGCGAGAATTTTTTTCTCGCTTTGCCCAGCCAATCGCCTGAATTCGGGTAAGCAGTGCACTGCCAAGCGCGCCCGCTAGATGATGCCTACGCTCGCTCCAATCGAGACACTCCCTACAAAATGAGCGTTTTGAAGCAGCAAGCGCGTCTGTATCGATGCCAAATTGATTAAACCACACTCGACCCTCCTCAGTGAGCTGTAGCCCTCCCGGGTGTTGATGAAGGATATTCGTTCGCAGCATCCGCTCATACACTGAAACACCCAACTCTCCGGCAAGGTGGTCGTAACAGATACGGGCCTTGCGCAGGGCGGGATCGCGTGGCCCGGTAAAAAGGCGGTTCCCCTCACTGCGGCAAGCGAGGCCCATCAGCGACTCCAGGAGGTGAGCAATATCCGGCCCCGCAAGCCTGAAGTAGCGGTGTCGGCCCTGCTGCTCCACCCTGATCAGCCCTGCGTCTAGCAGCTTGCCAAGATGAAAACTGATGGTCTGCTTGGTAACACCAGCCGTATTCGCCAGTTCGGTCGCCGTCAGCGCACGACCAGACATCAGGGCGGAGAGAACCTCCGCCCGAGCGTTATCGCCGATAAGCGCTGCAACGCGCACAATGTTAGGGCCTTCACTCATGGTTCGATTCTAGTCGAACCACCTGGGGCCGACAACGCGGTATCGTCCTAGCTACCGTTCAAAGGAGATACCCCCATGAGCATTACCTGCTTTATCCGCTACGAGATTGATCCCTTCCAACGCGACGCCTTCAAGGCGTACGCCGAGAACTGGGGGCAAATCATACCCCGGTGCGGTGGCCACCTTATCGGTTATTTTCTTCCCTACGAGGGCACTAACAATGTTGCCTGGGGCCTAGTCGCGTTCGATAACCTGGCTACCTATGAGGCCTACCGCGCCCGGCTGAAGTCTGACGAAGGCGGGCACGCTAACTTCACCATGGCTCAAGAGAAGAAGTTTATTCTCAAGGAGGAGCGCAGCTTCGTTGAGGTGGTGGACGGCACACTGGGCGTTGAGTCTGTCTATCCGTGGAGTGTTTTATGATCGCCGTGATATTTGAAGTACTACCGCATTCGAACCGGAAGCAAGACTACCTGGACGCTGCCAGCGGACTGAGCCAACACTTGGAAGGCATCGACGGTTTTATCTCGATTGAGCGCTTCGAGAGCCTCACGCATCCTGGAAAGATACTGTCGCTCTCCTTTTGGCGGGACGAAGAAGCCGTGAAGCAGTGGCGCACGTTCGAACCTCACCGTTCCGTCCAGAAAGCAGGCCGGCAGGAGATCTTTGCCGACTACCGGCTCCGCGTCGCTTCCGTCATCCGGGACTACGGAATGAATGACCGCCGCGAAGCACCGAAGGATTCGCTTGACGCGCACCCATCATAAAGCGGGCGGGCTAGCCCAATGGGCAGTTGCCTTAGATAGGAACATTGGTCACTAGCGAGGCGTCGAGTGCGCCTCCGTTGATAGCGCAAATCACAATGCAGGCTTCAGTGCCGCCTGCAGTGATCGCGAGTTCACCATCCGCATTCCAGCCGCCGCTTTTACCGCAGGTTTGCCAACCACCTGTGTTGGAAATGTGGTTAGCAAGTAGCACCGGGAACTGGTGTCGTTTCGCCATAGAAGCAAGTAGCTGCGCATCGACCTCGTACCCTGCTTCAGATATCAGCGCGCTGGCGATATATACCTCCGCTTGCTGGGCGGCAGCCGCTTCTGAATGGGAGGGATTGGCGAAGTCTGCACAAATGGCCAAGGCTATTCGAGTACCGTTAACCGTAAATAGATAACTTTCATTGCCAGTCGAACAGTAAACCGCTTCCCCTTCGTGCAGGTATTGCTTTGAATAGAATGCTCGCTCGCCGTTGGGAAAGCAGATCACCGCCCCTATCTGCGGTTTTTTGCCTTCACTAACGAGCGGGCAGCCTGCTATCACGACGATATTATGGGCAACGGCGGCTGTGAAAAGTGTGCCGAACACCTCTGAATTTTTCGGCAACGCTAGCTGTTCTAGTAGCTCAAGCTCATAGCCGGTCAGTGAAAGCTCAGGGAACACCACTAGATCAGCCCCTCGCTCGGCGGCGTGCTGAATATAGGCAAGGTGCATTTCAAGGTTCTCGGCCACTGCACCTTTTATCACGGGCAACTGAGCGAGTGCGATAGTGACGCTGCTTGTGCCTCTGGGTTTCATTTCAACACGCCTCGCCTTTAAATATTTTGTTCACTTCAGCCACAAAATATTCAGTTAGCGGCAAAAGGTGTTTTTTAAATCTAAAGTTTAGAAATTAGTAACCTAGCTTATAGTCGATTTTTCCAGTAATTTGGCTCACGATGTAAATGCATGACAGCGAGAACAAAAATATCTTCATTCTCAAAAGCATAAAGAACACCGAAAGGAAAGCGGCGTACCAACGAACGACGTATATCTCCCTATAACACTGTCCATGCTGCTGGGTGACTGTTTGCACGCTCGATGGCTGAGTGCACCTCTAGTGCAAAGTCCCATCCCAGGCCAGGTTCAATGGCTTCATAGTATTCAGTGCTTTCAGCTAGCTCTGCTTCCGCATCTGGGTGAAAGCGAACATTTATCTTTCAAGCCTTGCGCGCAGACTAGCGAACACTTGCTCACTTGAAACTGTCACCACCCTACCCGCCCGGATATCGTCTAAACGACTTTGGGCAACATCGACCCACTGCTTGTCGATACTTGATTCTGGAGAATTGAGGCTACGCAGCAGCGCATCGACTACTCTTGCGCGCTCTTCAACGGGCAATGACTCAGCTTCACTAACAAGCTCTTGAATATTCATAGCGCTACCTTATTAATGCATCAAGTTGAAGGTATATCACCTATTATCTTTTCGCTATCCCAATGTCTATAGACAGCCTGGGAAGGTCGCGAGCTAAAGCTCGTCTCCCACTGTTGCTGTTTTTATAGCCCTTGCTGGGCTCTCGCAATGGCGGCAGCAATCGCTGACTTCGATTGCGGGCTATTTTTCCAGCAAGTCGTGTGCAGCATGGATGCAACCATATCGGCTATCTCATCGACCTGGCGGGTGGCAAGTTCGCTAAATGAATCAATGCCAATCTCTTCAAAACGCTTGATGACGGTAGGGCCAACGCCCTTCACGCTCAACAGAGCGTCTCTCTCTGCATCAGAAAAGGCCACTTGTTTCTACCTCACTACGAGTTAATCAGTTCCGTCATCCTGAGAGTTTTCTCTTAAAACCTCGGTGAGAACCCCCGATCTTCGCAGGCATCCCGAGGTTTATGCACCACTAAGGCACGTTCAGAAAAGCTACGCCATGGGAACTCCATGCCAAACACATCAAACGTCATCATACCCGAGCGACAGTCGATCAGAACGTCTACCAAATAACCGCGGTGAACCATGCCCGTTGTCGTGGTATCGAGTTCTTGCCAGCGTATTGGCTGGCCGGTGAAGTCTGTGTATGGAGGTTCGTAACCGCCCTGGGTCTGATCGAAGGATCGAAAATCCATGATGAAGCCAATAAATAGGAGCAGTACGCTTATGAACCCTATCAGGGCAAAACACGCCGTCATCGTCTTTATTATCAACCTTGCAGTCATTCCTTTCCCTTAGCATTAAATAATCATCTGCGTTGAGCCAGTGCCCATGGTTAACGACTGACGCTTGGTTCAATGCGTGTCTCCCATGTTAGAGCTTGCTCATTCTTTCTTAGCCAATAGCAGCCCTACTCCTGCGCTGGCCAATAAGCCTGCGCAGCCGCGGTTGAATAAACGCCGCACGGCGGGGCGTGAAAACCAGTGGCTTAAAAAGCTGCCTGCATAGGCGTAACCGGCAATCGCTACCCACTCCAGCAGCAAAAACAGCGCACCTAGTACTATAAATTGCTGCCCTACATTGCCGCTGGGCTCCACAAACTGCGGCAGGAATGCGGTAAAAATCAGGATGGCTTTTGGGTTGCCGGCGGCAAGCAGAAACTCTTGTCGCGCCAGCTCAAACAGGCTCTTGGGCTGGGTATCTCCGTCATCGCTTTCAGCGCTGTCGGCACCCCATAATTGATACGCCAGCCATAACAGATAGAGGCCACCAATTACCTTGATGAACAGGAAAATCTTTTCAGAGGTGTAAAGCAGCGTCGCCAAGCCGGTTGCAGCAAGCGTAATCATGCCAACAAAGGCTGCCAACCGCCCAACACCTGCGAGACAAGCTGCTCGAACGCCATAGCGCTTGGCATTGGTCAGTGACAGCAGATTGTTAGGCCCTGGCGCCATATTGAGGGCGAAGCAGGCCGGAATAAACAGCAGCAGCGTGGTCAGGTTCATGAAAATCGCCTCTCTAGGCTCGCAGCAAAGCCCTTCATTAACATTAGACTGTATGCCTAAGTGCTTAGATTAGCTGCTCAAGAAGGCTTGGCTCAATCTTTGATACCCAACAGAGGCGATACATTTCCCAACAACAGCGTTAATCGGCGAGGGACGAAGCCTATGCCCTTATCAGCAAGCTTGCGGCTCACTCACCTCCCGGCACGCCCTGACGCTTTCTGCCAGTTCACTTACCAGACCATGCACACCCTCAACAGCCTCATTAGGCGTATTGGCATTTTCAATACAGTCGACGAGTGCAGAGCCGACGACGACCGCATCGCTGAAGCGGCCAATGGTGGCGGCTTGTGCGGCGGTACGGATGCCAAAACCAACGGCGATGGGCAGTTCAGTATGTTCACGAAGCCCGGCTACTGCGCCTTCCAAGCGTTCTGGCGTGGGAGCACTGCCTCCGGTGACGCCCGCCACGGAAACGTAGTAGATAAACCCGGAGGCGTTCGCCAGCACCTTGGGTAGGCGTTTGGCATCGGTGGTCGGCGTGGCCAGGCGAATAAAATCAATGCCGTGTTGCGCCGCTGGCTGGCAAAGTTCTTCGTCGTGCTCGGGCGGCAGGTCTACCACGATTAGGCCATCCACTCCGGCCTTGGCGGCATCGGTCAAGAAGCGCTCGACGCCGTAGCAGTAAATGGGGTTGTAGTAGCCCATCAGCACAATGGGCGTAGTGCTGTCTTCTTCACGAAAGCGACGCACCATTTCTAGCGTTTTGGCTTGTGTCTGGCCGTTATTCAAGGCACGCAGCGCGGCTTTTTGAATCGCAGGGCCATCGGCCATCGGGTCGCTGAACGGCATACCGAGTTCGATGATATCCACTCCCGCTTTTGGCAGCCCATGCAACAGGCGGCGGGAGGTGTCGGCGTCCGGGTCGCCAGCGGTAAGGTAGCTGACCAGCGCCGGGCGGTTTTGCTGCTTGAGGGAAGCAAAGCAGTATTCAAGACGAGAGGTATGGATCATGACGTTCTCCTGTGTCGCGCTCATAGCTGTTTAACCCCGAATTTTTCACCCAGGTGATGGGCCACGCTCATCATGTCCTTGTCGCCCCGGCCGCTGAGGTTGACCACCATCAAGTGCTCACGTGGCAAGCTAGGGGCGCGCTTGGCCACTTCGGCCAGGGCATGGGCGGTCTCCAGGGCGGGGATAATGCCCTCCTGGCAGCAGCAGACCTGGAAGGCTTCCAGCGCTTCGTCGTCAGTGGCAGAGACGTACTCAACCCGACCCTGTTCGTGCAACCATGCGTGCTCCGGCCCGATTCCGGGATAGTCCAGCCCGGCGGAAATCGAGTGAGCGTCGATAATCTGACCATCTTCGTTTTGCAGCAGATAGGTGCGGTTACCGTGCAGCACGCCGGGGGTGCCGCCGTTCAGGCTGGCCGCGTGCAGGCCGCTTTTAACACCCTTTCCGCCCGCTTCCACGCCAATCATCTTTACGTCTGGGTCGTCGAGGAACGGGTAAAACAGCCCAATAGCGTTAGAGCCGCCGCCCACGCAGGCCACCAGCGAATCCGGCAGTCGGCCCTGTTTCTCAAGCATCTGGCTACGGGTTTCGTGGCCGATTACCGCTTGGAAGTCTCGCACCATGGCGGGATACGGGTGCGGCCCAGCCACGGTGCCAATGATGTAGAAGGTGTCATCAACGTTGGTGACCCAGTCGCGCAGCGCTTCGTTCATGGCGTCTTTGAGCGTGCCGGTGCCGGAAGTGACTGGGACGATTTCTGCGCCCAGTAGCTTCATGCTAAACACGTTGGTCTGCTGGCGTTCGATGTCGGTTGCGCCCATATAGATCACACACGGCAAACCAAAACGCGCCGCTACCGTGGCGGTGGCGACGCCGTGCATACCCGCGCCAGTTTCGGCGATAATGCGCTTCTTGCCCATCTGTTTGGCCAGCAACACCTGGCCGATGCAGTTGTTAATCTTGTGCGCGCCGGTGTGATTCAGCTCTTCGCGTTTGAGATAAATGCTCGCCCCGCCAAAGTGCTCGGTCAGTCGTTCAGCGAAGTAGAGCGGGCTTGGCCGCCCCACGTAATCGCCCTGAAAGTAGGCTAACTGACGCTGAAACTCCGGGTCGTTCTTGGCGGTGGTGTATTCGTCTTGCAGCTCAAGAATCAGCGGCATCAGGGTTT
>Ga0209344_10002918_pt1 | contig 17836 bp, 12 predicted proteins | sample Cruoilmetagenom6_FD_187293 | JGI IMG/M metagenome (GOLD analysis project Ga0209344, IMG submission 187293) | Oil polluted marine microbial communities from Coal Oil Point, Santa Barbara, California, USA - Santa Barbara Oil Seep Sample 6 (SPAdes)... | ecosystem: Environmental > Aquatic > Marine... | reverse complement strand
TATTTGAAACGAGCTGGTTGATTGGTTTACAAGTTTTCAAAATAAATACGACCGTCGTGCCGGCGAATGCCGATATCCAGACTTTCGGTCTGAACTTTCATGACCTTTTGTTTTAAACCAGGCTGATGTATCACGTCAAAGACACTGGATCCCGGATCGTAGGCCGGGAAGACGGTGGTTGGTTTCGTTGTGGTGGTTTGGGAGTGCCTATTATCCGTCGTGCCGGCGAATGCCGGTATCCAGATTTCAGATCTGCACTTTCATGACCTTTTGTTTTAAACCAGGCTGATGCATCACGCCAAAGACACTGGATCCCGGATCGGGGTCCGGGACGACGGTGGTTGGTTTCGTTGTGGTGGTTTGGGAGAGCCTATTATCCGTCGTGCCGGCGAATGCCGGTATCCAGATTTCAGATCTGCACTTTCATGACCTTTTGTTTTAAACCAGGCTGATATATCACGTCAAAGACACTGGATCCCGGATCGGGGTCCGGGACGACGGTGGTTGGTTTCGTTGTGGTGGTTTGGGAGAGCCTATTATCCGTCGTGCCGGCGAATGCCGGTATCCAGATTTTCGGTCTGAACTCTCATGACCTTTTGTTTTAAACCAGGTTGATGTATCACGCCAAAGACACTGGATCCCGGATCGGGGTCCGGGACGACGGTGGTTTCGTTGTGGTGGTTTGGGAGAGTCTATTAATCGTCGTGCCGGCGAATGCCGGTATCCAGATTTCAGATCTGCACTTTCATGACCTTGAGGTTTTAAACCAGGCTGATGTATCACGCCAAAGACACTGGATCCCGAATCGTAGTCCGGGACGACGGTGGTTGGTTTCGTTGTGGTGGTTTGGGAGAGCCCATTATCCGTCGTGCCGGCGAATGCCGGTATCCAGATTTTAGGTCCGCACTTTCAGGACCTTGAGGTTTTAAACCAGATTGTTGAAATCATGAAATTTCATGTTTTTTTCATTATTTTTTCATGATGTGAAAATCAAATTTGGTCATAATTACTTACGAAAAAATTAATTTAACCGGAGAAATGTATGAAAAAATTATGCTTGGCTTTATTATTGGTCAGTTCGATGTCACAGGCGGTCAGTCTGCAAAATAAAGACAATAAAAGTTACGACATCAAGGTCAAAGGCAGCTCAACCATGAGCACATCGATTAATGGTGGCACCACTAAAAGCAGTATTTGTAGTTCTTCTTGTACCATTGAAGTTGATGGTGTGGGTAGTATTGAGGCCAGTGGTTCGGATCGCGTGGTTATCAAAGACGGTAAGTTGTCTAAATAAGTTATAAAAACTTTAGCGGGCTTTAACAGTGTAATGCACGTTGTGTGTTCAGTCTGAAACGTCCCGAGTATGGTCAAACAACCTGCTGATCCTGCTGATTATTTTTTCATAAAATATCATGGGTCAGTGGGTTGTTTGTTAATTCGCCTACCCCTCCTTTTTATGTTAAATCCGCACGATTAGCGAGCTTGTCGAAGTGCTTGGTACTTGGCATTTTAAATGTAATATTTTATGATAGGCTGGTGTTTAAGTTTGCTCTGCGTTGAACTCTATAGCTGATGCATTGAAAATTCACATTTCTTACACATTTCTGAAATAAACTCGCGAGATATAAACTCTTTTAACCTACATCTGAATTCACTTTAAAAGTCGATAATCATATATGAAAGCCCTAAATAAACTGTTACCTTTGATTCTCATATCAGTCACTGTATTGGCAATTTGGTTTCTATTTGTCAATAAACCCGTGGCCAGAAAGACCATGTCCGCGCCAAGCCATAAACTTCGTACAGAAGTGATGGAACCAATCGCTGAGTCATATCAAGTCTGGGTACCTTCGTATGGCATCATCCAACCGAAAAACCAAAGCTTGGTCATTGCACAAGTGTCGGGTCAAGTCACTGCAGTCAGTGAACGATTCAGAGACGGTGCATTTTTTGAAAAAGGTGAGGTTCTGTTAAAAATTGATGATGCCGATTATCAAGCACAGTTGACAATTGCTCAAGCTGAATTAAGACAAGCTGAGTTTACATTGGAAGATGAAAAAGCGCGTTCTGAAATGGCCTTAAAAGATTGGAAAAAATTAGGTAACACCAGCCAACCACCTTCTTTGGTCGCACGGGAACCTCAGCTTAATTCTGCGCTTTCAGTGCTTGAAGCGAGTCAGGCTAAAGTTAATCAGGCTCAATTGAATTTAAACAGAACAAAAATTGTGGCTCCTTTCGCAGGACGGGTATTAAATTTAGAGGTTAATGTAGGACAGGTGGTTAATAATGGGACAACCCTGGGTTCTATTTATGCGGTTGATGCGGTTGAGGTGCGTTTACCTCTGAAACAAAGTGATTTGGCTCATTTGTCATTACCTGAAGCCTACCGTGATCTTGAAACCCAACAAAATGCAGCTAAAATCCCTGTGAAATTGATGGCTGAAATGGCCAATGTTACACACACTTGGGAAGGTGAATTGGTCCGGGTTGAAGGCACCATAGATGCTCAAACCAGGCAGTTGTATGTGGTTGTTGTGGTGAATGACCCTTATAAATTCAGGTCTGATGGGACTCCTCCATTAAAAATTGGTCAGTTTGTCAAGGCGTTGATTCAGGGGCATGTTTTAGACAATGTGGTGGTGCTACCCAGGGCGGCTGTTGTGTCATCCAGTTATATCAATTTAATTCAAAATAATGTGCTTCAACGCTTTCAAATTGAGCCCTTGTGGGTCGATGATTCAGAAGTCATCATTCAACATCAATTTAAACCCAATACCCACATTGCGGTGACTCCGCTGGGTGATGTTGTTTCAGGGACAGCGGTTGAGATAATCCAGTCGGAGGGTACTCAACCGGTACAGCAGAACAAGGGCGCCAAAGGTAAAAATGGCCGCCAGAAGCCCAGGAATAAATCATGAGGCAGGGCTTTATCAGTTGGTTCGCACAGAATCATGTGGCGGCCAATTTGTTGATGGTGAGTATTCTATTTATTGGGATACTTTCACTCAACACCAGAATTCCCTTGGAAGTGTTTCCATCGATAGAGTTGGATGTGGTCAGTATCAGAACCAGTCTACCCGGTTCGACGCCAACAGAAACAGAACAAGGAATAACCATTCGAGTGGAAGAGTCCATCAGTGATCTTGAGGGGATTGAAACCATCAGTTCTCGTTCAAGTGAAGGCAGTTCGCAGGTAACGGTTGAAGTCGCCAGTGATTATGATGTACAGGTCATGCTGAATGAAATAAAAAATCGTGTGGATGCGATTAATACTTTACCGGTTGATGCTGAAAAACCCTTGGTCAGTAAATCAACCCGCCGGCGTGAAGTTATTTCAGTGGTGGTATTTGGGGATGTGACTGAAAGTGAGTTGCGGCAAGTCAGTGAACATGTTCGTGATGACATCATTGGTATCGATGGCATCACTCAAGTGTTCTTAGAAAATGTCAGGCCGTTTGAAATCGCCATTGAGGTCGATCAAGATATTCTGCGTGAATACAATCTTTCCATCGATCAGATAGCGGCCGCGATAAACAGCAATTCATTGGATTTGTCTGCGGGAAATATAAAAACAACAGGTGGCGATATACTACTAAGAACCCAAGGCCAAGCGTATAACCAAGAACAATTCGATAATTTAGTTATCAGTCATCGTGCTGATGGTTCTTTATTAAGGTTAGGCGAAATTGCAACCATCACCGATGGTTTTGAAGAACAAGCCATCTTAAATCGTTTTAATGGCCAGCGTGCCATGGAGATTGAGGTTTACAGTGTGGGGCAACAAAGTGCCATCACGGTGGCAGATAAAGTGAAGTCTTATATTGCTAACAAACGTGCAGATTTGCCGCAGAGTGTTCAACTTGATTATTGGCGAGATTCATCACAAGTGGTGAAAAACCGATTAAGCACTTTGATTAACAGTGCCATCCAAGGTGGTTTTTTGGTGTTGTTGCTTTTGACCTTATTTTTGCGACCTAAAGTGGCGTTTTGGGTGGTCATTGGTATTCCTGTTTCTTTTATGGGTGCTTTGTCATTATTACCTATATTTGGCATCACCATTAACATTGTTAGTTTATTTGCCTTCATCTTGGTGCTGGGAATCGTGGTGGATGATGCGATTGTCACTGGCGAAAATATTCACACCCATATGGAAAGACATGGCGATGGATTACGTGCTGCCATCGAAGGTACACAAGAGGTGGCGACACCGGTTACTTTTGGCATTTTAACCACTGTGGCTGCATTTATTCCGCTGGCTTTGATTGAAGGTGGGCGCAGTGTATTCTTTAAGCAGTTACCCTTTGTGGTGATTCCGGTGTTGTTGTTTTCATTGATAGAGTCTAAGTTTGTCTTGCCAGCACATTTGAAATATTTGAAAAAGCAAAAAACAGAACAAGGGTTCTTCGGGCGATGGCAGTCTAAATTTGCCAAAGGTTTAGAGCGCTTTGTGGCGACTTATTATCAGCCAGTTTTGGTCAAAGCCTTAAAAAGGAGGGTGTTTACATTAACCCTCTTTTTATCATTGGCTGTGGTGGTATATGCCACGGTGCTGAGTGGATGGACGCGGTTTATATTTTTCCCCAGAGTGCCCAGTGAAATTGCGCGAGCCACTTTAACCATGCCTATAGGGACCCCTTTTGAATTGACTGATAAATATGTTGAGTTGATTGCTAACAAAGCCCAGGTGTTACAAGAAAAGTACCATGATGAAGACAGTGGAGAAAGTCTGATTGTGAGTATCATGTCAAATTCAGGAGCGGCCGGTGGTTCAGGCGGTGGGCAATCACATGTGGGACGAGTGATGTTTCAAATTGTTGCGCCCGAAGCCCGAAAAAGTGCAGTGACCAGTGCTGAATTGGTTCGAGAATGGCGCGAATTAATTGGCCCGATTCCTGGGGCTGAAGATGTTAATTATCGCGCGGAGCTTGGGCGTTCTAGTAACCCCATAGACATCAGATTAAGTGGGCAAAATTTAGATGAATTACAGGCTTTGGCAGAACAGGTCAAACTGCAATTACAGCAGTATCCCGATGTATTTGACATCACTGACAGCATGTCCAATGGTAAAAGCCAGTTTGAATTAGAGTTGAAGCCTCAAGGTGAAGTATTGGGCATCACTTTAAATGGTTTGGCCAGACAAGTGAGACAAGCCTTTTTCGGCTCCCAAGTACAAAGAATTCAGCGAGGACGTGATGATATTCGAGTGATGTTGCGGTATTCTTTGGCGGAAAGAAGTACTGTTAACACCTTGGAAAACCTCATCATTACATCACCCAATGGAACTCAGGTGCCATTTAATGAGGTCGCTCAGATGGTGTCAGGCAAAAGTCCTTCAGTAATCAACAGATTGGATCGACGCAGGACTTTGAATGTGACTGCTGATGTTGACAAAGAAACGATTAATATGGCTGCTGTCAACGAAGAAATGTCGCTGTTTTTAGATCAATTGACACAACCGCTGAATGGCGTATCTTACGAATTTGGTGGAGAAGCCGAAGAACAAAGAGAATCATTTTCTACCTTGTTTTATGGCTTGATTGCGGTGTTGTTTGTTATTTATTCATTGTTAGCCATTCCGTTCAAGTCGTATGCACAACCACTGATTGTCATGTCTATCATACCTTTCAGTCCGGCTGGTGCTGTGATTGGACATTGGATCATGGGTATGGATTTAACCGTGTTAAGCATGATGGGTATGCTGGCACTGACTGGTGTGGTGGTGAATGACTCGCTGGTATTGGTGGATTATATCAATATTAAACGGCGTGAAGGGATGGCTTTAATAGATGCGGTTACCACCGCTGGTATGGCCCGTTTTAGGCCGGTTTTATTGACATCTTTAACTACTTTTGTGGGTTTGATGCCTTTGATATTCGAAAAAAGTACTCAGGCTCAGTTCTTGATACCGATGGCTGTTTCATTGGGTTTTGGTATCATGTTCGCAACATTTATGACCTTGTTCCTTATTCCTGTGAACTATTTGTTGTTGGAGGATTTGATGTCAAGTCTCAAGAAGTTGTGGGGAGCAAAGAGTAACAAGTCGCTGAATCTCGGCTAACAGACCACGGCAAGTTGACCAGTAATTTGCCGTGAAGTAGATGACCGTGATACTGTTGATGGCCAAGGCCAGTCATTTGTGTTTTAAGTCATCTACTGATTCACTGCTTTGTTTTATGTGGCTGTATGGTTGGTTCGGTTGGATTGGCTGAATTTTATGCGCTTTATCTTACAATCATGTATTCCTTCACATGAAATAAACTGTCCATTCTGGTATAACTGGAGTCCCTAATATAATCGCAGAATTTTAAAATTTTGCATTGATTTTGACTGCCATTATGAAACTTGCACCCACATCAAAAGATGCCAAAGAACTGACCTTAGAACGGATTTTTGACAGCCCAAATTTAGCTGGGAGTAGTTTGCGGGCATTGAAGTTGTCGCCAGATGGCACACGAGTGACCTATCTACAAGGAAAAGTGGAAAACAAGGACCAGTATGATTTGTGGGAATACCACATCAAAGACGGTGAAAAACGTTTGTTGGTGGATTCCAACAGTCTGCTGGATGGTGAGGAAATTCTGTCCGCAGAAGAACAGGCCAGAAGAGAGCGACAAAGATTGGCCAATGTAATAGGAATCATAGATTATGCATGGTCATTTGATGGCAGTGCCTTGCTGTTTCCAATGAATGGAGATTTATACCTCTATCAGTTGTCCAGTGAGACCAACCAACAGTTAACAAAAACCGCCACGTTTGAAACGGATGCCAAATTTTCACCCAAAGGCAATTATGTTTCTTTTGTGCGTGAACACAATGTGTATGTGGTCAATGTGCAAACAGGAAAAGAGCAGCAGCTGACCTATGATGGTGATGGGTTGATTAAAAATGGTATGGCTGAATTTGTGGCGCAGGAAGAAATGGCTCGGGACACTGGTTATTGGTGGTCACCTGATGAACAGCACCTTGCTTTTTTGCAAGTGGATGAAAGCCCAGTTGCGGTCACCAAAAGATACGAAATCAATGCCGATGACATCACAGTGATTGACCAAAGGTACCCATATACTGGAGAGGCTAATGTTAAAATTAAGCTGGCTATTGTCAACCTAGAGTCATCAGTAATTGAATGGGTTGACCTGGGTCATGATGAGGACTTTTACCTTGCCAGAGTTGATTGGTTGCCCAACTCACAGCAAGTCAGTTACCAATGGCAAAGTCGCGATCAACAAACATTGGAACTGAGGTTTGCTGACCTCAATGGCCACAGTCAAACTGTCGTTACTGAAACCAGTGCTACCTGGATTAACTTACATCATGATTTGAGGTTTTTCCAGGATGGTTCTTTTGTCTGGGCTTCAGAACGTGATGGCTTCAAACATTTATACCTGTATGGTCATGATGGCAAGCTGATTAAACAGCTCACTTCTGGTGAATGGGTGGTTGATGCGGTTGAAGGTATCGATGAATCAAATCAGTGGGTTTATTTTACTGGTGGCTTGAACTCAACTTTGGAAAAGCATTTGTATCGAACCAATTATAAAAACATGGGTTCGCCGCAAATCATTTCTGTTGAAAGCGGCTTTCATGAAATAACCATGGATGCATCTGCTGGTTATTATATTGATCAATGGTCAGACCGGGATACACCGCCGAAAGTGTCGTTACATCTGGCCGATGGTCAAAGAACGGTTTGGTTGAATGAAAATAAGGTGGATGAATCTCATCCATACGGCCCGTATATTAAGCACCATTTACCAAATGAGTTTGGGACATTAGCAGCGGAAGATGGTCAAACTTTGCATTACCGAATGATTAAACCGAAAGGTTTTGACCGCAACAAAAAATACCCAGTTTTTCAATATGCCTATGGTGGCCCGCATGTGCAGTGTGTCAGCAAATCTTGGGGGAGCTGGGTTGAACAATACATGGCGCAACAAGGGTTCATTGTATTTGTGTTAGATAATCGGGGCAGTGCTCGTCGAGGGGTGAAATTTGAGTCAGTTATTTATCGGCAAATGGGTACAGCAGAGTTGGCTGATCAGTTGATTGGAACCAATTATCTGAAAACGTGTCCTTATGTAGCGACTGATAAAATTGGTTTTTTTGGCTGGAGTTATGGTGGATTTATGGCCTTAAAAGCATTGACTAATGCACCAGATGATTATGCATTAGCGGTTTCGGTGGCTCCTGTGACTGATTTTGCATTGTATGATACACATTACACTGAACGGTATATGTCAACGCCACAATTGAATCCCGATGGTTATCGTAAAACAGCAATGTTCGAGCAGGCCAAAAACATCAAGAAACCCTTGTTGTTGATTCATGGCATGGCCGATGACAATGTATTGTTTTTAAATAGCACCAAGATGATGAAAGTTCTACAAGATGAAGGTGTTTTATTTGATTCCATGATTTACCCTGGGGGCAAGCACGCCATCAGCGGTAAAAAAGCTCAACTACATGTTTATCGGACAATAACTGATTTTTTTATCAAACATTTAAAACCTAACCAACGAAAAGAGATTGATACATGAGAAATTACCTGGATTTTTATTTAAATGGCCAATGGGTACATCCTGAAAATCGTCAAACATTGGATGTCATCAATCCTGCAACTGAACAAGTGGCTGGAACAATTTCAATGGGCACTTCAAGTGATGTGGATGAGGCGGTTAAGGCAGCACAAGAAGCCTTTGTTACATTTTCTCAAACCAGTCAGCAAGAACGGCTTGATTTACTCAAAGCCATTGCTGCGGAATACAAGAAAAAATCAACTGAAATTGCGCTTGCCATTACTGAAGAAATGGGTGCACCCAAATGGTTGAGTGAATCCAATCAGGCCGCTTCAGGTTATTTGCATTTCAAATCAGCGATTCAGATTCTGCAAGATTTTGAATTTGAGTTCAAACAAGAAACATCATTGATTCGCAAAGAACCTATTGGAGTTTGTGGTTTTATCACACCATGGAATTGGCCAGTGAATCAAATTGGTTGTAAGTTGGCACCGGCTTTGGCCACCGGGTGTACGGTGGTGTGGAAACCATCAGAAGTGGCCCCGTTTTCAGCCTATTTATTGATGCAGGTGTTACATGATGCGGGTGTACCAAAGGGTGTGGTTAATATGATAAATGGTGATGGTCCAACTGTTGGGTCGGCGATTTCATCGCACCCAGACATCCAAATGGTATCATTCACCGGCTCAACCCGTGCTGGTATCGCAGTGGCAGAAGATGCAGCGCCATCTATTAAACGAGTGACTCAGGAACTGGGTGGTAAATCAGCCAACATCATATTAGATGATTTATCAGCAGAAGACTTTGCTAAAGCGGTTGCTGGAGGGGTTAAAACCATGTGTGTTAATTCTGGTCAAAATTGTAATGCGCCATCGCGTATGTTTGTGCCGGAAAGTAGGTTGAATGAAGCTGAAGCAGTGGTTAAAAAGACCATGGAAAAACTGAAAGTGGGTGAACCTGATGATGCACTGACGTTTCTTGGGCCGGTGGTTTCAAAATTACAGTGGGACAGGATTCAAAATTTAATTCAGCAAGGTCTAGATGAAGGTGCTGACGTATTAGTCGGTGGATTGGGTAAGCCGGTTGGTTTAAACCAAGGTTTTTATGTCAAGCCAACATGTTTCACCCGCGTCAGAAATGATATGAAGGTTGCCAGAAATGAAATCTTTGGTCCCGTGTTGTGTTTGTTGCCCTATGCTTCAGATGACCTGGCCATTCAAATGGCCAATGACAATGATTATGGCTTATCTGGTTACGTATCTGGCGCAGATAAACAACGGGTGTATCATGTGGCCAATCAGTTGCGAGCTGGGATGATTCATATCAATGGTGCGCAAATGGATCGCACGGCACCTTTTGGTGGTTATAAACATTCAGGAAATGGTCGTGAACGCGGGCCACAAGGTTTTGATGAATTTTTAGAAATCAAAGCATTGTTAGGAGCCGGTTAATGAAATTGGCTCAAATTATCCTCAGCAACATGCCCAATGGACGTAATCCATTGAGTTGGATTCCGTTTATCTTGTTATTGATTGTGATGATTCCAATTTTGATATTGATGATTATTTTGATTCCAATCTTATTAATCATCAATATGCTTAAATTGAAATTCTTCCCTAATAAAAATCCCAAAACGTTTATCACACCTTTTGGTTTTGCCGCTTACTCACAAGTCAATCGCAGTGTGGTTAATTACCCTTGGCATGATATTGAAAAAGCTGAGGTATGGGCCGAAGATGGTTCAACTTTTCCAGTTTTGGTGATGAAGACAGGTGAGCCGGTAAAAGTCAAAGACGTCACGATTGAACAGATAAAGACATTGTGTGCACAACATAAGGTTACTTTTTATGAAGAGGTCGTGATTGTGCAGGATGTGAACTAATTTCAAATTAATTTTAAATATTTTTCAGGTATAAAAAACTGAGGACTGGCAATATGGGTTGAAATGAACAGGGGAACCCAACCATGAAGCAAGTCAAAGAGACCATAGAAATCAAAGCCGGTGAAAAGATGGAGTTATTGCGCAGAAGTTTCAGCAGTGTGCCAATGACTTATGAGTTTACCGCCAGTACCGCGGATGACAGCGAGTTAGTCGGTCGGGTTGAACTGCATGCGACTCGAACGTTGAGAGGGAAGCAGGTTAAATCAGTCAAACTACAGGCGCACAATTCAGTAAAAGCCTCCATGTGGGATACTTTTTTTACAATTTTTGTGGTCGCAGAAAATGAGCTTCATGTGACATTACCTCAACGCAAGTTGGGTTCTTTAAGTGGTAAAATCGTCATAATTTCTTTGATCATTACAATGGCTGCAGCCCTCATTATTGAACAGCAATGATGAGTTTTGGTCAGTATAAAATCAACCACAGTTGAATTTAATGGCTGACTCAAAGGCCCATATTTTGATTGGGACCTTGGTTTTGGTTGTTATCGGGTTTAGTCGGATCTGGCTAATTGGCGATAGACATATTAAGCAATGCTTTTCATCCATAAAATAGTAAATACGACGCATTCACCCAAAGTTAAATACAGGTATAATAGGGCTTTGTATCCGTTGATTCTAAAATGACACAGTTTATTTCTTATCTGGATGCCTTATGGCTGATGACATTAGATGCAGCCCCTTGGCTGGTAGTGGGTTTGATTATTGGTGGATTATTTAAAAGCTTGATGCCTACCGCTTTTCTGCATAAACATTTGACGCAACCAGGCATGGGCTCAATTGTTAAGGCTGCTGTACTTGGTGTGCCCTTGCCCTTGTGTTCTTGTGGTGTGATTCCGGCAGCGATGGGTTTGCGACAAGCGGGTGCTTCAAAACCTGCCACCACTTCATTTTTGGTTTCAACCCCAGAAACGGGCGTTGATTCTATCAGTATCAGTTATGCGATGATGGGACCTTTTATGACCTTGGTCAGGCCCATTGCAGCTTTATTTTCAGCCATGGTGACCGGTGTGTTGGTGATGTTATTTGATGCGGAAAAAGACCCATCCACCAAGCAACAAAAACAACCATCTTGTTGTTCAAGTCAAGTGCAAAAACCTGCGGTTAATGGTTCACCAACGGGATTGATAAAACAAGCATGGGATGGGGTCTATTATGCATTTTCAGATTTATATCCAAGTATTCTAAAATGGTTGGTCATTGGCTTGTTATTTGCTGCCGGGGTGCAAGCTTTTGTACCTGAAGGCTGGTTGTTACAGTTTGGTGGTAGTTGGATGGCCATGTTAGTTATGTTGGTAATTGGGATACCTATGTATGTTTGTGCAACTGGTTCAACGCCAATTGCAGCCGGCTTTTTGATGGCAGGCATTTCTCCGGGTGCTGTTTTGGTTTATTTGTTGGCAGGTCCTGCCACTAATGTAGCCACATTGGGTGTTGTCAGAGAACAAATGGGCAGTAGAACCATGTGGTTATATCTACTGGGTATTACTGCCAGTGCCTTAATCATGGGAGTGCTCACAGATCTGATTGCATCACAATTTGAAATAAAATCACAAATCAGTCATTCACATGCGATGATTCCGCTCAGTGTTCAAGTAGTGAGCTTTATGGTTTTAATTTTAGCTGCTTTTATACCCGTTTATCAGGCGAGAAGAACAACGGAATCATCCAGTTGTTGTGATTAAGTAACAGACCCTTAAACAATACAAATACACCACAGATTAGTTCGCTGAAAATTTGAGTAGGTTTAAATAAATCAAAAGTAAAAGGTCATTGATACCCGTCAATGGATGTGCCAAGATATCTATTAAATACTGGTCAAAAAATGATCTGATTATGGGAGAACTCTCCTAATTTTACGACACACAAGTTAAATCGAGACACCAATGAAACCCTACGCTGTACCCCAATATATTTGGTTCACAATCTTTGTCTTTGGTATTTTCTCCATGGATGAAGTCAAGGCTCAAGTCACAGAGCCATTGGTCAGCGAACAGATAGAACAATGTGCTTCACTGGAAGATGATCAACCAGCGCAGGCGATTGATTTGGCTAAAAGTGTCATGTCAACTTTAAACAAATTCAACCATCCGCATGAATATGGACAATTACTAGGCTGTATGGCTTGGGCGTATGCAGTTTCAGATCAAATAGATAAATCAAGAAGCTCAAGTTATGAATTGGAAAAAATTGCCATCAGCTTAATGGAGTCAGAACAAAGTATTCAGTTATTACGTCGGGTGGGCAGTGTTTATCACCGAATCGGCGACCGATTCAGTGCGGTAGAAAACTATCAATTAGCCATGAATAATGCCGATAATTTAGGCTTTATTGGTGAAAAAATTCCAGTTTTGGTGAATTTAGGGGTGTTAAATTCTGAATTGAAAGAGCATGAAAAAGCCGTGGAAAATTACTACATGGCACTGGATTTGATGAAAGAAACAGATGATTTGCGTTATCAAGCACCTGTTTTGTTTAATTTGGCCGTTACCTTGAATGGTCAAAAACGGTTCAATGAAGCGATAAAAATTTATCATCAGGTTGAATCATTAATGGATGAAAACTGGCCACAACAAAGGGTGGCGCAAGTCTATTCAGGTTTGGCTGCAGGCTATGAGGGGATCAATCAATTGCAAATAGCTCGAGATTATATTGAAAAAACATCAGCGGCAATTGGCCATGAAAATGAAGCCACTTTATTTTCTCACTATGTAAAAGTTTTTAAAGCCATCATCCGAGCTAAAATGGGTGAGTTATCAGGTTCGTTAGAGGTGGCAGATCAAGCATCAGCTTATTATTTAAATGTGGACAATGAAGGTGCATTGTCTTCAGCAGAAGGTCAGTTAAATTCGCTGGCGATTTTATATGAACTGTTAGATGAACCAGTTAAAGCATTAAATATACACAAAGCCGCTCGGGTTGCCGATAAAAAATTTCAAGAGAGTTTTAACAAGCAAGCCATGGCCCAAATGCAAGCCAGATTAAGTAACAGGGAGCAGCGGGAAGAGTTGGCAGTTCTCAAGTCCCAACATAATTACGATCAGATTAAACTGAATAAAACAAACTACCAAAGAAAATTGATGATCATGGTCATATTTTTTATGGTCATTATATTGGCTATCATTTGGTTTTGGCAGAGTCATGCAAAACGGCAATTGCTTAAACTTTCAATTTTGGATCCGTTAACCCAATTGAAAAATCGTCGCGGTGTGCAGTATTGGAACAGCATTCAAAAAACGCCTGAAACTCCACTCAATAGGTATTTGTGGTTAATAGATATAGATCATTTTAAGCGCATCAATGATGATTTTGGGCATGAAGCAGGAGATACCACCTTACAACAAATCGCCAAAGTATTAAAAAAACAACTGAATAAAGATCGTTGTCTTGGTCGGTGGGGTGGTGAAGAGTTTATCTTTCTGACCCAGGACCTCAGCTTAGCAAATGTGAAAAAACAGGCAGATGAGCTACTGGCTTCATTGAGGAGTGTTGAGTTGATCCACGGATTGAATACATTTCAAGTGACCGTTTCGATTGGAATCAGTATGGTCAAAGACTCATCCGACTCTATGTGGAACCGAGCACTTTCACAAGCGGATAAGGCACTTTATGTGGCCAAAGAACGGGGTCGGGATTGCATGGCAATGGCAACTGATTTTTGATCGATATGATAATCAAACAAATTGATAAGACAGGGTTGAGACAAGCGTGTTAATTTCTGCTAAAAGGAACCCAATTGAACTGGTTTTGTTGTTGGCTGTTTATACTTCAATCGGCGCATTAACAATTGATCTTCAGCTTCCTGCGATGCCATTGATACTGCAATCGTTCGGATTTTCGGAATCCAATCAGCAGCAATGGATCATCACGGCTTATATGTTGGGTTTCGCTCTGGCGCAAATATTTTACGGGCCGATTTCAGACAGCATTGGGCGTAAGTCTGTATTGTTATTTGGTTTGTCGATTTATATTCTGGCTTCAATCTTATGTATTGTGGTTGATTCGTATTTTTGGTTTCTGGCAGCCAGGGCGTTACAAGGTGTGGGGGCGGCCGCGGCCCGAATTATGGTCAATGCCATCACCAGAGATTTTTACTCAGGTAATGAGATGGCCAAAATCACTTCCTTGGTGATGATCATCTTTATAATGGTGCCTGTTTTAGCACCTACTTTGGGGTCATTAATCCTCTGGACTGGCCCTTGGCAACATATTTTATATGTGTTTGTGGGTTTTGGTGTTTTGGCTTTGATATGGACCATTGCACGCCTTCCTGAGTCATTAAATCCAAGTCACAGAAAACCTTTTAACGTGGTTCAAATTAAGGCCACATTTAAGGTGGTTATCAAAGAACCCATTTCGATGGTATTTGCAGTTGTCAGCGGTATTATCTTTAGTGGCTTTATGGCTTATCTAAACAGTGCGGAACAAATCTATTCTAGCGTCTATGCTGCCAAACATTTGTTTCCATATTTGTTTGGAATTATTGCTTTGTTTTTTGGTGTTGCTGCCTTTTTAAACGCAAAGATTGTGATGAAATTGGGGGCTGTCAAGGTGGTTAATGTCTCTCTGGTTTTGATGGTGGTGTGTACGTTTATTAACTTGATAGTTACCAGTTTGTATTCAGGCGTCCCGCCACTTGAGTTGTTTGTGGTGATGTTAATTGTGATCAATATATGTATCGGCTTGATTTATGGCAACGTCATGGCCATCGCGATGTATCCTTTAGGTCAGCATGCAGGGATGGGCGCATCAGTGATCGGCATGATTTCTGCGTTGTTGGCTTCGGGTATAGGCATAATGATTTCACAACAATTGAATCAAACCATATACCCAGTGGTGCTGGGGTTCTTTATTACCTCGGTGCTTGCAATGTTGTTGGTGCGAATTTTTGGTCAACATATTGAAATGGATTAACTGTCAAATACAGCCCTGTTTTTAGATCGCTTGCTCATCAGTAGCAGTTTGCTGGCTTCCAATACAGTGATTGGATAACTAAAATAATAGCCTTGGAAACCATCAATGGACAAGTCCTTTAAAATTTCATATTGTTGTTTGTTCTCGATACCTTCAATCACCACTTTTTTGTTTAACCGCTGACACAAGGGTATTAAAGACTTTAATATTTCTTGGTTAATTTCTTGGTTGTTGAGGTTGGTAACGAATGAGCGGTCAAATTTAATCACATCTGAGGGGAAGGTTCTTAAATAATTTAATGAGGAATACCCCGTTCCAAAATCATCTATTGCGATTTGAACGCCTAGTTTTTTGAGTTCGTTTAAAGTGTTTTTGCCGCTTTCTATGTTGTGCATAGCGGTATTTTCTGTGATTTCAAGGGTGACATCACTGGCTGGTACTTTTTCACGTTTCAAGGCGGATTTAATGTGGTTTACAATTTGACCATTCTGAATGGTTTCGGCGGTCACATTGATTGATACTTTTGCAGCCTCATTGTTAACAAATTTCCACTTCCTGATTTGATTCATGGATTGGTCAATCACCCAGTAGTCCAGATCGATCGCCAAGCCCAATTCATTGATTAAGTTTAAAAATGAGTCGGGTGATAACAGCCCCTTTGTGGGGTGATTCCATCGAACCAAAGCTTCAAAGCAAATAATTTTATTTTCAGCAGCCCAGATGGGTTGATAGTAGATTTCAAATTGATTCATTTTGAACGCTGTTCTTAACTCATTTTCAAATGACAAATCTGCATTCAATGATAACTTCAACGCCTTGTGATATATCTGTAATTGTTTGCCACCTGATTGTTTGGCAAATTGGAGTGCTTGGTTGGCCTGATGTAACATGTCTTCAATGCTGTTTTCGGGTTTGATTTCTGTTGAACCCGCACTCATGACCAGGTGATATGTTTTGCTTTTTAATTTTAATGGTCGAGAAAATGAGCGCCGTAATTTTTCGGCTTTATTGGTTTGTTCTTTGCCAAAACCAGTGGTCACGATGACAAAAACATCACCATGTAAACGACCAAAAAACCGGTGGGCGCCGGTACATAGAAACTCCAAGCGTTTAGCCAATAAGATAATCAGTTCATCGCCTTTTTTGATGCCTTCAGCATCATTGATTCTTTGCATTTGATCAACCCCAATTAACGTCATGGTTAACCGGTCTTGGGCAGTGGCGACTTGTTGCCAGTTCAACAAGTGTTTGTGTATGGCTTTTTGGTTTGGTAATCCAGTCAGGCCATCTGTTTGATTCAGGTTTTTTAATTGTTCTGAAGATTCTTGGCTTCTGATACGTTCAACATCAAGTAACCACATAACCAAACTAACGCCGATAAAGGGGTACAAAATTAATTCAAAAATGCCATGGTAAGGGACCAGCATCATTAACAAGGAGCTGCCACTAAAAATATAGTTTTCGATTGTTAGCCAACCCAGAAAAGCCATCTCAAAACCGTAGATGAAAAAACCAATCGTGACCAGTTTTTTACCGAGTAAAGGATTGGGGTCATTTCTTAAAATATAAACGGCCGTTCCTAGACATGCTAACCCAGCTGTTAAATACCGTGCGCCAACTCTCACTAAGTAGCGCAAGTCTCGATCGTAGACAGAGCCAACTTTAAATATGGTGATAAACCCAGCAATCAATAAACATAAAACCAACAACTTAAAGATGTTTTTTTGACTGATGTTGGTTCTATTGACCAGTGATACAGTGCCGACCACTAAAAATGCTATTTGAAGATAGCCTGCTGTAGACATGATAAATAAATTAATCAGTCTCTGTGGGGAAGTTGGACCGTATTGTTGATCAATCATTGATAAACCAAAATACAGCGTTAATAAATAGAGGGTTAAACTAAAAAAACTGTATGACCAGTAAAACAGGTAGTTTCTTTGGTAAATTTTGGCAAAATGTAGCAACAGCCAGCCGATCAGTACAGAGCTGATGGCTTGAGCAATTAGTGCATTGTTAAATAATTCACCCACTTGTTGTTACCGTATTATTGCCTTGTTGGTTAAGCTTTATTAAAGCGCAGTCATGTTGATGCTGTCAACAGCTGTTATTTGAGCCAGTGTTTAAATTGAGTAGTTTCGTTAAGTCCTCTTTGGTATCAATGTCATGTGATGCGCTTGGGCAGGCCACTGAAAGTGTATTGGCGGCATTTGTAGTGATTATTTTTTGTGCTCCTTGGTGATCATCTAAAGTTAATAATTGATTGAAGTAAGCGCTGGGAAATATGGCAGGAACCCCTTGGATGTTTTGATACATTGAGGTGATGATATATTGTGGTGACTCGGTTGATAATTTGACCATCTGTTGATAATGAGATTGTGGAATCAAAGGTTGGTCACACAAAGCAATCAATACCGCGTCTGACTGGTGTTTAATGGACTGGATGCCGGTCTTTAATGAAGAGCCAA
>Ga0209344_10002917_pt1 | contig 17840 bp, 18 predicted proteins | sample Cruoilmetagenom6_FD_187293 | JGI IMG/M metagenome (GOLD analysis project Ga0209344, IMG submission 187293) | Oil polluted marine microbial communities from Coal Oil Point, Santa Barbara, California, USA - Santa Barbara Oil Seep Sample 6 (SPAdes)... | ecosystem: Environmental > Aquatic > Marine... | reverse complement strand
GTTAGGCAACATAAAAACTAAACATTGACAAATAGAAAAATTAACCTAAAAACAATATGGCAAAGAGCTAAAATTAGACCTAGTTTACTGCTTGCTACATTTCAAGGTATTGCATTCTCATTAATTTTGTTCTTGCCGATGGCTTTAATAATGAATTCATTAGGAAGTAGTTTTCCATATGTTGAAAATATTGAAATGGTTGAATCTAATGGAATAAAAACAAGTGCAGTTTTGACTAACATTAAGTCAATTGATAATATCACAATAAATGGTGAAAATCCGCAAATTTTGACTTATGAATTTGATTTAAATGGACAAAAATCTCAATCAAAATTTAGTGTTTTTGATCCAGAAAACACCAAAAATCTAAAGAAAGGAGATATTATTCCAATTAAACATTTGAATGGAAAATCTATTGCTATGGAATATGAACAATATTCATTTAGTATGGATTTTATGTATTATATAGCTGGTGTTTTTTTATTGATTGGTTTAATATTTTTCTATCTTTTATACTCTCGAATTAAAAAAGAAATTTCACTTTATAGAACTGGTAGAATTAAAGAAGGCAAAATAATTTCGATTAATCAAAATAGAGGATTTACATTTTCAAAATTCGGACAGTCGATGGATGTTCACTACGAATATGAAAATAAGGTTGATAAATCAAGAACAAATAATTTCGCTTTAACCAATAATAAGTCAATTGGAGATACAATTCGAATTTTGGTTTCTCAAGATGGGAATACATCTTGTCTATATCCAGAATTAATTGCTAAAACTAATGGTTGGAGAGAAAATTACGTTGCCTAACAACGTGTATAACTAATTGCTTGTCAGTGTTTACTCGGAAAATTCCTGCGGAATTTTCCACAGGTTCGGTTTCTTTTACTAACTTAGTTCCAGCCAACGCAACTAGCCATAACACAAACACGTTATAAACAAGTACTCCGAAATTGTAACTCACAACAAAATAGATTTCTAAAAAACTAACATTAGCGGATTCTTACTCTTGTGGAATTATTTGCATCAAATAGATTTTTATATTCAATAACTTTCATTCAAATCAAATATCTTATTGCCATTCTTTGTAGCGAAAAAAAGAGAATTTTATACAAGTTTACACAAGAATTATAATATCAAAAAAAATAACTACCTTAGTATTAGAAAATATAAAAAATTGACAGAAGACGAGAAAACCCGATACAATGCTTGGAACGAACATTTAAGCAATACAAAAGAGAGAACCAACTACTCTATACGACGAATGGATTTGTTGATAATATCCATTTGCGGAGCGGGAATTTATATAATATTTGAAACTTTAAGAGAATTTAAAACTGGTGAGGTTGCGATAGAAAATGATAACATACTTATTTCGAGTGGGTTGTTTTTTTTATTCGCAATTACATTTAATTTTATTTCACAAATAACTGGTTATCATGCAAATAATAATGAGGAAAAATATATAACACAAGAACTAAATAAGATACTTCAAAAAAATCATGATGAAATAAAGCAAAATATATTTGATAAAAATGTTACTAGTTTTAATTCATGGACAGATATATTAAACATATTAACTATCTTATTAATGTTCTTAGGATTATTTTTCCTAGCTTTATTTAATTATAAATTATTCTAGCCCTCTCTTTTGTCAGGTCTATTACCTGTCCTAGAACCCTTAAAAGAATCATCTCCAGATTTTCTTTTTACACTTGGTTTTATTTTATTTCCATTACTACTATCGTTACTCTGATTTGAAGAATCTGATTTTCTTTGTTTACTCATCTTATTTGGTTTGATTTAAATTGTATTATAAATATAGGATTTTTATACAAAAAGTCAGGTTATTTAACCTAATATCATGAAACTATAATTCGGTATAATGATAGCAATACAAAAAACATATTTTAACTCAGGCTCTCTAAATATGATTACCCTTGCTTCATTGCTTTTATCAAATTCTGCTCGCTCTAGTCTGTCGTACCAGTTTATAACAACGTGTATAACCAATTGCTCTGTTTCTGCATACTCGGAAATTCCTATCGGAATTTCCTATTGGTTCGGTTTCTTTTGCTAACTTAGTTCTCGCCAACGCAACAAGCCATACACAAACACGTTACCAAAAATACGTGAAAACACATCCAAACTCAACAACTTAATGCAACAAAATTGATAGCATTCTAAAGAAAAAATCTATCCATAAATCATTAGAAAAGTAAAGCATTTGATCAAGTAGACCTTAAGCATATGATAAGCATATCATAAGCATATGTTAAGCATATGATAAGTATGCCAATCTAAATAGCAATCTGAATCTAAAATATGGCGGATTTAAAAAGTATGGAAATGAACATAAAAACAATCACAAATTTTCTATTCAATTATTATTTGTTAAATTGAAGACTTTAACAGTAATCGAAAGCCTACACATTTACATTTTGTGTAATTTTATATCAAAATATATAATTTCAAACAGCTTCGTAATTCAAAGAGCAGAAAAACCTAAATCATTTCACATCAACCTTTATAAATTAAAAACATTATGAAATCCTTTAAGATTCTTACCATATTATTATTAAGTTCTGCAATCTCTTTCTATAGCTGTAATGATAGTACTAAAGCACCAAAACAAGACAGTACTAAACCCATAGAAGTTGTGAAAACACCAACTCAACCAGCCGCAACAACACCAAAGGCAACTCCTACAGAACCTGCTCAAAACGCATCAGGAGTTTGGCACTATACCTGTAGAATAGGTTGTCCAGGAGGTGCTGGATCTGCTGCTAAATGTGAGACTTGCGGAAATATTTTAGCACACAACACAGCTTATCATGGTAGCGGAAGCACTAATAACACATCTTCCTCTCCTTTTGCGAATCCTGCTGCTGCAACCACGCCTGCTGCTGAACCTAGTCAAAATTCAGCCGGAGTATGGCATTATACATGTGCAAAAGGTTGTGCAGGTGGCGCTGGATCTGCTGGCACTTGCGCTACTTGTAATGGCACATTAACGCATAATTCTGCTTATCATTAACTATTTGTATAACGTTATAATTCACTTTAAGAACGCGCAAAATTATACTTGCATAAAAAAATGCAGTTATCGTTTTATTAAAACAAGGTTAATAAAATAAAATCATTGATAGAACAGATAAAAAACTAACTTTGTACTGTCTTTAAAACTTAAATATGAATCCATCTACAGCTGGCTGGATAGAAAAACTTTGTTCGCAGATTTATAAAAAAGGAATTCCTTTTGAAAGCTACCACACCTTATATAGTAGCTTAAAAGACTACGGCTTTATTTATGGTGTCAATGTTAACATTACTGACAGAATTGAAAAAACACTAAATTATTCTGAAGACGAACTAGCCAAAATGAACCTCATCACTGGCTTATATCACATTTATTATTTTCACAAAGGAGAGGTTACAACGAAGGCATTTATTGAAACTTTACTCAGCTTTTATAAATCACTTGAAGTATCTGACTTATCACTTTGGGATAAATTAGTTATTGGTAACAGTGAAACTTCAATGTTAGAACGACTAATTCACGACAGAGTTCAAATTGACGACAATATCATTACTAGGAGTTTTAATAAATCGATCACCAATTCTTTATTATTTGTTGATGTTTTAACCTTTGACAGCTATTTATCTGATGCTATCGAACCTAAATCGTATGCAGCACATCTTGAAAGCATCATCATTGGTACATTGTATCAATCTCTTAATTCTAAGAGTAAGATTACAGATTATGACAAACAAATCATTGAGGTCATTGAAGCGTCAACATCATTACCTGATTTAGATATTGAAATTGAAGATCTTATTTATGATATTGATTATAACATCAATTTCAATGAAAAAAAATATCTTATAGACTTGATGTGTTTATCTATTTGGGATGATGAAATTCTTGAAAAATCAGAATACCAGTTCTTAATTCAATTAGCTAAACAATTAAAAATTGAAGCTAATGATATTCAAGATTCCATTTTGTGTGTCTTTAACTTTCATAAAGCGCATCAAAAGGAAGTGCTGTTATTTCAGCAAAAAAATCCTATTTCAAACTTTTACGAAAACTCATCACAATTAGTTACTAAACTCATTAGACGCAATAGCAAACGAATTGTAAAAGAAATAAAACAGAGTAAGGAATTAATGCTACTCATTACAAAATCTACCCATTCTGATTTAAGTAAAGAAGAGCAAAAAAAACTACAAGCACAACTTATTGATGTATTGAAAACTATTCCTAGCTTAGCCATATTCATGCTTCCTGGTGGTGCTATTTTACTGCCAATATTTGCTAAATTAATTCCTAATTTATTGCCTTCTTCCTTTGATGACAATCGTATTGAGAAGTGATTTTATAATAGATTGTAACAAACTTTATTAATTACTGACTTATAGCGTACAATCATAACTTATGGAATTAATAAATTACTACAGCATTTTAAAAGTTGAGAAATCAGCAGATTTAGAGACTATAAAAAGAGCATTCAGAAAAGAAATTGCCTTGTATCATCCTGATAAAAACAAATCTGAAGGCGCTAAAGCACATTTTAATTTACTAGTAGAAGGTTTTGATATTTTATCTAATGCAGATAAACGAACTGCTTATGATGAAATGTTAGAAACGTTAGCAACCCATAAACCTGTGATTATTGAACCTAAAAAGCAAGAACAATACACAGAGTGGAAAAAGGAAGCCAAGAAAAAATCGGATACCTTTAGGCTAACCGATTTATCTGACTTACTGTTATTAGATTTATTTTTTGATGTAGGTATTAGTAGTTTGTTTTCTGGTAGTGAAAACCTAATTGATGGCATTGGAGATTCTCTTGGAGACCTCTTCGATATCTTTTAAGCTAACCAATCTTTAAAGTCTTTCACTCGTTCTCTTGCCACAATAATATCTTGTTCTTGATATGTATTTAACTTTATTTGCAACCTAGAATTGGTATAACTCACCATATCATTAATTGCATTGACATTAACATAAAACTTACGATTAATTCTAAAAAACTTATGAGGTTCTAATTCATTTTCTAGTTGCTCTAAAGTTGTGTCTAATAAATAATTTCGTCCTTGAGAGGTAAAAGCATAAGTGCCTTTATTTTCGCTATAGAAACACTCTATATCATCTATTGTTATGAGTTTTAAATGCTGACCAACTTTGACCGAAAATCGCTTTTTATATTCTCGTTCAATAGGATTAACCAAGAGCTTTTTAATGTCGTTAAAATCTAAAGTAACCGATTGTTGCTTAGGAGCTCGTTCTTTATATTTTGAAACTGCTCTTTCCAAATCGTCATCATCTATAGGCTTTAATAAATAATCAATACTATTGAGTTTGAAGGCTTGTAATGCATATTCATCGTAAGCTGTAGTGAAAATTACTGCGGAATTAATATCGATAGTTTCAAAAATTTCAAATGATAAACCATCACTTAATTGAATATCTAAAAAGATCAAATCTGGATGTTCATTATTCTGAAACCATTCAATCGATTCTTCAACAGAATGCAACATAACTTCAGCTTCCATTTGTAATTCTGTCAACATACGTTGTAGTCGTCTTGCTGATGGTTTTTCGTCTTCTATGATGATGATATTCATTTATACAGATTTATTTTTTAGAGTATTCTTTTCAATAATTATTCGTAACGTTTAATCTCATTAGCTTCTTTATCCATAAGCTCTTTGATTTTCTTACTCTCCCAATTTTTACCAAAAATTAAACTTGGCAAAAACACTGAAGCAGCATGTGAAAGCAAACCAATTCCCCAAAAAGAAAATGTGATAAAATTATGCCATTGAAAATAGCTTTCGCCTTCCTCTAAATTTTGAAAATTAATATATACAAAGACAAGATTTACTAAAGTAAAAATTAATGCATGTGTGTAAAACCCTTTAATTTGTTTTACTCTTTTTGCAGCAATTTCATAGCGTTCTTTATTATTAAATTTATTATTTTCCATTATTCCCAGTATTTATGATCTTTATCCATCATCTCCTTAATTTTACGCTCTTCCCAATTTTTTCCGAAGAAAAAACTAGGTCCAAAAACACCTATAAAGTGAAAAGCGAGTCCAATTCCCCAAAAAAATGCAGTAGAGAAGGTTCCGAAGCTAAAAAACTTTACACCATTATTAGTTATCAAAATGATTATAAATATATTCACAATCACGTAAGAAGCCAAATGCCAATAAAATCCAATAATTGCTTTTACTTTTTTCTTAGCTCTTAAATAGGCTTCTTCTCTTTCCCAAGATCTTTGAGTCGTATTATTTTTGAAGGGTTCTATATTATTTTCCATGATATCTAATGTTTTTTTTTAATTCCAACGTTGCTCTTCTTCTTCACGCATAAATTTCTCAATTTTACGTTTTTCCCATCCATTACCTAAAACCCCATCGTTTACATAAACTTTATAGGCATGAAATGCTAATCCCATTCCCCAACCCAAGATTGGAAACCAAAACCATTGAATGGTATGAGGTGTATAACGAAAATAAATAAATATTAAAAATGGGATGACGATACAGTAAGAGATTAAACTATAATAAAATTCTTTCATTTCTTCAACACGTTTACGCGCTCTAACATATCTGTCGTCAAATTGTGTTTTTGGTTCTATTGTTCTCATGATTGATACTTGTTTTGTAAGCATTGGTATTGCGACTGCAAAACTGCTTGTTGATTGATTGATTGATACTGTTTTATTTGATAATAATTGATAGCGTTGTTTGATGTTTTCTAGTCCAACTCCACTACTCTTTTTTACAATTTGTTTTGGCTGAAGGTTGTTCTCTACGATTAACATGCCTGCTTTTTCATAAATTTTAATATGCAAAGGCTTACTGCTCGTTACCATATTATGCTTTACTGCGTTCTCTAATAATAACTGAAGTGACAATGGTACTACTTTGCTCTCTGGATTTGAAGCTTGCTCAGGAATTTCAAAAATAATACTGTCTTCAAAACGCATTTTTAAAAGCGACATATAGGTTCTAGCAAAGTTTAACTCTTCATCTACAGTAATTAAATCTTTATTCTTTTGCTCTAAAACATAGCGATATACTTTTGATAAAGATGTTGTAAACTTTTGTGCATTCTTAGGGTTTTCTTCAATTAAACTCGTTAAAACATTTAAACTATTAAACAAAAAATGTGGGTCTAACTGATTTTTTAAGGCGTCAAACTTTGCACTTGCTGTTCCAGCAATAACTTTTTGTTCTTTTATTTTATTTTTCTGATACCTGTTATAAAAATAGATAACATGAAATACTGTAACAATGGTTAAAGTAATCCAGAGCCCAAAACTATAACCTTGCCACGATTCATTTTGAATGAAATTATCAAAAGAAATATTATATAAAAATACTGACGTTAAAGCTCTTAAAAAGAATAAACCAACAAGAGTAAGAATAGTAGAACCTATAATTCCAATTAGGATACGTTTAATAGTCTCTTCTTTTTTCCATGTACGACGTTCCATATAATCAAAGAATGCCATATTTGAAAACCCTAAAACAAAGGCGTTCAATTGATAGAATCCAAAATCAACTAAAAAATCATTGACTGTTTTATAATCGAATCCTCCAGAAAGTAGATTACCTATAATGTAGACAACACTTCCGATGATAAAAGCAATAATGATATTTTTAGCTGATTTTGTCATGATGATTTATTCTTTACAAGATGTTACAACTTGTTCTGCACGTTCTTTTCCCCAATTAGGATGTAATTCACTTTCTGGTTTAAAGTTAGCAAAAAGTTCTATAGATTTTTCTATCTCAGCACAAAACGGCTTTGTGTCCTGTCCGAAATATTTAGCACTTCCCATTCCCCATTCTGCTTTACTAAATACAACTCTTGGATTTTCAGGAGCCATTGCATAAGCTTTACTATATAATTCTGTTATTTTTGCTGAATATTTCATTCCATAAGTCATGCCATCAAAAGCAACCCAATTGGTTAATACGTGAGCTTGCAATACCATAATCTCAGGATTATCTTTACTAATAGCCATTGCAGAGTTAAGGTGTTCTTGAGCTTTATCTAATTGTGCTTTCAATATGGTTTCGTCTTTCTGACTCCAACTTTTAATACTATTAATTTGAGCGATGTAATAATGTGGCAACCATTGATTTGTTTCTGCATTTGAAATACGCTCAAACATATTTTCGGCTTCATCTGTATTGCCTTGTTGCCAAAGCGAAAATGCTTTTTGCATGCCTTTTTCAAAGTTAGTTTGAGCTGTTAGTACTCCTGATACTAATACAAATGCTATAATTATTAAATTTTTCATGTGTTTATATGTATTGATTTTAAAGTGTTATTGTTTGTGTTAATGATTCGTTTTTTACTACAAACTTAGCATCATCCCATCTTGGAGGCCCCATAAATCCTGTAGCATTATTTGAGCATCCATAATCTTCGCTAGGAATTCCTAAAAAATTAGTATCCATTTTTTTATTTTCATTTTCATCATGGAAGAATGAAATAGCATAAGTACCTTTTGGAACATCTTTAAAAATTACTGTACAGCTATTACTTTCAATACTACTAATGTTTGATTTATAACCTTTACTCAAAAATGAGGTTTCTGTATTGTACAATGACATGTATATATGTCCTTTGTTACTTTCAAGGTTTTCTACTTTAACTGTAATTTGTTGTCCATTTACGTCTTGTGCATTTATAGCTGTTTGACTTAATAATAAGAAAACTATAATTTTGGCTAGTGTACTCATGGTGGTTTTGTTTTTATTGATGAGACAAATATCAATAAGAAGTGTTAATTTATAAAAAAGGAATTACCGAATTGTATGTTTTTATAGATGAATTGTAAATTTCATAATAACGAAATAAAAAAAGCGCAACTCAATGAGTTGCGCTTTTAAATATAATGAGGTCTATCTTAATTAAAACATCTCTCTACCTGCAAAATGAAACGCACCTTCAATAGCTGCATTCTCATCACTATCACTTCCGTGAACAGCATTTTCACCAATTGAAGCAGCATACAGTTTACGTATGGTTCCTTCAGCAGCTTCAGAAGGGTTAGTAGCTCCAATTAAGGTTCTAAAATCTTCTACAGCATTCTCTTTTTCTAAGACAGCAGCTACAATTGGTCCACGTGTCATATACTCAACCAATTCTCCAAAGAAAGGTCTTTCATTATGAACAGCGTAAAACTCCTGAGCATCAGCAGTTGTCATTTGTGTTAATTTCATAGCTACGATTCTGAAACCAGAAGCAGTGATTTTTTCTAAAATTGCACCAATATTCCCTTTTTCAACAGAATCTGGCTTAAGCATTGTAAATGTTCTATTAGTTGCCATTTGTTTGTTTTAAATTCTGTGCAAAAGTAATGCATTTGTTGACAAAAACAATACTTAACAATATTAAAAAATTGTATCTTCGTGACCTATGAATACAAACGATATTAATAGTCTAAAAGCGCTTTTAAGTTCACCTAAAGCAATTGTTATTATTCCTCATAAAAATCCAGATGGAGACGCTATAGGTTCGACGCTTGGATTGTATCATTATTTAAAGCAATACAATCACAATGCAACCATTATTGCTCCTAATGACTATCCTGATTTTTTAAAATGGATGCCTGAAGAATCTTCTATTTTAAAATATGACGCTCAAAAAGAAAACTGCGATACTTTAATTGATAATGCAGAACTGATTTTTACTTTAGATTTTAATGCTTTAGGACGTATTGGACACATGGAAACTAGTGTTACAAATTCTAGTGCCATCAAAATAATGATTGATCATCATCAACAACCTGATGATTATGCAACCTATATGTACTCAGATGTTTCGATGTCGTCAACATGTGAAATGGTATACAATTTTATTGAAATGCTAGATGATGTCGATAAGATTACCAGTAACATTGCAACTTGTTTATATACTGGTATCATGACAGATACTGGTTCCTTTCGTTTTCCTTCAACAACGAGTGCTACACATACCATTATTGGACAGTTAATTGAGAAAGGTGCAAACAATTCAGAAATTCATAATAATATTTATGACACCAATAGCTACGCTAGATTACAATTACTTGGAAGAGCATTAAGCAACTTAAAAGTGATTCCCGAATACCGAACAGCATACATCACTTTAACGCAAGAAGAATTGAATTCTTTCGACTTCAAAAAAGGAGATACAGAAGGTTTTGTAAACTATGGTCTTTCTCTTAAAGGCATTATTTTTGCTGCTATTTTCATTGAAAGTCATCAAGATGAAATCATAAAAATATCCTTGAGAAGTAAAGGTGATTTTTCGGTAAATGAATTGTCAAGAGCACATTTTCATGGTGGTGGACATACCAATGCTGCTGGTGGAAAAAGTGACTTAAATCTCAAAGAAACCATTGAAAAATTTATTAGTATCTTGCCTAATTATAAACAAGACCTAAATCCAGAATGAAACCTATATTCTTCTTACTATTAATATTAACATGCTTAACTTTTAGCTGTAAATCTCCTGATGCAAGACCTCCTGAATCTGTTAAGTCTGGTTCTTTTTACAAGGCTTCTGCTGAAAGAAATATCAAACTAAACAAAAAAGAACATGCATTAATACAAAAAATCATAGACAATAATCCTGAACAGGAATACATTGCATCTAAAAGTGGATTTTGGTATTATTACAATACCAAAACAGAACTTGATACAATTACACCTCAATTTGGTGATATTGTTAGTTTTAAATACAATGTTAAGGATCTTAATGAAAATATTATTTATTCTGAAGACGACATAAGCACTCAAAATTATGTTATGGATAAAGAGGAATTATTCACAGGACTACGTGAAGGTTTAAAACTTATGAAACCAGGTGAGGTTGTGACTTTCTTATTCCCTTCTCAAAAAGCCTATGGCTATTATGGAGACACCAATCGTATAGGAACAAATATTCCTTTAATTTGCAAAGTAACTTTAAATACAATTATACAAAACCAATAGTAAACTTATGAAATTGATTAGCAAAACTCTACAACTTTTAATGCTGTTTTTACTTATTACAGCGGCCTCATGTAAAGAAGATTACCCAGATTTAGAAAATGGTCTTTATGCTGAATTTATTACAACAAAAGACACCATGATCGCTAAATTATATTATGATAAAGTACCTGTTACAGTTGCAAATTTTGTGGCTTTAGCTGAAGGCACTCATCCTATGGTTGATGAAGAATTTAAAGGAAAACGGTATTATGATGGCTTAACCTTTCATAGAGTTATGAATAACTTTATGATTCAAGGTGGTGATCACACTGCAACAGGTTCTGGAAATCCTGGATATAAATTTACGGCAGATTTTAGTTCAGAGTTAAAACACGACAAGCCTGGTATTTTATCAATGGCAAATGCTGGAGGTTTTAACACCAATGGAAGTCAGTTTTTTATAACTGAAGTGCCTTATCCAAGTCTTGATGCTTTTAATGCTGATGGTACACTAAAACCATGTGATCAACCAAGAGTGAGTTGTCATTCTGTTTTTGGTGTATTAGTTAAAGGGCTAGAAGTACAAGATTCTATTTCTAATGTAAAAACCGGTCCTGGAAATAAACCTATTGAAGATGTCGTGATTACAAAACTGAATATCATTAGAAAAGGATCTGCTGCCAAAGCATTTAATGCTGCTAAAGTATTTGAAGAAGAATTACCTAAAGTAGAAGCTGGTATCGAAGAAATTAAAGCCGAAGGACAAAGAAAAGCAGAACAAGAACAAAAAGAGCGTGATGCTAAAATAACAGCTGCTGCAGAAGACACTAAACCATTACTTGAAGCGTATGAATCTAAAAGTAAAACTTTAGCTTCTGGACTTAAAAAATACGTCATTAAAGAAGGAACTGGAGCAAAACCAAAAACAGGTCAATCTGCTATGATTGCTTATGAAGGTTATTTTGTTGATGGTAAATTATTTGATAGTAACTTAGAAGCCATTGCAGATAAATATGGAATGCTAAATCCAAGACGTAAAGAAGCAGGAGCCTATGGACCAACTAAAATGAAGATTAGTCCTGATGAGCAAATGATTTCTGGATTTAAAGAAGCGATTGCTTCTATGAAGGTTGGAGAAAAAGCATTTTTCTTTATTCCTTCTCACCTTGCGTATGGCGAACGAGGAAGAGGAGGTATTAAACCAAATACTGATTTAACATTCGTTCTAGAAATGGTTGCTATAGCAGAATAAGTTCTCGATGTTTTTTACATCAATACAAGTCAATTATTACTGACTAAACATAAAAAAGCCTTTCAAATTGAAAGGCTTTTTTATGTTGTAATGTTAACTTATTTCTTCGGAATGCGTTTTAGAATCTCTAAAACAAAGTTCCAATATTTTTGTGCTGAAGAAATTTGTGCACGTTCATCTGGAGAATGCGCTCCTTTAATGTTTGGTCCAAAACTAATCATATCCATCTCTGGATAGTTTGTTCCGAGGATACCACATTCAAGTCCTGCGTGACAAGCAGCAACGTGAGGTTCTTCTCCATTATTTAATTCTTTATATAAAGGCACCATTACTTTTAAGATATCAGAATCCATATTAGGTTTCCAACCAGGATAATCACCACCAAATTCTACTTCACAACCTGTCAATTCAAAAGTAGATCTTAATCCATTAGCTAAATTCCATTTAGAACTTTCAACAGAACTACGTGTTAAACATCCAATTTTAATGTTGCCTTCTTTAACAATTACACGAGCAATGTTATTAGATGTTTCAACTAAACCTGGAATATCAGGACTCATTCTAAACACACCATTTAATGCAGCATATATCGCTCTTGTTAACCCCTCTTGAACACCTAAATCCATAATGTATTCTGGTGTTTCTATTTTTGAAACCTCGATTACTAAATCAGGTTCCATAGTTTTATATTCTGTTTTTATGTCGTTTGCTAAATCGTTCATTTCAGACACAAATGCATCTTCATGAATGGCATCAATTGCAACAATAGCATTACTTTCTCTTGGAATGGCATTACGTAAACTTCCACCATCTATTTCAGAAATTCGCAATCCGAAATTCTCAAAACCGTCAAATAATAAACGATTCATCATTTTATTGGCATTACCTAAACCTTCGTGAATTTGCATTCCTGAATGTCCACCTTGCAAGCCTTTAACGGTTACTTTATAACCAATTTTAAATTCTGGAGTTTCCTCTTGTTCGTAAGTTCGTAAAGCAGTAACATCTACTCCACCAGCACAACCAACACCTATTTCGTCATCTTCTTCGGTATCTAGATTTAATAGAATCTCACCAGAAAGTAATCCGCCTTTTAAACCCATTGCTCCTGTCATACCAGTTTCTTCATCAATAGTAAATAAGGCTTCAATAGCTGGATGCTGTATCTCTGTACTTTCTAAAATAGCCATGATTGTTGCAACACCTAGTCCATTATCTGCACCTAAGGTTGTTCCTTTAGCTCTTACCCAATCCCCATCAACATACATTTCAATACCTTGAGTATCAAAATCGAAATCAGTATCATTATTTTTTTGATGAACCATATCTAAGTGCGATTGCATGACGATGGTCTTTCGATCTTCCATTCCTGAAGTTGCAGGCTTTTTAATGATGACATTTCCAACTTCATCTTCAATCGTTTCTAGACCTAAACTTGTCCCGAAATCTTTCATGAATTGAATCACACGTTCTTCCTTCTTAGATGGTCTTGGTACTGCATTTAAATCTGCAAATTTATTCCAAAGTGCTTTGGGTTCTAATCCTCTTATTTCTGTGCTCATGTTATTCGTTTTTTAGTTTCGCAAAGGTACATCTTTTTAGTATTTTTGAGTCATGCATAAGTACAAAAAAAGCCTGATTGCCTTCTCTATTATTCCTCAGATTATACTCTTGAAGGTATTGGCTAATTATCCTGCGTTTGTAGAATCTGTTTATAGTCATGGGATTTATATATACATTTCTAAAGGCATGCGTTATGCGTTTGGTTGGTTGCCTATTTCGGTTGGTGATCTGTTATATACACTTTTAAGTTTGTATGTTATTAGATGGTTAATCGTTAATAGAAAACGAATTATAAAAGACACAAAGCATTGGTTTTTAGATGTGCTTTCGGCAGTTTCAATTGGCTATTTTGCCTTTCACTTATTATGGGCTTTTAATTATTATAGGCTACCACTTCATGCCTCTTTAAACATAGACAACGATTATACGACTGAAGAATTGGTTAACCTCGTAGAGCAATTAACAACCAAGGTGAATCGTATTCATTTAAGTATTACACATAATGATTCTGTAAAGGTTGAGATGCCTTTTTCGAAAGCTGAAGCCTTAAAAATGGTTCCTGATGGTTATGATGAACTATCGAAAACGTTTCCGTATCTGGCCTATCATCCTAGAAGTATAAAAACATCTATTTATAGCTTACCCTTAACGTATATGGGATTTTCGGGATACTTAAATCCGTTTACGAATGAAGCTCAAGTAGATGGATTGATTCCTTCTTATAAATTTCCTACGACTGGAAGTCATGAGGTCGCACATCAATTAGGTTATGCTGCTGAAAATGAAGCTAATTTTATTGGTAGCATGGCTGCAATGCATCATCCTAACATTTATTTTCAGTACTCAGGACATGCTTTTGCCTTACGACATTGCTTAAATGAGATTTACAGAAGAGATTCTGAAATTTATAAAACCATTCTTCCGAAACTGAATACAGGCGTTTTAAAGAATTACCAAGAAGTAAGTACTTTTTGGGAAGCTTATGAAAATCCGTTAGAACCTATTTTCGAAAAAACTTTTGATAGCTTTCTAAAAGCAAGCAATCAATCTGCTGGAATGAAAAGTTATAGTTACGTTGTAGCGCTATTAGTAAACTACTATAAATCTAATCCTTTAGATTAAACGGTAAAACGTTAAAATGCCATTATATACTGAATAACTTTCCTTTAATTTTTATCTTTAGAACATAATTTTAATCAACTCTTATATATGTCTAGAATTACTCTAAGGCTCTTGCTGTTTTTTTGCAGTTTTTCACTGTTTGCACAAGAGTATTTTCCAAAAAATGATGGTGTAAAAACCATTAATTCTAATTACACGGCTTTTATCAATGCTAAAATTTACATTACTCCTAGTCAAGTAATCGACAACGGAACACTTCTAATAAAAGATGGAAAGGTGGTCGCTTCTGGCTTACAAGTAACTATTCCAAAAAACACAACGATAATTAATGTTGAAGGTAAAAGCATTTACCCTTCGTTTATTGATATGTATTCTGATTTTGGTGTAGCAAAACCTAAACGCGAAAGTGGTAGAAGTAGAAGTCCACAGTACAATCCAACACGAACTGGATACTATTGGAATGATCATGTGATGCCAGAAAACAAAGCGATATCGAAGTTTAAATTTGATAGTAAGAAAGCTAAAGAACTTTTAAGCGCAGGATTTGGCGTTGTAAACACACATATTCAAGATGGTATTGTAAGAGGCACTGGAACTTTAGTAGCACTTAATACCGAAGATGGTAAGGAAATGTCGATTCTTAAAGAAAACTCTGGACAGTACTTTTCTTTTAGTAAGAGTGTAACTTCTCGTCAGTCTTATCCAGGTTCAATTATGGGCAGTATGGCCTTATTACGTCAACTCTATTTAGATGCAGAATGGTACGCTAAAGGCAACAGTAAAACCAAAGATTTATCAATTGAAGCTTTAAATAAGAACAAAAAATTAGTTCAAATTTTTTCTGCTGGAAGTCGCGCAAATGCGTTACGAGCAGATAAGGTAGGTGATGAAGTTGGTGTTCAATATGTGATTCTTGGAGGTGGCGATGAATACGAACGTATTAATGAAGTAAAAGCAACAAATGCAGCGTTTATAATTCCTATAGATTTTCAAGATGCTTATGATGTAGAAAATGTATACTTATCACAATCTCTAGCCTTAAGTGACATGAGAGCTTGGAGTCAAGAACCATCTAATCCTAAAATTCTTGCAGACAATAATATCACTTTTGCATTTACAACACATGATTTAAAATCTCCTAAAGAATTTAAAGCGAAACTTATGAAAGCCATAGAATATGGACTTTCAAAAGAAAAAGCATTAGAAGCCCTAACTACAACTCCAGCTAAATTATTAGGAAAGCAATCTGAAATTGGAAACCTTAACAAAGGTGCTTATGCCAACTTTTTAATTACTTCTGGTGATATATTTGACAAAAAGACAACGGTTTATGAAAATTGGGTTCAAGGCACACAAACGGTCATAAACAATATGAATACAAAAGACATAAGAGGTGATTATGAATTTAATTTGGCTGGCGAATCTTATAAAATGACCTTGAAAGGTGAATTGAGTAAAGTAAGTGCTGAAATTACTAGTAATAAAAAGAAACGAGGTTCGAAGGTTAGTTATGATAACGATTGGTTATCTATTGCAATGACGACTAAAGATTCTACACAACAAGAGTTTATAAGGTTAATTGCTAATGTTGCACAAGGTGATAACCTGAATGGAAAGGCGTTATTTCCGAATGGAAATGAAATGACCTTTTATGCCAAAAAGTTAGCTACTGAAACTAAAAACAAACCTTCTAAAAAAGCAGATAGTTCTTCTGTAAAACAAGTTACTCCTATCACCTATCCTAATATGGCTTATGGTTTTAAGGAATTACCAAAGCAAGAAACCTTATTATTTAAAAATGCAACCGTTTGGACTAATGAAGCAGAAGGTATTTTAGAACAAACTGATGTTTTAATTAAAAAAGGTAAAATCGTTAAAGTTGGAAAAGGCTTATCTGATTCTAGTGCAAAAGTTATTGATGCTACTGGAAAACATTTAACGTCTGGCGTTATTGATGAGCATTCGCATATTGCAGCAGCTTCAATAAATGAAGGCGGACAAAATTCTTCAGCAGAAGTAAGTATAGAAGATGTTATTGATGATGAAGATATTGACATTTACCGAAACCTTGCAGGTGGAGTGACTGTGATTCAAATTTTACATGGTTCGGCTAATCCTATTGGTGGACGTTCAGCAATTATTAAGTTAAAATGGGGAGAAGATGCTGATGACTTAATCTATAAGAATAGTCCGAAGTTTATCAAGTTTGCATTAGGAGAAAACGTAAAGCAATCTAACTGGTCTAGTTTTGAACGTTTCCCTCAAACAAGAATGGGTGTTGAACAATTGTACATTGATTACTTTAGTAGAGCTAAAGCTTATGATGCTTTAAAGAAAAGCGGTAAGCCTTACCGAAAGGATATTGAAATGGAGGTTTTAGCTGAAATTTTAAACAAAGAACGTTTTATTTCTTGTCATTCATACGTGCAAAGTGAGATTAATATGCTGATGAAAGTCGCTGAGAAATTCGACTTTAACATCAATACATTTACACACATTCTTGAAGGTTATAAATTAGCCGATAAAATGGTAGAACATGGCGTTGGAGGCTCGACATTTAGTGATTGGTGGGCTTACAAATATGAAGTAAATGATGCTATTCCTTATAATGCAGCCATTATGCATAATGCTGGTGTAACAGTAGCAATTAATAGTGATGATGGAGAAATGTCTCGTCGATTAAATCAAGAGGCAGCAAAATCTGTTAAGTATGGAGGTGTCTCTGAAGAAGAGGCTTGGAAGTTTGTTACTTTGAATCCTGCAAAATTACTTCATATTGATGATAAAGTAGGAAGTATAAAGGTTGGAAAAGATGCTGATTTGGTATTATGGTCTGATCATCCTTTATCTATTTATACTAAAGCAGAGAAAACTATTATTGAAGGTGTTACTTATTTTGATATCAAGCGCGA
>Ga0209344_10002916_pt1 | contig 17846 bp, 14 predicted proteins | sample Cruoilmetagenom6_FD_187293 | JGI IMG/M metagenome (GOLD analysis project Ga0209344, IMG submission 187293) | Oil polluted marine microbial communities from Coal Oil Point, Santa Barbara, California, USA - Santa Barbara Oil Seep Sample 6 (SPAdes)... | ecosystem: Environmental > Aquatic > Marine... | reverse complement strand
TTCAGTATAAGCAGGATCAACCTGGGCCAGGGTCAGGTTCAGGTAGTGCCGCCGCATTTGTGGTGAGCCAGTAATGATTTGAAGCATGTGCGGTAGGAATAGAACCGCATTAAATGTGCCAATAACGGAGTTGATCTTCTGTGGAGATCCATCCAGCAACACTTCTTTACGAATGCTATTATTCCCATTGGAGTTGGTATCTTTTATGATACGGATCTCAAGGTGATGGTCTGTATCCTTCTTTTTGAAGTCGGCCACGATCCTGCAAACAGCCAAATCATTTTGCAAAGCAGAAAAGTTAATCAAATCTTTTGAATGGGACGCCTGGAATGAATCCAGGGCAGAAAGATAATAGACAGCTTCCAGTATACTGGTTTTACCCTGGGCGTTATCACCGACAAGAATAAGCGAGTTAAGAGGAACAGCTTGATCAAAGCGGGAGAATATTCGAAAATCAGTCAGGGATAAGTGTGTGAGGAACATGCAGCTTAGACGGGATTGAAATCCTCGTCTGTTTCCCAAACGAGGGTAGTCCGGTCAGTATATAGGATGCCATTAATGTGATCGACCTCGTGTTGGAAAATGCGGGCAGGCCAACCTTGAAATTTCATTTTCAGCGATTTTCCATGTCGGTCTTGGCCTTCAATCACTATTTCCTGAGCTCGTTCCACTTCACCCATAAAACCAGGAATGGATAAACATCCTTCTGCTCCGATAACGATTTCCTGGGAAAAGCGAGTAATTTTTGGATTTACTGTCACATACAGAACTGGCGGGATATCCTCATTTTCATCGGAACCGTATTCGACCAGGATGACTTGTTGAGAGGCATTCACCTGTGGGGCAGCTAATCCCGCTCCTGATGCTTCGCGAAGGGTGATGATCATATCATCAATCAAATCTTGGAGCTCTGGTCCAAAATCAGTGACAGGAGCAGCTTTTTTTCTCAAGGTTGGGTGGGGGACAAAGATGATTTCTCTAGCGGGCATACGATTATAGCTCCAGGTCCTTACAGCTGTATTGTTTCGTCACCGTCAAGCGGTTCGGTTTCGTCGCTGCTTTCTTCATGATAAGCCGCAAGAAATTCTACCATATCATCCCGACGGCGCCTGGACTCTGAAAGCTCGTTTTCTTTGATCGCGGCATTATAGCGCTCGAAGACTTCATTTTGGACAGAGATAGGCTGAGCCACGTGCTCAAAATCCAACTGGATATCACCGACATTGATGGCTACCGTCCCGTAATCAAACAACCTTTGGATGATATTTTCCCTGCGGTAATCCAAGCTGAGGATGTTCTCCAGCAGGGCAGAGCGTTTGGATTCCCTGCCAAAGGGTTTTCTGTCCAGGTCGAGTATCTGCTTGTCTGTGATTTGAAAACGATCATTTGCCCAATCTGCGAAGGCATATGCCAGCGCAAGAATGTTAACCAGAAGCAGGATACTCAGAAGAGACAGGGATGGGATTGGAATCAGCTGAACTAAACGGGCAAAGAACGAGACCAGTAAGATCACAAATAGCAGCCATAACCACCATGAATTTTTAAATAGAATGAAGATATGTTTCCGATAAGTAATGACACCGTTCAGCTCATATCGAGCCCGGAATAAGTTAAGGAATCCCTGGAGGGGCGTGATCGTTTCTGTCAGTTGAGGACCACCTTCCATTATTAGATCAGTGTAGTCTTCTTCTTCGCCCATCGGTCCGGTTTCGCCGGACATTCCCAATCGATTGCGTATGGCCTGATTGATATTTTCCGTATCTGTCTGTTTGGCCCGGGCCTTAGCGATTTCCTGCGCTTCGGAAATCAGATCCAGAAGCACCTCTGGATGGGACGTATTGCGCATGGGGATGTTTCCAGTGTAGGTGCGGATGATCACATCTCCATAACCGAACATACGCTGCAGTTGATTTGTTGAGATGTTTACAGATAATATAGATTGGAGCGGAACCTCTCTGCGCTGATCATGGAGCCAGATAACTTTTTCCACCCAGGCTGCCCTCTCGCTGGTGACCAGATAAAAATCGTTTCGCCAGTCCAGCCATAGCCAAACTCCCCAAATAAGTGAGATCAGGATAGTGATCCCCATGAATATGCCCAAATTCAATTTGAGCAGGATCGCGCCTATCCCCATAATGATTAAAAAAAGGACTGGGAGAAGCAAATTCCCATAGAGGACATTAATGTGTTTCCGATCAATAAACCGGATGATCTCCTCAGATCCGATCCATGGGAATATATTCTTCTGCAGGATATTCGAACTTAACTTCAACGCGGATAACCGGATCCTGATGGAGGGATAAGCAGAAAGGATGGCGATAAAACCACGCTTATTAACCGCTAACAAGGTCGTGTCTTCTAGGGCAGTGGCAGTCTCTTTACGCATACCCTCTCTATGCAGCTCTCTATCCCCGAAGTGACCCCTTGGATTGATGATGATCCCATTTTGATTCTCATCTTCAATCAATACTTTACCCGATACAACCAGGAAAAAATTCCTGCCCGGGAAACCAGCCCTGTAGAGCACTTCTCCTTCTTCCAGGGAAATGGGATTAAAGAGAGGCAGCAATTGCCCCAGCTCTTCATCGCTAAGGTATTTAAAGAGAAAATGGTCATGCAAATAGGAAAAGATCGTTTTGGAATCCATAATTTTATGTCATGATAATTTTAACACAACAAAGTCTCCTGATCCTGTTATCAGGGAGGTAAACTTCGGATGGAGATCCGTGTTCATTATAAAGCCCGGAACCTGCCCACCAAGAACATCAGTGATAGAATAGGGTACATTTACTACACAGATTTAGGAGCAAGAAGCATGCCTATAAATTTTGGCACAGATGGTTGGCGAGCGGTTATCTCTGATACATTTACTTTTCATAATCTTCGCATGGTAACTCAAGCGATTGCGGATGCGATCAGTTCTGGACATTGGCACAATAACGACGCAGAAACTGCCAAACCGGATCCCAAAAAGGTGGTCGTCGGTTTTGATACACGTTTCCTCTCTGATCGATATGCCAGAGATGTTGCTCGAGTGATGGCTGCGAATGGATTTACTGTTTATATCGCCCAGGCAGACTCGTCTACTCCCTCAATATCCTATGCAGTAAAAAACCTTAATGCCATTGCTGGTGTTGTGATCACTGCTTCCCATAACGCCCCCCGCTATAGTGGAGTTAAGTTGAAAGCAGCCGACGGATGTTCTGCTTCGCCGGAACAATCCCGCAAGGTGGAAGTCTATCTGAACGACAACCAGGAAAGAGGCAGAGGCCCGAATTTGATGGAATGGGATCAGGCGGTAGATAACGGTCAAATCATCAGCTTTAATCCTGTTCCGGAATACTACGAGCATTTAAGAACGCTTATCGACTTTGATGCTATCGCTGCAAATCCTCCCAGGGTAGTTGTTGACTCTATGCATGGATCGGGGAGGGGCATGATTAAAAGTATTCTCACCGGAACTGGCTGCGAGGTCACCGAGATCCGCGGAGAGATGAACCCTGGTTTTGGTGGTGCACATCCTGAGCCGATCGGAGCACATTTGGGCGCCCTGGCTGGTGCGATAAGCACTGGAATGGGCAATCTGGGGCTGGCGCTGGATGGTGATGCAGACAGAATCGGTGCTATGGACGAGAGAGGGAATTTCGTAGACCCGCATAAGATTATGGCCCTTTCATTAAAATATTTGGTAGATCATCGAGGATTAAGTGGACCTGCAGTGCGAACTGTTTCCACGACACGTATGATAGACCGCCTGGCTGATAAATACGGTTTGCCGGTTTATGAAACACCAGTTGGATTTAATCATATTGCAGATTATATGATCTCTGAAAATGTTTTGATCGGCGGAGAGGAATCGGGCGGCATCTCGATCCAGGGAAATATCCCAGAAGGAGATGGTGTAATGATGGGATTGCTGATCATTGAGATGGTTTCTGTATATGGAAAATCCCTGAACAGTCTTGTGAATGAGTTGTTGGAAGAAGTGGGACCGGCTTTCTATGAAAGAAAGGACCAGCGCCTGAAATACCCAATTCAGAAAAAAGAGATGGTTCAATACCTTCTGGATAATAAACCTGCTGAAATTGGAGGAGTAGACGTTACAGAACTCCTAACCATTGACGGTGTGAAATATATTATGGATGATGATTCCTGGTTGTTGATCAGGCCATCTGGTACAGAGCCAGTCTTGCGCGTATATGCCGAGGGGAGAACAGCAGATAGGTTCAGGCTTTACTGGGATATGGAAAGGAAATCGCCGAAAGTATCACCTGATCCAAATCATCAGCTTGTTAAATCAAACAACCACAGCGAGAAGAGAGAAATAGCTGTGGTTGTTTCTGTTTAATCAGGTTGACAGTGTATCATCCCAACTGTATCAGTTGGTTGAGGTTCTTAGTCGCCTGCTGAGTATGATGATCACCATTAATACTGCTGCACCCAGGACCAGACCAGGAACACCGAAGTCGTCCGCGAAACCCGTATCCGGGAGCGCGGTTGCAGTGGGAATTGCAGTAGCCCCCCCTCCGGCAACAGCTTGTTGGGTGAGCAGGGCAGCAACTGTTTCTGTGGCAGCCGGATCAGGCGTGCCATCTGTTGGCACTGGTGTATTTGTGGGCGCCAGAACGGGAGTTGATGTGCTGCTAGGGGTCATGGTGGGAGTATTCGTGGGCGGCAGGGTTGCAGTGAAGGTGGGGGTCATTGTCGCCCGATAGGCTTCTGCCGTCAATTGGGCTCCCTCAGCGACTGCCGTATTGGTCGCATTTATCTCGACAACCTGGGTCTGTCGGCCAGTATCACGGCTCGGCAGGTACAGGACAGCGTAGGCAGCTATTGCCAATAAAGCGATTAGAAGGATGCCTCCTAGAATACCTGCGACAATCAGGAAGGTTCGATTTGAACTCCTGCTTGTTGAGATAGTTTCTTCGCTCCCAATATCTTCAAAATCCATATCTTCAAAATCATTCATTCCCATAAGTCTCTCTCCTCAATTTACTCTGTTAAATCTTCAGTAAATTGGTTTCTTTTCAATCTTTAAGGATTTCCAGGTTAGTAAGCGGTATTGTTGTGCTCTTTTCATTGGCAAGCGTGATTTCTGCGAGCCTGGTTTCGATTCCATTGGACAGAACCTGTTTTCCAGAAATGATTTTATCAATTTTCCCAATTTGTGGAGATTCCGGTCCATTAATTATGATAACCTTTTTACCAGCTTTAAGGGTTTCAGCTTCTGAAGGTAAATCTGGTTCAGTTGTGGATGATTGCGATATGATCCCTTCGGGGAAGTTTCCCTTGAAGGTGTCAAGCTCTTGCGCATTCAAGGCTATATTTTTATCTTTATTTTGGATCAAGATTGCTTCAGCTGCCTTATTCATTGGTGTTTCGCGGAAACCATCAATTACCATGATCGGGTAATCCATTTTTCTTGCCAGCGGAATTAGCGATGAAGACATACTGCCCAGGATCAATCCTTTGATAGGTACGATACCAGCAGCCTCTAATACTTCGGGTTGTCTGCAGAAACCGGCTGAAATGATCGCGCCCCTGAATCCAATATTGAGCTGTTCAACGACCAGTTCCTGAAGCATTTCATTGCTGGTGGGCTGTACGACGCCGTATGTGATCTTGCCGTTACCCCAGACACCCTGGATGAGGGATCCTTTGGTTTCGATTATTGCGCCCCGCTCAGGGATAATATTTGTGATCGTTCCTTCCATGCCAGCTTGTAATTCATATTCGGGGGAGCTGATCTCGAACAAAACCTTTCCCTCTCCGGCCATCTTCACAACTCCCGCCTGAGGGGCCCTGACCACGCGCTGGAACATACCAACTGGTCCTGCGATCACATCACCCTGTACCAGATCTTCACCTGCCGCGCGCTGGAGGAGTTCATCAGCTCGGGCTGGGTTTACATTTAGCCCTTGGGCGATATCGAGGAGAATGAACTGGGGGACGAGTGGAGCAACCACAATCACATCTGCCGGGGATACTTTTTGCATCCTCCGAACCAGAACATGACCGGCTACCGGTAGGACACGTTCCCGTTTTATGCTTGTATTTGCGTGAATATGTTTTACTTTACTTATCATTTTTATATCAGGTTTTATACCTGTACCCTACTCATATTTACTGAACGTTTTTCTCCATTGTTCGTTCCTCTTAATATTTTTCTCCAGATCAGGTGAAAACTGAAGTGGACGTCCCCTGGCATCGATCACTATACCCAAGACGCCTCCAACCGCATTCACTTTTCCAGATTTCCCCGGTCCTCCCATGCCAACATCAAAACGGTTGAGGGGGCGGAGATGCAGGGATACCTTTTCGCCAAGTTCCACCGGAAGAATAGATAGGGATCCATATTTGATCTCTCGAGTAAATGACCTTCCATTTTCGCGGTTGACCTGAATTCTGAGGATTGTTGTTCCAGGTCTGGCAACCCCTAAAGGTGCAATAATCGTGCCCAGATTCAAAAATGTACTGGATTCAATCACCTGGACTGTTAATAATGGATTAGTTTCAGATACAATTCCCAATCCGGGAAGCAGTCCATTCTGGTCCAGAGCCAGGGTGGTTACACCGGAGGGCTGCAAACCGTCAAGAAGAACAGACAGTGGTTGATATCGTTTAGGTGCCAAGGTAAGGATCCTTCCAGACCCTATGATCGGCTCCATATAGGGCAGAAGCGTGCCGCCAGCCCCGAGCTGTTTTGGAAGTCCGGGGATAATAAGTTCCGCTGCATATCTTATCGCCTGCTTAGCAAGCGCAAGCTCAATCTCTACCTGGTCAGAATCTAGTGGAAGTGAAGAGGGGTATATCGATTTGTTATAGATATAATCCCGAACTTCCTTGTCTGATAGCTCAATTGGCATCCAGCGTTTGATCAATTCCAAGGAATTCTTTTCTAGGACTCCTGCTGAACCGGATCCTACTCCTAATCCCGGAAATACACGCAGCGTTTCTTCCCCGTTGAAGGCCGCAGCCATGATAGTTGCATCGGAGCCGATATCTACTCCAAGGACGCCTTTTCCCGGTTCGTATTTTTCGCTCAAGAATCGGATTACTCGACCAAAAGCGGATGCAGTTGATGTGAAAGTTCCCTCCGTCCATGAGATAACTTCTCTCAGTCCGCCAGCTTGTTTCTTGCGGATATCCTTATAAACTTCATTGATCTCCGTCTGGGCAGGATGGATGTTTTCTTCACCGAGCACCGGTTGAATATTGGCAGCTATCCTCAATTTGCTGATCTTTGAGAGCCCAGCTTTGACTTCGTCTTGAAGCTGTTCGTTTCCAGTATAGAGGATATGTGGGCGCTGGCTTTCATCCAGCATATAACTGGATAAACCGATGCTCTCGAGGATACTTAGAAGAGAATTTGAGGCACCATTATTTGTACCCCCGGTAATTATGATCAAATCGGGCCGTTTTCTGATCAATAGATTTATTCGATCAGAGGATGTCCGGTGATCGTTAAGTGAGATCTCAGCTACGATATTTGCGTAAGTGGTATGGGCCAGATGCCGGGCATTCTGGAGGGAGACGGTATTCAGGAGACCTACGGTGACAACGGAGATCGGTTCTCCAGCTGACATTGTCGCAACCATGATATCTACTCCCTGATTATCGGGAGTGCTGGGTATGATAACGCCATCTTTTTCGCTTAATAATGCCCGTCCGGTAATATATTGCAGTTCCTCTAATGATCGCCAAATTCCCTCTGTGACATCGAAATTGGGCGCCCCGGCTGTTGTTGGAGCACTCCCGAAAGCGACAAAGCGATATTTACCGCTTACCACATCAAAAAACAATGATCGGGTAATCGTGCTTCCGATATCAACTGCTATAACTGATTTTGCTGCAACTGTAGTTGTATCCATGGCACCTAAAATGAAGAGAATAATTGAAAACCAATATTATTCAGGAAAGTCCAGAAGGAAGTTAACCTCTCTACCAGAGCTGCCAGTGAAGTCAGAAATACACCGGCATACAACGCCCCAAAAGTGATTGCCAGAAAGACTTTGCCGACTTTACTGATATGTTCGATTATTGGAAGCCTTTTATCGGATTGTCCGGGTGTATCCTGGGTTCCAAAATGGAAATAGATCAAGGTTGTTACAGTTCCCAAGACAATGATAATACCATTGATGGCTTGGTCCCAAAAGCTTGTGGTGATCGCGTAAGCCTCTGGATCCACGCTGTTTATTGTACCCAGGATCTGAGGGAAGAGTGTGCCTGTGATCGCACCGCCGATGGCAGCTGCTGCGCCTATACCAACCAGAATGGCAACGGCCCAGTTACCGAGTTTGCGGAGAGGTGTAACTTTGAAGAACAAGAATACACTGGGTATGAATAGCAAAATAGATAGCAAACGTTCTCCCGGCGAACCTTGGACAAGGGGAATGATCATGCGCGGGATCAGCACATTATTGACTGTGACCATGGCAACATACCCCGCGGAAACACCAATAAAGATGTGGATCGCTAACCGGAAAAACGGATTATCTCCCAGTAGATAACTGAAGATCAGGATCGTCAGTAAAAACCCCAGGGATACTCCAATGAAATCCATCATATTAGCCATATTTACTTACCATCTCCTGCCGCCCTGGATCTGTGGCGGGAAAACAGGGATAATACACCATTTGCCAATCCACCAATAAATATCGTTCCTACTGTGATGATGATGCCTAAGTTGAATGGGAGCCAGGCTGCCGTGGCCAGGTTTGGTCGATCCAGCAGCTGTTCATAATTCACGCTGTCGATAATCCCTGAAACATATCCTTTGAGCAATTGGGGTGACGAGCGAAAATAGGGCTGGATCAAAGGTTCTGCTTGAGCGCTGACAACCATATTCAAAGGAGTATCGTCTAAGATTGTGGCTACCTGCTCGATCCAAATCTTTGCTGTATCCGGATCGTCTGTTATGACCAGAACCATTGCAAAATCATTAATTGAGTTGACACGTAGTAATGGAGGAGATCCCCATGCGTTGCTACCGTCAAAGGCCAGGGGGATGATCTGTTTTGGTGCAATAATAAAACTTAGCAAGCCAGCAGATTCTCCAGGCAAATAGCCCAGGTTTATGTACTGCTGGGTATGAATATATCCATGTGTTTCCTGGGTGGTATCCAGGAAATGATCTGCCAGGGCCGGTCCTGTTGGCTGCGTGGAAATGAAAGATAAATAAGTACCTTGTTTCATCAGGTGATCGACGACACCTGCGGCTGCGGTATGCAGTTCTCCGGCAGAGGCAGGTTGATAATCAAATGCGATCAAGACTGGCTGGCCATCATATAGACCCTCAATCTGTTCATATAAAGCTCCATAACCTGTGTTTAGAACCTGGGCAGAAGTGGGAGCTTCTGTGCTAATAGTTCCACCAAAGATTACAGTTCCAGCCGTGGTTACCAACATGATAATGGCAATTAACCAGCGTAACACTCTCTGGGTTGCGACAGGAGCAGGCTGAAGGATCGTTTTTGTTTTATTTTCTTCTTTGATTAGTTTTTTTAATACGTTGACATAATCCTGATGGGATTTGGTTGCTAATAGATCAAGAGGTTTTTTGGCGGCTTTTTCGGGATCAAAAGCAACTTCCGCTTCCGCGGGCAGAACGCTGGGGATACCTGCCAGTGGGCCGTAATTTTCTATGTAATCTTCATCTTCAGAAAGTCCAGTGGCATCGGAAGATTCTACAACAGGACGCATAGCTTCGACCCAACCGGGCAGTTCACCTTGCGATAATTCTTCTTCAAAACCTTCAAAAGCAGAATCTGATGATGCCGTTGTCAACCATCCCGGAAGTTCATCACTGAAGAGGTCATCAAAAAATTCCTCCTCTTCCATTTGGAAGGGATCAAGGACCGGTTCGGCCTCTTCTTCGTCTCCTGCAAGGAATTCCAGACCTTCAGGGATTGCCTCTGCAGCCTTCTTTTTTTCTTCCGCCCATGAGGGAAATTTTATCTGTTGGGAATCACTCATCCCTGAGGCTGGTTCGTCGTCATCATCCTCTTGTTTAGGGAGTTTATCAGTGATGCCCCTGACGATTGCGGGTTTATATTCTTCGTTTGTGCGATCTTTTTTCTTGAGGAACGCGTTCAGAGATTCATCATCGCCATCAATTTGAAGCCAGGCTGGCAAATCGCCGGCTGAAGAGTCACCATTAGTTTCAGCAGTTGGTTGTGGATCTGGTTCTGTAGGTTTCACCTCTTCTGGAATTTCTTCTGCCTGGCTTTCGGAGACAGAGAGCCAATCCGGGAAAGACGAATCATCGTCTACTAGATCGCTGCTTTTATCCAGTCTTTTTATCTTGTCCAGCCAATCGGTTTGAGGTTTGGTTGGCTCTGCGGGAGTTTCAACAGCCGATTCCCTCGAAGCAGGATCCTGGAGCATGTCCAACCAACCAGAATCCTCACTGAAACCAGGCGAGCCAAATTCCGGGAGAGGATCTTCGTCCTCATCATACAGATCGGGGCGGAAACCAATTGGGCCTGGCTCACTTTCAGGGTCAGGTGTTAAGAAGTCCAATTCCCCGGTTGGTTCGTTTGTGGGTTGTGCAGGCTCAACTATTCCTTCTTCTCCATCCGTGGGGGCTAAAAAGTCCAATCCTCCGTCCGTTTCCGGGCTTTGTTGTTCTGTTGCCATCGGTTCTGCTTCAGTGATGGGCTCTGATGAGAAATCCCATCCGTCAGCTGGGTCCTTCATGGCTTCTTCTCTAGGCGCCACTTCTTCCTGGGCCGGTTCTTCTTCGGTAGAGGGTGATGTAAGGAAATCCCATCCATCAGCTGGACCCTTTGCGGGTTCTTCTTCAGCAGATGGTGAGGTTAGGAAATCCCATTCCCCATCTGTTTCTTGGGCAGGACTTTCACTTTCTGGACTGCTGTCATCTGAAAGTGAAGAGAGGAAATCCAGATTATCCGCAGGCTCTTCAACGGGCAGGGTTGTCCCTGTCAAGCTTTCTTCAGGGGAGGGATCTGTTAAATACTCCCATTCTCCTCCAGATGTATCTCCGGAACTTTCTTCTCCTAAGAGCTCATCTCGCGCAGAGGGATCCAGGAATGGATCAAAAGCTGGAATGTCAGCTTCTTCTTTTTTGGGTTCGGCATCCCCAAGAGGTTCTTTTGTTGATAACAAGTCATCCAGTCGTATAGATGTTAATGAGTCATCTAATGATGGGGGTTCATCGGCTGGGGATTCTTCAATGGGTTCAGGTTCGGGGGCCAGATCATCCAGGCTTAAGAAATCATCCACTGGTTCAGGAATTCTGGGAGGATTTTTAGGGGCTGCTTCCAGAGGTTCATCTGGAGATAATAAACTGTCTAGTCGCGAAGCTTCATCCCCCGTTTCTGCAGGTTGAGCTGGCATTAAGTCATCGTCTTTACTATCAAAGATATCATCCCTCATGGAGGGACTATCCGGTGGGAGGGGATCCACGCTGAACAGGGGAGCACCGCAATGATCACAGAAATTATGATCATTTGCATTAGATTCTCCACAAGTTGGGCACAGGATCTCAGCCATGATTATTCACCGTAAGGTCGATCGGTTCCCAATAAGATTCGGATACCTGTTGTAATTGTTCCCAGGGCAATTCCCAGTAGTAGGCCGCGGGCTCCTCCCAGAGCTGGTACACGCAGGATCCAATTTCGTATCACTTGGAGGAATGGGAGCGTAGCCGGGGGTATTGAAAATGATCCCAGCAAAACCAATAAAATAACAAAAAAGAAGACAATCGAGAAAAGATCCATCCGTTTGCGCAGGATGCTGGCGGCCGCATAGATGAGGCTAACAGACGTTACGGCAAGCAAGCTTGTTTCAATTGGCAGTTGAATATTTGTGAATATCCAGCTGGTCATCTGGAAATTTGGTTTGCCGGACAAATACGTCTGGACCATGTCAATTATTCCTATGACCAAAGTGGCCAGCAGCGCGATCACAAGGATCAGGCTGTATCCTGAATTTTCACTATCCGCCCCCAGTTTTTTGATGTGGACTGTGAGCAGATTGATAATGCCAACTAAAAGGGCAACCGCCGAGAGGACTAGTCCGGTTCTCAGAAGGATAAAACGGATATTTGTTATTGCGGGCACGAAATATCCGGCAAGGACGATAACACCGACCCCAATGGCGACTGCTGTTGAGAATGGAGATTTTAGATTGATTTTCACGCTGAACCTGCTAATATGCTTTCAAAGAAAACGTCTATCCCGAAGATGTTCAGTAAAACGCTGCCTAAAATGATAAAAATGATGATCCAGCGGACAATGTCTTGGGTTGAAATGCTTGCCTGGTGTACTTTACCTGCACCCAGATAGGCTCCTCCTGCGAATAACTCTTCTCCGATCAGAGGGTCCGAAGCACTGGCATACATAACTGATTGAGCTGGAAGTTGGGAAGTGCCGGCGATTGTCGGGCTGCTTTGCCTTTCACCTGCAGTTGTGATCCAGGTAACTTCATTTCCAAACCATCCGGTGAGAATATTGGCAGAGACGTTATCGTCCCGGATTGTACTCAAGGCGCCGGCAGCATATGAAAATGGAGTGACGCCAATCAGTTCGCCTGATGGGTTTTTAATATTATCTGAAATGCTGATCGCTTTAGAACTTCCTTTGATCGTGTCCTGGGCAAGAATGGAGATTACTGGGCTGCCGGTTGAAGCAACTGGAGGATGATCGCAGACAGAAGATTTCTCTATGACCTGTTTTAGAATTCCCAATCCTGCAAGTGCAGCAGCGGATTCAGGGCCGGTAATACCCCCTCTTCCCAGGGATATATGAAGCTGAGAACCATCTTCAACAGCTACATTGATTTCCTTGATGATTTTTTCGTAGGCGGGAATAGGACGGAGATTTTTGGTTTTCCGGTCCTTATTAATGAACATGAAAAAGGCTATCAAACCGACAAAAAGTAAAATAACCAATATTCCCGCAAAGCCGGTAGCAGACACAGATATATCCTCCAACTAGGTTGTTGGTTCGTAATTTCTGAGCGCGTCAATAAATAATGCAGTTTCGGATGGGTCTTCTAAAATCTTGGCGAAATCCTGGGTTTGATCTTTAGGGATAAAAGAGGATAAAACTGGCTGGCTGAGATAGACCAGCTGGGCCCCAAGCAGGTTCATTGGACCCAGCGCTTCCAAGAAGGTCGCGGTGAGGTCCTGGAGCCGTAATTTATACAGCGATTCAATCCATTTTTCCCTGTTTTTTTGAATTTTCATAGCTCAGAATTAGTATAGCATAGTTTCATTATTCAAGCGCATTGCCCTCAACCCGCAGGATATGACTAATGATATCTCAAGGGGATTATTTATCATACTGTTCCCGTTAGGTATAATGGCATAATCTATAGTATAGAAATGTGTATCATTGTCAGGAGTGGGAGGGTACTATGCAGCCAGATTTAACTGAACATATCCTTGAATTGGTGCGTTTGACGGCTACGGATTTACCACCGGATGTTGAAAAAACCCTTCGTGAATCTCGGGAACAGGAAAAAGAAGGTTCCGCTGCTCAGGGAGCATTGGATACAATCCTGGAAAATGTAAAAATGGCCCGGGATAATTCAACTCCTATTTGCCAGGACACGGGAACACCCTTGTTCTTTGTGACTTATCCAGAAGGTTGGAGCACAATAAAATTAACCCGGCAAATCCAGGAGGCTGTGATCCAGGCCACAAAGAAATCATACCTGAGGCCTAATTCAGTGAATACCCTGACTGGCAAGAATACAGGTGATAATAGCGGTGATGAGCATTACCCCTCGATCCACTTTGAGGAAATCGAAGGGAAGCAGTTAGAGATCGATCTGATCCTCAAGGGGGGCGGTTGTGAAAACGTCAGCACACAATATAAACTGCCAGATTCTTCCCTTTCTGCTGGCAGAGATTTGGATGGTGTTCGTAAAGTGAGCCTGGACGCTGTGGCCAAAGCACAAGGGAAAGGTTGTGCTCCTGGTACATTGGGTATCGCAATAGGTGGAGACCGAGGTTCGTCCTATATTGCCTCCAAGGAAGCGTTAAAAAGGCAGTTAAATGATAGTAACCCGGATCCTGCTCTGGCAGAGATGGAAGAGAAGATAACAGATCAAGCCAACCAACTGGATATCGGCCCGATGGGTTTTCATGGCAAGACTACTGTGCTGGGGACCAAGATCAAGAACCTCCATCGTCTCCCAGCCAGTTATTTTGTGTCGATTTCCTATATGTGCTGGGCTTACAGGCGCAGGAAAATGATTATTGATGGCGGAAATGTGAGTTTTCAATAGGAAAAACTAGCACCCAGAAAAATATACTGACACTCAACTTAATTTGGATCGTGAAATAAAAGGACGAAGTCTCTCAAAGAGACTTCGTCCTTATTGTTATGAGAAATCTGGCGTATCCGCTCTTATGCAGGGGGGTTAATTCTAGATATACAGTTATTTTCAATTCCGAGGAGATTTCCATGTTTCGTTCATCCGATCAAGAATTGGCCCCGTCCCGCAAACGCTGGCTTTGGTACCTTTATGATGTGGGGAACTCGGCATACGCGGCGGTTGTCATCCTGGCTATTTACGCGGCTTATTTTAAGGGACATGTGGTTGGCGGGGCGGAAGGCTCACGGTTGTGGGGAATCTCAGTGGGTATTGCTATGTTGGTCGTTGCAATTATTTCGCCTGTTCTGGGTGTGATTGCCGATCATACTGGAAAAAAGAAACGATTATTGCTATATTTTACGATCTTGTCTGTGACTTCCACCGCCCTGCTATTTTTTGTGCAGAAAGGAGATATCCTGCTCGGAATGGTTCTATTCATTATGGCGGAAATTGGCTACAGGGGCGGACAGGTATTTTATAATTCTCTGCTGCCAGAAGTGGCAGACCAGGAGGAAATCGGACGAGTATCGGGCAATGGCTGGGCTATCGGATTAATGGGCGGGATCGTCTGCTTGTTAGTGGTCCTTGCCCTGGTAACTTTGTATGAGGGTACCTGGATCGTCCGCTTCTCTTTAGTGATCACGGCAGTTTACTTTGCCATTTTCGCCGCGCCATTATTTATCTGGTTCCGTGAAGAAGGGGAGGACAGGAAGCTATTAACAGGAGAGAATGTATTTTCCATTGCATTCCAACGACTTCGAAAAACTATCAAGAGTGTTAAGGATCATCGGGAATTTGTGAAATATATCATTGCATTCCTGATCTATAACGATGGAATTCTAATGGCGATCAATTTTGCTGCGATATTCGGGGCAGTAATGTTCGGGCTTGATCAGCAGCAGATCATCTTATTTATGATCCTGATCCAGTTCACCAGTGTGATTGGGGCATATGTCTCAGGTTGGATCGCTGACAAGAGAAGTGGAAAGGCAGCCCTGATCATATTCCTGATATTGATGATTGGTTCTGTTGTGGGTCTATTTGTTGTTGAATCAGTAGCCGGATTTTATGTCATCGGTGGACTCGCTGGATTGGCCTTGTCTTCGGTCCAGGCAGTCAGCCGGGCAATGGTAGGCGCCCTTGCTCCTCCCGGACGTAGTGCAGAATTCTACGGATTTTTCGCGGTTGCGGGAAGAACTTCTTCCTTCATTGGCCCAACGATCTATGGGTTTGTTGCAGCAGAAGCAGCCATTTTTTTCGAAGCCCAGGGAGAAGGAGCTTCATTTCTGTGGTTTAAGCTGTTGGAAGGGGGAGCGCCTTTTGCGGAACAGCTGGGACAGCGTGTTGCTATACTGCCAGTGATCTTATTCTTGATCGTAGGCACTATTCTGCTTCTGGGAGTCAATGAAAAGAAAGCCAGAGAGCGGATCAGCCAATCAGTGTCCCCCTAGCATTTTCTCAGGTAACTTTCAGCTGCTTGCTGGAGTAATTCTGAAAGATCCCATCCTCAACGATGGTTTTTAAACGTTGAAGAGCTCTATGAATATCCGTAAAGCTGGTATATAAAGGCGCAATACCCAGACGAATATTATTTGGGGCGCGAAAATCGGGGATGACCTTCACGTTTGTGTCATCAGGTTGGGGATCGATCAACGCACGGCAGATCCGATATGCTTCAGGGTGCCTGAGTGAAACGTGTGATCCTCGCCGGGAGGGATCCAGGGGCGTTCCCACCTCAAATCCTAGCGGTACTAATAATTCCTGGGCGAGGTAGATCAAATAATCAGTCTGTTTAACACTCTTTTCTCTTAGCTTATCAATACCCGCAGAGAGTAGGATTTCCAGGGCTGGCTCAATGCCGGCCATGGATAGGATATGGGGTGTGCTGATCTGGAAACGGGAGATGTTTTCAGCCGGAGTGAAATCCAGATTGAAAGCAAAGGGAGCCTGGTCCGCAAACCAACCCCATATGGGAGGTAATAGTTCTTTTTGCAGGTCTTTCCGGACATATAGAAACGCAGGGGATCCGGGACCCCCGTTAAGATATTTATAGGTACAGCCAACGGCCAGATCGACATCCCAATCGTTCAACTTAAGAGGCACTGCGCCAACAGAATGGCATAGATCCCACATCGCCAGTGCTCCTTTTTGGTGGGCCAGTTCTGTGACATGCTGGATATCATACATGAAGGCGCTCTTAAACGCGACCTGGGTGAGTGCAACTAATGCGGTTTCATCGGTAATGGCATTTTCGATGCTTGCTTCAGAGATGGATATGGAGTCTTCTGAACGGATCAGATCCAATTGATGTCCCTGGTCCAGGAGGTCGATCACGCCCTGAAAAACATACAGATCGGTGGGGAAATTAAACTCGTCACTAACCACGACCTTCTTTCCGGTTTGATACCGCAAGGCAGCGGCTGCCAATTTATAGAGGTTGACCGAGGTTGTGTCACAAACAACTACTTCGTCATCCCTGGCACCGATCAGTTGGGCAATCCTTGATCCCAACCGGGTCGGCATTTCAAACCAACCTTTGTTCCAACCTTCGATCAATCCTTTTCCCCATCCTTCTTCAATCTGGTTCTGGAGATGAGGAATTGTATCTTTTGGTAATCTTCCCAGGGAATTGCCGTCCAGGTAGATCAGGTCGGGATCAGAAATTACGAATTGGTCGCGGAAGCTGGCCAACGGATCCTGACCATCGAGCTGGGAGGCGTAGATTCCTTCAGTAGTTTTTTTCATGAGTGTTACCTTTTGTATTTAATATTGGGATTAATCAGTCTGCGAAATGAGAGTATTGACCGTTTGTAAGGCGCTGTTTTCCTTCCTCTAAAAGATCTTCAGGAATGACCTTATAGGTTTCCCCAACGTCCGGATCTTGGGGAGTACGGGGCGCGTTTCCGTCTTGCAAGGAAGTGACTGCCTCAGCTATTAATTCACCTGCCAGCGTTGCGATGCGATAATTTATGCTTTCATAGGTGTCGCTGTGATAGACCGGAAGTTCTCTCGAGATAATAATATCCCCGAGGTCAATTCCAGGATTAACAAAGTGAGCTGTAGCGCCTTGAGCCATATCCTTATACAAAGCCCAACCTACCGAAGCTGATCCTCTAAGCCAGGGAAGTATACCGGGGTGGGCGTTAACGGTGGAATCCCGTGGAATTTCAAGGATATTCGGTTTGATAATGCGGGTTCCACCCAAGACGAGAACATCCGGTTTGTCTGAAGCGAGAAGATCTCTGCATATGTCGTCGTTATGATTCGATACACTATATACCGGGATCTTCTTGCCAATGATTAATTGCGAAATGCGGGAAGGCACTGGTTGGCCTGCCATCCGAGTCAGGAATTTCTCGCGCTCTTCATCACTTACCGCCGACACTTCCTGGATAATGACGCTGGGGACCAGGTCATTCTCAAGTAGAATCCGAAGCATTTCTCGACCGTAAGGATGTTCTTCTAAAACAAGGAAAGCAAAATGAAGGGACATAAGGTTT
>Ga0209344_10002915_pt1 | contig 17852 bp, 23 predicted proteins | sample Cruoilmetagenom6_FD_187293 | JGI IMG/M metagenome (GOLD analysis project Ga0209344, IMG submission 187293) | Oil polluted marine microbial communities from Coal Oil Point, Santa Barbara, California, USA - Santa Barbara Oil Seep Sample 6 (SPAdes)... | ecosystem: Environmental > Aquatic > Marine... | reverse complement strand
GTAACCTACGTTTTTCCACCACAACAACAACAACAACGTCAGGGCGGATCAGTCTTCGACTTCGTGCAGTATATTGAACATTTTGCATCCGGCGCAACGCGCGGTAACTTGCTACCCCATGAATTTTCTGGTGCAAGATGATCAAGAACATGGCAGGACGTTTAACCAGATTTCGCCCCATAAAGGACAATGCAAAAATGCCTTGGATCAAAACCATCCCATATGCCGAAGCGACTGGTAAGCTGAAACGCCTGTATGATCGCGTCAAAGGGCCGGATGACAATGTTGATAACATTATGATGATTCATTCCCTGCGGCCGCACAGTATGGAAGGCCATATGGGGATGTATAAGAATGTGCTGCACCATTCAGGCAATGCACAACCAAAATGGTTTTTGGAAACACTTGGTGTTTGGGTCAGTGCCCTGAACCGCTGTGGATATTGTGTTGATCACCATTTTTCCGGTCTGCGCAGATTGTTGGGGGATGATGCACGTGCCGATGCGATCCGCATCGCCATTGATACTGGTATTCTGGATTCGGCACCTTTGAGCGAGGCCCAGAAACTGGCGATGGCCTATGCTTCGCGATTAACGCGATGCCCTGCCGAAGTAAGCCAGCGGATGATTGAGGGATTGCGTGAAAGTGGTTTCAGTGACGCTGAGATACTGGAGATCAATCAAGTTACGTCCTATTTCAATTACGCCAACCGCACAGTTCTGGGGCTTGGGTGTTCGACCATAGGTGATGTGATGGGGCTGTCGCCAAATGATTCAGACAATCCTGATGATTGGAACCACAGTTAAGTTGTCGACGTAATATCGACGGCCACGGATCCCTTGCACCGTTTTCCTTACAAGGCACCGGATAGCTAATTCCTTGGGCAGCCCGCAAAACGCTGGTCGTTGATCAGGCTCTTACAGTGGTCAAGCTAGGTCGCTACGTAATCCCACATGCAATGAAAACCGGAATAATATGCAATTGCCAGTCGACCCGCTGGCACGTATTTTCTGCGTGAAAAGCCCAAATCGGCCGGATAATTGAGCTGGGCCAAACTAAGGCAACGCAATTATTGGCTCAGGACCGCACAGTTTACGGGTGCTAATGTTTTTGGGTTTTTAAGCAAAGTGTTTAATAAATAGTATTTATTAAGAAACTCATCAACGAAAGCTATTCAGGATGTCTATTTATTCCAATCTGTGAACAGTCTGTTTCGGCGAAGTCTAGCAAAAATGTTAACTGAATGTGAACAGGGTAGACCATTGAGGTTAAAGCGAACTAAGTTGCTGGTTTTGTTTACAATTTGGAAACCACCTGTCCTTATAGACAGGTTGCTTTCAGACAAATCGACACAATTTCACCTTAAAGTTGAAATTATTGACTAAGAATTGCCACATTAGGATTCAAAATTTGTCACATCGCCGCAATTGGCACACAAACGAACCAGGAGAATCCGATGCAAAGTGAATTGATCGTAAAAGCCAGAGCCCGCCGCCGCGTAGCCCTCACTCATGTGTCCGCTCGCAACCGTGATGAATCAAAAATCCGCACTTTCCGCCGCTCTTCTTCAATGTCTACATCCGAGCTTGGAAGAACACTGGCTGCGCGCCGTATTCATCAGGTGAACAACATCTTTGCTGCATAAAAACTGATTGGCCGTGTTGTGATCGGCCAGTTGTGATTAAACGATTTTGGAATACTCAGCGTCTACCGATGGACAAAGATGACCAGAGGCACAGTCAAAGGCCTTCGTACCGGGGCTCGAAACACAGGCTACAAATCAATATCCTCAGTTTGACCTGAGAACTTAAGACCGTACCACTTCGTATTTAATGATTGTCCAGATGCTGCCGTTAAATTGGTTGGCATCTTTTTTTTGTTCAGATGTACAGCCCGCATAGTTCGCCCGGTCGCCTGTAGATCGGTCGGTCAGGTTTGATACGGATCAAGGTGAAATTGATCCTCTAGGTCTAAATTCTCTGGCGAACCGGAGGATCGTTGAATGAACAAACCAAATACATCTGCACCAAATACTGCCACTAAACCTGTTACCAAGCCTGCGCCTGAACCAGAAACGACGTTTCCAAAGGTTTCACCAGATACCATTCGCCAGGCATTTGAGACTGGGGAATATCCTTATGATGATCGTCTTTCGCGCAAAGACTATGAAAATCAAAAGGCCGAATTGCAGGCGGAACTGCTGAAAGTGCAATTATGGGCGCAGGAAACAGGGCAAAAATTTGTTATCCTGTTTGAAGGGCGCGACGCAGCGGGAAAGGGGGGAACCATAAAGCGCTATATGGAACACCTAAATCCGCGTACTGCGCGAATTGTGGCGCTGAACAAACCCACAGACCGCGAACGTGGGCAGTGGTTTTATCAGCGATATCTGGAACATTTGCCGACTGCCGGGGAAATGGTTTTTTATGACCGGTCCTGGTATAATCGCGCCGGTGTGGAACGGGTGATGGGGTTTTGTACGCCCAATGACTATCTGGAATTTATGCGTCAGACACCTGAACTTGAACGGATGATGGTGCGATCGGGTATTCAACTTTATAAATACTGGTTTTCAGTCACCCAGAAGGAACAAAAAGATCGCTTCGCATCCCGCGAAACGGATCCGCTCAAAAGGTGGAAGCTGTCTCCGATCGATAAAGCCAGCCTTGGCAAGTGGGATGACTATACCGAAGCCAAAGAGGCGATGTTCTTTTATACAGATACGGCTGATGCGCCTTGGACAATTATCAAATCAAACGATAAAAAACGTGCGCGTCTGAACTGTATGCGCCATTTTCTGAATTCGCTGGAATATCCGGGTAAAGATCCAGACCTCGTGCAGGCACCGGACCCGCTGATTGTTGGGCGCGCGGAACATGTTGTGCACCGGGCCGACCATATTCTGGGAACATCGATGCATCCCGATCTTCGCAGAGGCTAGCATTATTGACGTATTTTAAGATAACGCCTTGAACTGAATTACGAAGCAACGGATCAAAATATGCTGGGTATTTGTGTGTATGCAGGTTTGGTGGCTGGTCAAAACCAGCTTGGGTAATTTTCTGACCAGAAAAAAATCTTCGTTCTTTCCCGCCTTGCGAGGTGTTCTACAGCGCAGGCTGCCTTGTTTGACAGGTCGTTTGATAATCTTGGTGTCGTGTCTTGCCCGGCGGGTGAAAAACCCCTAGGCCGAAATAATGCAATTCGCACTTTCAAACAAGCAGCACGCGCGCGCAGTACTGATGCTTAGCCTGCCCATAGCAGGTAGCCATCTGGCCCAATTTGGGTTACATCTGACCGACACCATTATGCTTGGTTGGCACAGTGTCGAAGAATTGGCTGCGGTTGTGTTGGGCGGGATGTTCTGGTTCACCTTGTTCATCATGGGTGCGGGCTTTGGGCACGCGCTGTTACCGCTGGTGTCGGCAGCCTTGTCGCGGGGCGAAGATACAGAAGCACGCCGCACCACGCGGATGTCGCTATGGCTGTCAGCTTTGTTCGGTGTTTTGGTTATGCCACTAATTCTGTTTGCAGAACCGATACTGATTGCAATGGGGCAGGACCAGGATATTTCCAAACTGACAGGAAATTATCTTGTTATTGCGGGCTGGGGAATATTCCCGGCCCTTGGCGTTAATGTGCTAAAAAGCTATTTGGCGGCACAGGAACGTACCCAGTTTGCGTTATGGGCGACGGTTGCGGGCGTAGTGCTGAATGCGCTGATCAATTACATGCTTATCTTTGGTAACTGGGGCGCGCCTGAAATGGGCCTGCGCGGCGCCGCCTGGGCTTCGGTCTGGGTAAATCTATTCACATTCCTGCTGCTGGTTGTCTACGCAGCCAAGGCTACGCCTGAACATGCGTTGTTTCAGCGTATCTGGCGCCCTGACTGGGAAGCATTTCTGCGGGTGTTTCAATTGGGCTGGCCGATCAGCTTGACCAGCCTGGCCGAGGTGGGATTGTTTTCCGGGGCGGCCGTTCTGGTAGGATGGATCGGCGTCTATGAACTGGCGGCCCACGGCATAGCACTGCAAATCGCTTCGGTTACGTTTCTGATGCATCTTGGGGTATCCAATGCTGCCACTATCAGGGCCGGGCACGCGTTTGGGCGCAGGGATGAAGCGGAATTGCGGCGCGGAGGTATCATCGCTTCGGTCGTATCAGCAACCTTTGTGCTGGCGACGGTGATTGTGTTCTTCACTTTCCCCGAACAGTTGACGGGTTTGTTCATAGATCCTGACGATCCCTTGCGGCCGCAAATCATAGCAATCGCATCAACGCTGATCTTGTTTGCTGCATTGTTTCAGGTGGCCGATGCCGGGCAGGTTATGGCACTAGGCTTGTTGCGCGGTGTTCAGGATACCAAAATCCCGATGCTCATCGCCGCCTTCAGCTATTGGCTGGTGGCGATGCCGGCCAGCTATGTGCTGGGTATAGTGTTTGAATTTGGCGCAAACGGTGTTTGGGCGGGGCTGGTTATTGGCCTGACCACAGCCTGGGTGGTGATGTCGATCCGGTTCTGGGGATATTCGGTGCGTATCGAAACAAGCGGTACAAGCTGATTTGGGGTAGCCCCGTGCAACAGTCTAATTAGTGTCGCACTGCTTGGCGTTCTTTACTCAGGCGATCGGCTTTCTTGCGCACCAGCACGGTTCGCAGATCATGCATCGCCAGTAACAGATCGTCGGTGATTTCTTCAAGTTGTTCATCATTAGCACGCGAATTGGCCCAATGGGCAGTCAGGTTCAGATAATCCACCGCCCGGTGCATATCATCCATGTCACGGGCTTCCAGCAATGCCTTGCGTTCGCGCATCCAGTCGCTGATTGCTTGTTTGTCAGCGTCCGACAGGATGCGGTCACCATGCGCTTTTATCTCGCCGTTTTTGATATTGAGCACGGCAATCTGTTCCATCTCAATGCGACGTTGGCGGTTTTCAATGTCTATCCGGAATACGAATGCTCCGTTTTCGCGGACACGAAAGTAATATTCTGGCAATTCGTCAGACATGTCGCCCCCTACTTTAGCCCCGCGCAGAAACGCTGGATCCGTGAACACGCCTCTTCCAGCGCCTTGTCGGACGTAGCGTAGCTGACACGGAAGTTAGGGGAAAGCCCGAAGGCGGCCCCAAAGACCACGGCGACCCCGGTTTCTTCCAGCAGTGCGGTAGCGAAAGTTTCGTCATCGTTTATCAGGGTTCCGGCTGGGCTTGTTTTGCCTATGCACCCGTTGATCGAAGGGTATACATAAAAAGCGCCTGCAGGACGCGGGCAGGTCAGCCCTGTCGCCTGATTAAGCATAGACACCACTAGATCGCGGCGACGTTGGAAAGTTGCAACATTTTGGGACAGAAAATCCTGTGGCCCGGTCAGGGCTTCTACTGCAGCCCACTGGCTGATTGACGACGGGTTGGTTGTGGATTGTGACTGGATTTTGGCCATTGCCCGGATCAGTTCAACAGGTCCGGCAGCGTATCCTATTCGCCAGCCCGTCATGGCGTAGGCTTTGGAAACTCCGTTGCAGGTAAGGGTTCGGCTATAAAGACCGGGTTCCACCTGCGCTGGCGTGCAAAATTTGAAATCATCAAACACCAGATGTTCATACATATCGTCACTCATCACCCAGACATGAGGATGACGCATCAATACATCGGTCAGCGCCTTCAGTTCATCCCAGGAATAACCGGCACCTGTGGGGTTGGAAGGCGAATTGAAGATGAACCATTTTGTTTCAGGTGTAACTGCCGCTTCCAACTGGTCCGGGGTAATCTTGAAATCAGCCACCAAGGACGCCTCGATCATCACCGGGGTGCCACCACCAAGCAACACCATATCCGGGTAGCTGACCCAGTAAGGCGCGGGGATGATCACTTCGTCACCGGGGTTCAGAGTGGCCATGAAGGCGTTGTATAGTGTCTGTTTGCCACCGGTGCCGACGGTGATCTGATCAACATCATAAGTCAGCCCGTTTTCACGGGCGAATTTGGCAACGATGGCCTGTTTAAGCTCAGGAATACCATCAACGGCGGTGTATTTGGTTTTGCCCGCATCAATTGCGGCCTTGCCGGCGGCCTTGATATTGTCCGGTGTGTCAAAATCCGGCTCGCCTGCGCCAAGGCCGATAACATCCATGCCTGCGGCCTTTAGTTCGCGTGCTTTGCCTGTCACCGCGATGGTGGGGGATGGTTTCACGCGCGACAACGTTTGGGACAGGAAAGGCATAGGGAAACTCCGGTTTGTATGTCAAACGCTGTTGTCTTAGGGTGCGGCGCGATAGCGATCAAGTATGAAAGGTCACGAACCGTGAGCGAAACAACACCCGAACCGGGATGGTATTCCGATGAAACAGCGACCTTTGGTGATCGTGTCGCAGCGGCGCGCGAAGCCCTTGGGGTCAGCCAGGGCGATCTGGCCCGTCATCTTGGTGTTAAAGACAAAACAATTCGAGCTTGGGAAGATGACCTGGCAGAACCGCGCGCAAACAAGCTTTCGATGATGTCAGGTGTGTTGAACGTATCGATGCGATGGTTGTTGACCGGGGAAGGTAGCGGTGTATCGCCACCTGATGATATTGACGCGGTGCCCGCTGATATTTCGTCAATCTTTTTGGAAATGCGTGAAATACGTGGACAGGCCCTGGTACTTGGCGAACGCATTGGTCGATTGGAAAAGCGCTTGCGCAGCACTTTGAAAATGCGATCAGAATGAACGAAACCCAGGAAGCGCGGTTAAAGCGGTTGCGAATGCGATCATGGCGGCGCGGAACCAAGGAAATGGATCTTATTCTGGGGCCGTTTTCGGATCGACACCTGACTGAACTGAGTGAGGCTGATCTTTTGGTGTATGACCAGTTGCTGGAAGAAAATGATCAGGATCTGTATTTGTGGGTAACGGGTGTCGGGCAGGCACCGGTACAGATTCGCGATTTGCTTGACCGCATAGCGGTTCTGGCTGACGCGCGAAGATAGAATGGCTTTGTGACACAAATTACACGCTTAACAGAATATTGGTGAATATCCCCCAATGTCGGCCTCAGCAGACACGAGGCGGAGATTATTCATGAGCATGTTGTCCCCAATGGGCACCCCAACCCCAATGGGCTATATCGCCCAGTACCTTGATTCACTTGCCCTTCTGGAACGATTGCATCGTTTGTTGCTGGACGTGATCAAAGATGAATTTGAACGCGTCGGCGTGCTGGAAATCAATGCCGTGCAGGCATTGTTGCTGTTTAACATCGGCGACAATGAAGTAACGGCGGGTGAACTGAAATCTCGTGGATATTATCAGGGTTCAAACGTCAGCTATAATCTGAAAAAACTGGTTGAAATGGGCTATATGCACCATCAGCGCTGTGAAATTGACCGTCGTTCGGTGCGGGTGCGGCTGACTGAAAAAGGACGTAATATTCAGGCCGTTGTACGGGAATTATTTGAACGCCACGCAGTCGGTCTTGAAACTAAACAAGTAATCGGGCGTGAAGGCATGGACGAAATCAACAACTCGCTGCGCCGGATCGAACGCTACTGGACTGATCAGATACGTTATATTTACTGATCTGGGTGGATATGGGGCGTGCGCAGGCTACCGATGGCCAGTGTTTGCAGTTCTTTAAGCAGTTTTCGTGTCATTGCTTCGCGAAAATCCTCGAACCCGAGCGCTGCCTCAACAAATGCATTGGGGCCACGAATAACACGCCTGCGAAAATACGAGGTCAACAAAGTAATCTCGCCATCAATCGTTCCCTGTGCGATGCCGCCATCGGTACCGATAACAATCGCGTTGATAGTGATGCTGTCGCCAAGTCTGGATTGAACATCCTGCGGACGCGGCCCCAGATTGGACTGCCCATCACCAGAAAGGTCTAGGGTTTGGCGCCAGCAATCGCTTTGCTTTTCCAGTTCGCTTGCACCAAATAACATAGCCTGCCCCAATGCGGTTGCGACCTCCCTTGGTTGACGAGAATTGGTCGTGAGAGTGGCGGCTATTTCACGCAGAACTGTTTCGTTTGTAATGTCAGTCCAGTTGACCAGCGTGCGCTGTGTCCCTTTGCCCGCCCATTCAAAGACAAACAATCGAACGGGTGCACCCGGAACAGCCAGAAAAGCGGCGCTAACTTGCGGGTCAAGCAGCGCATCGGCCAGCCCATTTGTTTGTAACCGGTACTCATGCGTATCAACTGACCCGGAAATATCCAGACCGATTGCCAATGCCTGCCTGCAAGATGCTGGTGCCACCGCGGGCCAAAGGGCCAGCAGCAGCACGAAAGGTCTTACCAGTGGCCGGTATTTTCCATGCTTGCCCAAGGTTCAGCCGCTTTCAGGTTTTCGCCCATCTGCAACAGTTCTATTGAAACATTATCCGGTGAACGCACAAAAGCCATATGCCCATCACGGGGGGGGCGATTGATGGTTACACCGTTGTCCATCAAATGCTGGCAGGTATCGTAGATATTTTCTAACGAATAAGCCAGGTGGCCAAAATGCCGGCTGTCTGATGGCAGGCCATCGTCGCCGTCCCAGTTATAGGTTAGTTCCAGCGGACATTCTTCCTGACCCGGAGGCGCCATGAAAAGCAAAGTAAATCGACCACCTTCACTTTCATGGCGGCGTGTTTCCTTCAGGCCAAGAAGTTCATAGAATGCGATGGATTTTTCCAGATCCGCCACGCGTACCATTGTGTGCAGGTATTTGATCTTCATTTCTCTCTCCTGTTTAATAAACTGTTGCCACCGGTATCCGGGCGCGACCTGACAGCAACAAGATCAAAGCCCGGCGCAAGGTTCAAGTCTGCTCAGCAATTTTCAGGTATTCGTGATCACTGCTCGACTGCGCGCTCAGTTTTCGTGTGGCGCCTAAAAGTTCGACTGAATTCCCAGACGTGCTGTGATCTGATCGGTGGAATATCGGCTAAAATTCGAATTGGTTTTGCGGGCCTGCAAAGTCAGGCTGGGCGAAAACCCATAATATGAGATGTTTTCAAATACCGCCGTTGCACCAATGCTGATCGATTTATCATGACGGCCATCGATCGTCAGTGCAAATTCTTCGTAGTCCTTTTTTCCAATCCCCAAAGCCAGCGACAAACGTGTATCAAGAATTCTTTTGTAAAAATCGTACTGCAAATTGCCTCGCAATGAGGTGTAATCGCTAGTATCAAAATCGGTGTCTGCGGTCCTGGCCCCCAGCGAAAAGCGAACAACATCGCGGTTGGGCAAACGACGACCAAAAGACGCCTCGATGTCATAAACCAGCGTGTCGGGTTGTACATCGTCCAGGGCTACTTCCGTTTCGACAAACCCGCGCAGTGATGCAGAGGTACGTTGGTTGATCGCAAAATCCTGAGAAAGAGCGATCCGCCCATAGCGCCATAACGGATCCCCGCCAAACCAGTTTTGCCCAATATGCGCTGAAATGCCCGTGGTTCCCAGATTGGCGAACACATTCCGGCGATGGTTAAGAGAAACTTCCGTGGCAACCAGCGCATAATCACTGCCTGATACCTGCGGAACCGATGCCTTGGAGGATGCGGACAAGGAATATGTACGGCCGTAGATCAGAAACCCGGCGCTTGTCAGGTGGTCTTTGCTTTGGGAAAGCCGGTAGCCGAAGTTTGCGCTGGCGGCGTATTCGATACCTGACAAGGCTAGGCTGTCAGCGCTTAGCAATAATTCCAGATCGCCAATGTTAAAAACATTTTCGTTTGATCCGCTGTTTACATTGCTGGACGGAGCAGAGGAAAAGCTGAGTTGCACTGTCAATGGGTTTTCGCGGCGGATCGTTTCAAACTCGCGTTTTACGATGGCGCTGTCTCGCGGTGTTGGTGCGAAGTTGGCTGCGCGGCGTAACCACCATTCAGCGCGGGAAAAGTGCCCGGATTTAAAATGGCCAGCCCCGGCCATTCGCGACGCTTGCAGTTTTTGGGGGTCAGTTCTGGCGACGCGAAAGGCACGGATTGCAGCGCGGGTCGCGTCACTGCGATTTTCGAGACGTGACTGGGCCAGCGATAACAGGATCAGTGCTTGATAATTATCCGGGATGCATCGCAATAATGCCTGAGCAGTGGCAACCGTAACCTCGGGTTTATCATCCGACAGGGCCCGTTCCGCCAGATTAAGCGCATACTCAGCCGACACTTGTGTGGATTGTGCCATCACACCAGTGTTCTGGGCAAGCAAACAGGTTAGCACCAAAATGCAGCGCAGGAAAATTTTCACTGTGTCCCACAATGCAAATGTGTGAACGGGATTGTTTTGAACAAATGTTTCGTCCGAATATTCTGTCTGTTGACCTTGCAAAGGTCACCCACATCGCCGCCCAAGGCAAGCTGGCATTCGCCTGTCTTGTAAAGAATTACGCATTTTGGCTAAAATTCCACCTTTCCGTGCAAAACTACCGCATGCTGCGTTGCTTTTATTTCCGTGCCATAGATATAGTATATGCTGCACTGCCATTACCCACAAAGGATTCGCCCCATGCCACTTTCCCCCGAACAACAGGCTGAAATTGCTGAACAGCGCGCAACTCCGCGATCCACGCTGCGGGTGGTATCTGAAGGAATGGAGGCGCAACTTTACCGCGCCCACGATGTGCTGGATCACGGGTTCATACGCGTCATTGATTATATGGGTGACGACAGCGCGATCACTCAGGCTGCCCGTGTAAGTTATGGCAAAGGCACCAAATCGGTGCAAAATGACGAAGGCCTCATCCGTTATCTTATGCGCCATTGGCACAGCACGCCGTTTGAAATGTGCGAGGTCAAGCTGCATGTCAAATTACCGGTCTTTGTGGCACGCCAGTGGATCCGCCACCGCACCGCCAACGTCAATGAATATTCTGCGCGGTATTCTATTCTGGATCGCGAATTTTATATTCCGGCGCCAGAACAACTGGCTGCGCAATCGGTGATTAACAATCAGGGTAGGGGTGATGCGTTAACGCCTGATGAATCCGCCCGGGTTCTGGATTTACTGAAATCTGACGCAGCGCAGTGTTATGACCATTATGCGGAAATGATTTCCGAAACAGATCAGAATGGTGATACAAAACAAGGCCTTGCACGCGAACTTGCGCGTATGAACCTGCCAGCAAATGTTTATACACAGTGGTATTGGAAAGTTGATCTGCACAACTTGTTCCACTTTCTGCGTCTGCGTGCGGATGCCCATGCGCAATATGAAATCCGGGTTTATGCTGACGCCATCGCGCGGGTCGTGGCCGACTGGGTGCCCGCCGCCTTTCGGGCGTTTGAGGATTACCGGATGGGGGGGGAAACCCTTTCTGCACAGTCGTTGGATTGTGTGCGCAGGATGGTAAAAGGGGAAATCGTGACACAGGAAACATCCGGCATGAGCAAGCGGGAATGGCGGGAGTTGGAGGAGGTTCTGGACCACTCGGCATAGCTTGTGAAAATTTATTCAGAATGCAACGTGACCAAATTTAGGTGACATCGCCTGAATTATTATTGGGCTGGGCGTAGCTATGAATTCACCTGTAACCCAATATCCTTACCTACTTCAAACCGGGCCGGATAGGTGCCAAAGGCGGATAGCAATAAGTTGCGGGTGGGCAAATTTATCTTGCCCGGGACTAGCGCTTTAAGATGCTTCGTTTTGATTTATTTTTCGCCAATACCAAATCACAGCAACAAGAAACACTACTCCAATCGCTGTGACGATACCCATCAAGAAAAAGCTGTCGACAGGCATTTCTGGTCCGGAAGAATTTCCCTTTGGGGCGTCTGGCGCCAACTTAAAATGCGAATTTCCGGTAGCCATTTTTTTCCTTTCTAATCCAGATCACTGGATAGGCAGAAAGGTTGGCAAATCTATGGCCTGACTACATTAAATACCGTCCATTTCTTTTAGTGTAATAGCGACTGCTTTGGCCAGACGGGCGTGCATGGTTTTATCAAGGTGAATTCCATCGATAGCTGAACTTTCGATCACTGTTCCGGCGTCCAGAAAATCGACGTGCCGCGCTGCCGCGACTTCGCCAAAAAGGTTTGCCAACTTCAGTGATTTAGTCGCACCACCAATAAACTTTTCAGCAATCTCACCCTGTTCCAGTATAGGCGCCGGGCAGATCAAAAGGATGTCAAATACATCATGACGATCCTGCATTTCGTCAGACAGGGCGATACCCAACAATGTATCCAGATCCGCGGCAATTTGGTCTGGTGACAGATCAAACTTTGTTTTCAGATCATTGGTACCCAACATCAATGTCAGGAAATCGATAGGTCCGTGGCTTTCAAGTGCGATGAACAATCCGACGCGCCCGTCCATATACGGGCCCAATTCAATATCTGGGTGACAAGTGGTGCGCCCGGGCAGACCTTCTTCAATCAGCATCCAGTCAGGGCCAAGGTCGCGCCGCACAAGGCAAGGCCAACGGTCGTTGGCGTTTAATCTGTCGCGTTTCCCTTCAGTCTGGATCGGTAGCGTGCCGTAAGTGTTGCTGTCGCCAAATGTCAGTAGTGTGGGCATGACCGCTCCGTTAAATCTTCGGTTTTAACATGCCGTTTCGTTCGTTCAGTCTTGGGATAACCTGATCACAATGCCTTAAGTTCACCCGCGGACTCACGACCATCACGGCCTTCCACCATCTGATATTCGATTTTTTGATTGTCGGCGAGGCCGGTCATTCCTGCCCCTTCCACAGCTGAAATGTGAACAAATACATCATTTCCGCCACCATCTGGCTGAATAAAGCCAAATCCTTTTGTTGCGTTGAACCATTTTACGGTGCCAGTGGCCATTACCCGCATCTCCTTTAAATTGTCCCGCCCACACAATTGCGACGGGTTGGTGCAGCCAGTATCTTCCAGTTCTTCCGGCTGCCCCTGAAAGAGCGGTCGTAGCAGAAAGTCACATTGTCACGCAGTTGAGCGAAGCCCCAGAATCAAAAAAAATCAAGTGAAAGTCTTATGTTGGGTTTGGGATGGCGCTAAATTGCTGATTGAGGAGGAAATTATGAAGATATTTTCACTAAAAACCTGTGATACATGCCGAGAAGCGATAAAGGCACTTGGTGCGTCAGGTGCTGACTTGATCGTTGTAGATGTTCGAAGTCAGGGTGTCTCACGCTCTGATCTGGTGCGATTTCACACCGAATTTGGGGATGCGCTGATCAACCGGCAATCAACAACGTGGCGGGGCCTATCCCAGAATGAACGCGCCCGCGACCCGGTTGAGTTGCTTGCAGATCACCCAACCTTAATGAAACGGCCGGTGATTGAGGCGAATGGGCAACTTTATCTGGGTTGGAAGGCAGATGTGCAAAACGCACTTCTTGGCTAACAGGCCATTTGTACCTATCTGAGGTTCACGAGCAGGAGGATTATTATGCGAAACGCAGCGCTGACCCTTGGGGTTCTTGGTGGCATCATCGGCATGCTGGTGGGCTTTTTCAGCTATGGCTACACAGAGTTCATCGACTGGTTCGGCGAAGTTCCCGATGTGGCAGAACAGGTCGATAATGTGCGATTGGTACAATTAATGGCGCTGTTGGCCCCGCTTTTGGCTATTGCAGGTGGTGCGATGTCCCGTTCGCAGGCACGTGTCGGTGGTTTGATGATGTTGCTGTCAGCGGTTGGAATGTATTCCGGGTTTGGCTATGGGGTGTTTACCATGTTCCCAATCGCTATGTGTGCTTTGGGTGGGATTTTGGCACTGGTGGCTACTCAACCCGATGCTGCCTGACTTTTCAGGATGCGATCCATTGATAGCGGGCCTGCACCTTTGACAACAAGAATTACCAGCAAAAGCACCCAGAACGCCCGTTGATCCATGATCAACGCATCTGAAAACCGATCAAACCATGCGCCGATGGTTTTAGCATCTGCACCGTGACCAACGATGTCAGTAATACTTTGGATGATCACAAACCCAATTGTTCCCAGTGCAGCCAAGCGTGTGAACAGGCCCAGTACGATCAGGACAGGCAAGATGAATTCCGCCAGGGTTCCCGAAACCACCACCAGCCAATGATAAGTGCCCAACAGGTCCACATCATAACTGACAGCTTCCATGGCGCGTGGAAATATCTGTGCATACGCGCCAAGTGAGGGCGAAAAAATACCGAATATACCATCCCCAATTTTGGTGGTGGCTGCGTTCCAGAAATACAAGAACAATACGCCTGCAAAAACCAGTCTCGCCAAGGTTGGTAGCAACCAAGCAGCGGCAGTCTCGATCCTGGAAAAGATAGTATTATAAAGTGAAATCAATGTGTTCATCGTTCATTCCTTGCCGTCTATTCTAAGGATTGCACCGCCAGCCAGGAAAATCCCCAACATCGCGGCCAGATCAAATTTTTTACCGGCGGCTGTGATTGCGCCTGCAAGTGTTTCACCGCCCGCCAAGGCCATTACAAAGGCGCCGCCACCGGCCGGCAGAACATTCACCTGTGGGTCAAATTCGGGCCGTGTGATCAAAACATCCTGCGCCTGCATTTGTGGATTTGGCGCGTTATCCTGCGTGTTTGCCAGCCAGATGGAATGGATCGGCCAGTCGGATCTGATCAGTTGTACCGCCGGGGCCAATGAAATACGGGCGCGCATCAGTTGGTCAGGGTCAGGTGTTTGCAAATCGTCCGGTTTGATCGGCGCCGCATCGGCCGCATGATAAGATCGGCGCAAGGCCAGTTCCAAACGGGCCATATCGGGCAGGTAGCCCAAATGCAGAACGGGTTCAAAACTTTCCAGAAAATCAGGCATCTGAGAACCATAGAACATCATCAATGCAGAGGTTGGCGGATGCTGACGCAGGAAAACACCTGCCATCGCTTTGAAAAATTCATCGCCAACCAGTTTACGGATTATCGGAAAAGCGGTTTCAAGCGCTTCTGTCAGACTAACGGCAACATTATTGCGATAAACCGCGAACCTTTTAGCATCTGTACGCCCCTGTGGGTCCGTCAAACCAACCGGGACATTCATATCAGGATCAAGAATTGCTTGCCTGAATTGTGTTTGGCTGACGCTCATGCGGGGGATGCTGTCAGAATTGTTTCAGCACGAGCGGCTTCAGCGGCCAATATTGGCCATTCAGGTATATCGTTATCCCATTCAATCAATGTGGGTTTTGGGCCGGCCACTGAAATTGTATGGGCGTAAAGGGCCCAGACCGGATCAACCACCGCTCGCCCGTGGCTATCGATCAGCAAAGCTGCGCCTTGTTCGTCCTGATCTTCGTCATGGCCCCCAAGGTGTATTTCACCGACATGGGACATTGGGAACGAATTTATGTAGCTGGTCGGATCGGTTTGTTGGTTGATGGCTGACACAAAAACATTATTCACATCCAGCAATAAGCCACAGCCGGTGCGTTCGACAATTTGGGTCAGAAACTCGACTTCACCCATCTGAGTTTCGGTAAACTCCAGATAAGTCGATGGGTTTTCCAGCAGTATTTTCCGCCCAACAACGTCCTGTAACTGGTTAACGTGATCCGTTACTCGGCTCAGTGTCGTCTTTGTGTAGGGAAGCGGTAATAGATCGTTCAGGAAATGGCTGTCATGGGTAGACCAGGCCAGATGTTCCGAAAAACTGGCAGGGTTCAACCAGTCAAGCAGGTGTTTCAGGCGCGCAAGGTGGTTTACATCAAGCGGGGCTTCTGCGCCAATGGACAGCCCTACACCGTGTACGGAGATTGGAAATTTTTCTGCCAGATGCCGCAGTTGTGCCAATGGTCTACCACCATCACCCATATAGTTTTCTGCATGGATTTCCAGCCACTCAACCGGGGTTGGGTTTTCCAGTATCGCATTGAAATGCTGTGGTTTATAACCGACGCCGGATCGATTTGGTAAGTGCTGTAAATGGCGGGTAGTTGCATCAAACATAAGCACACTTTTCAGTTTGGATGCGCCCCCGAACTTGGTTCGAGGACGCAAAATAGCTTATGCAGGCAGATCACGTTCTAGGGCATCAAGTGAACCCATGCGTGCTGAACCATCAGCCATCGTTGGCAGCTCAATAGAGGTGCAAGTACCCGCTGCAACCGATTTCCAAGCGTTACCCTGATAGTCAACAGAAGATGTGCCAGCACATGTTGTGCCGGGGCCAGCAGCACAATCATTAGCGCCCGCAAGTGATACACCGTAACATTTTTCGTTGGCGCCAGCGTTAACTGGGGTTGTGGCGTGGGCAGTAAGTGCAGCTGCCACTGCACCAGCAACGGCGAGTGATTTTACATGAATGGTCATTCAGATTTCCCTTTGGTTTGACTAGTTATCATATGCGCCGCTTTTGCGACGTACAAAGTGCTAACTTATCAAAGCTGTTTCTGGCTAATCACAGAGTCGTGGGGAACGGTTCCGTGATATGATGTAACAATCGAACTTGAGTTTCAGATGGCAAGTGCAGCCGCAACTTCGTGGCGCACCGTTGGAAGGGTTTGTTTGTAATCCATTGAAAGTATTGAAAAGAATTCGGGTTTCAGGCACTCGATTTCCTTCCTCTGGCGCGGAGTAAGGGTTTCCAGCGCCTCTGCACTGGGGAAGAGGCTTTCCGCCCATTGACCGTTTGCAGACAGCAATTCATGCTTTTCGAGCAGCACATGGTAATAATCTACCCCGGTCTGAAGCTGGTCGATGATAACATCGCGATCATTTAACAACGAACGCGCGGGAACCAATACTTCGTCTTCGCCGAAATAATAGGATGCGCGCCAGTCATCTACAAGAATCCGGTGCTGAGGTGAAACAATCAGATCGCGTTCTGGTCTACCCGGCCCCAGTGCATTTTTGCAGATGCGGATAGGGCGCAGGTGCGGATGCAAAGCCAGTTCAAATCCGGTCAGTTTGCGTTTTCCAACCCACTGAACGAGGGCAATGCCACCATCGCGGGTCATAACCTCGTCACCTGGGCCCAGATCCTCTACCGGAATTTCGCCATGCGGTGTGTCAATGTTGGCACCGCGGGCAAAACAAATTGTGTGATCTGTTTTAATCTGCCCGTCAGATATGTTTGCAAACGAAAATGACTGCCCCGGGGTTATGTGCGATGTGCTGAATACCAGCCGGTCTTTCCTGAGATTGTCCTTAGAATCGGCAATGTGACCTACAATAAACTTTGCGGCGGGCAGATCATTCGTTGTCAGGACAAATTCGATTTCGATCTTTTGACCTGCGTCGTATTGCGTCTGATCGATGTTCACTTTGTCGGTCAGAATTGAAAGTGATCTTACGGTGTTGTCACGACCTTCATTGTTATGTTCGCATTCATCGGTGATGAAAAACGAAGACACCGCCGCTGATTTTTTCAAAGTCGCCGACGGAAAAGACGCGGAATTGTCAGGTAACGCAAGCATTGCTTTGCTGAAGGCACAGATGTCCCCCGAGAAATCGGCGAGCCTCCAAGCATTTACCATGTAGTCAGCCATCGTTACATACCTCAAACCGTCCTGTTTAATAGATCGGACTGCCTTGAGGTCGATGTTTAGAAACAAAAAGCGGCCCGTCTTTGAACGGGCCGCGTTATTGATGTGATTATGTTAGTGCAGAAATGTGGCATCTGCAAAATTGGCCATTAACCCTTATTTTATTGCTGATCTGGGGGCATTGTTTCAGCCGCTAAATCCGCAATGACAGTATCCAAAGGCATAGTTTGGGTCTGTTTTTCACCTAAACGGCGAAGTGTCACCGTGTTGTTTTCAACCTCTCGTTGTCCGACGGCCAGAATAACGGGAACTTTTGCCAGTGAATGTTCGCGAACTTTGTAATTGATCTTTTCGTTGCGAGTGTCGGCCTCAGCCCGCACATTGGCTGCTTGCAGATTTTCAACAACCTGGAGAACAAAATCATCCGCATCTGACACGATTGAGGCTACCACCACCTGACGTGGGGC
>Ga0209344_10002914_pt1 | contig 17866 bp, 17 predicted proteins | sample Cruoilmetagenom6_FD_187293 | JGI IMG/M metagenome (GOLD analysis project Ga0209344, IMG submission 187293) | Oil polluted marine microbial communities from Coal Oil Point, Santa Barbara, California, USA - Santa Barbara Oil Seep Sample 6 (SPAdes)... | ecosystem: Environmental > Aquatic > Marine... | reverse complement strand
TTTCCCGATGTCACAGCGGTTGAGCAACTCTTCGTGGCGGACAGCCCGGTGCTGACGGCGGCGGGCGGCACGGCGGGGATTGACCTGATGCTGCATGTTGTCGGCCAGATGCATGGGGCCGCTCTGTCTGGTGAGATATCGGACCGGATGACCCACCACCCGATCCGGCCTGCAACCGCGCAACAACGCGTCACACTGGGCCGCAGTGACGCCCGTCTGCCGCAATCGGTGCGCGCTGCCGTCGACCTGATCGAGGCCCATGTCGCCGACCCGGTAAGCGTGCCGGAAATCGCCGCGCGGATAGGCCTGTCACACCGCCAGCTGCTCCGCGAATTTTCCGCCGCGATGGGGTGCAGCGTCGTGCAGTTCGGGCTGCTGCTCAGGCTGCAACATGCCCGTGTCCTGCTGATGTCGACCGGGCTGGGGGTGCGCGAGGTCGCCACTGCGACAGGGTTCAATTCACTGTCACATTTCGCCCATGCGTTCAGAAAATGCTTTGGCAGGCCGGCCAGCGCCTTTCGCTCCGCACAGCCAGACATCGAAGCCGAGCCGCACTGGCCCGGCGCATTGCATGCGTTTCTCGACACGCACGAAGTGCGCCGCCGGATCAATCAGCAGATGGCCGGCGCGCAAGGGGGGTGAAACGCGTCACCGCAGTGCCGGCATCACCTCGTCACAGAACAGCTTGAGCGAACGCTTCTGCTCTGCATGCCCGAGGCCCAGCGACGCATAATAGATGAATTCGTTTATCCCCAGATCGCGGTATCCCTGAAGTTTCCTGATCGCCGTCTCGGGCGAGCCGAACATCAGGTTTTCCTCCAGCATCGCCGGATCGTACTGCTCGCGCCCTGCCAATTGATCGAGCGGGATCGAGGCAGGAAAGCCGTTCTTCACGTCACCGGCATTGCGGAAGAGATTTTCGAACTGGCTCAGCACGGTGCGAATGGCGCGCAGCGCCGCATCGCGATCCGCATCATTGTCGTAGATCGCGGCATGCCGCATCAGCGCAAAGCGCGGGGTCCAGCCGTTATCGGCCTTGGCGATCGCGTCGTCGAGTTGTTGCTTATAGAGTTCGGCTTCGGAAAATGGGCGGGTCAATGGCCAGCAATTGATGTTGCATTTGTTCTGCACCGCATAGTCATAGGTGATCGGCGAGCGCGCCGCGACCCAGACGGGCATATCGCTCTGGAGCGGTTTCGGCACCGAGGTCGATGTGGGGAACTGCCAGAACTCGCCGTCATGTGCATAGTCGCCCTGCCAGAGCGCGCGGACCGCAGGCAGCATTTCCTGCATGTAGCGGTAGGCTTCGGACTGTTTCAGCCCCGGGCGCATACGGTCAAACTCACGCTGATAGGCGCCCGAGCCGATGCCAAACTCCAGCCGCCCGCCGCTGATCAGGTCCAGCAGCGCGGCCTCTCCGGCCAGGTTGATCGGGTGCCAATAGGCGGCGGTGGCAACAGCCGTGCCCAGCCGGATCTTGCTGGTTTCACCGGCCCACCAGGTCAGGATCTGGAACGGGTTCGGCGCGATGGTCATCTCCAGCGCATGGTGCTCGGCGGCCCATACGATCTCAAAGCCGCCCTCTTCGGCCATCTGCACCATTTCGATGGTGTGGCGCGCCACATCCTTCATGTCGAGGCTGTCGTCGATCCGCTCGAGATTGATCGCGAGTTGAAATTTCATCTGTCGTCACCTTCTGCTGTTTGTGTCACCGCGCGTGTCACGGTTTCGGGGCCAACATGATCGTTCACCGCATCACGAACGGGTTTGCGATAGGTTCATCCGATGTGTTCATCCACACGGTCTTGGGGCGCGTATAGTCATACATAGCCTGAAACCCGCTCTCGCGGCCGTAACCGGACCCCTTGATGCCGCCGAATTCGGCGATGGGCGACACGGCGCGGTAGGTATTCACCCAGACGATCCCGGCCCGCACGGCGGCTGACATGCGCAGGCTGCGCGCGCTGTCGCGGGTAAAAATGCCTGCGGCCAGCCCATGCTCGGTATCGTTGGCCAGCGCCAGCACCTCCTCTTCGGTGCGGAACCGCTGGACACACAGGACCGGGCCGAACAGCTCGGTGTCGACAATCCGCATGTCCTGTCGCGGACAGTCGATAATCGTCGGCAGGAAATACAGCCCGGCCATACCCTCGGGTTGTGCGCCGCCCACCAGAACCGTGCCACCCTCCCCTACCGCGTGCGCGACCTCGGACTTGATATGATCCAGCTGCCCTTGCGTGCAGAGCGGCCCCATCTGGGTTTCCTCCGCCAGCGGATCACCGATGACAATCTGGCGCGCCAGTTTAGTCATCCGCTCCAGAAACTCGTCTGCGATATCCTCATGCAGATAGAGCCGTGACCCCGCCACGCAGCTTTGGCCCGTCGCGCCGAAAATACCCGCGATCGAGGCGTTGACCGCGCTTTCGATATTGGCGTCATCAAAGACGATGAAGGGGGATTTTCCGCCCAGTTCCAGACTGACTTCGGCAAAGTTCTGTTTCGAGTTCTCCAGCACATGCCGCGCGGCCCCCGGCCCGCCGGTGAACGAAATGCGCGCCACCAAAGGATGCGACGTCAGCACCCGACCGCAGGGATCACCATGACCGGTGACGATGTTCACCACGCCGGGCGGAATCCCCGCTTCTTCGATCAATCGACCAAATTCCAGCATGGCGGCGCTGGCATGTTCGGACGCCTTGAGCACGATGGTGTTTCCCGCCGCCAACGCCGGCCCCATTTTGACCGCCACAAGAAACAGCTGACTGTTCCAAGGCACCACGGCCGCCACGACGCCCAGCGGTTCGCGCCGCGTGAAAACGAACATGTCGGGCTTGTCGATGGGCAGGGTTTCCCCCGCGATCTTGTCAGCGCAGCCTGCATAGAAGTGAAAAAATTCAGCAATGTATTTGGCCTGCCAGCGGGTCTCTTTCAGCATCTTGCCACTGTCGACGGATTCGGTGCGCCCCAGTTCCTCGGACTTGTCGGCCAGCAGATCAGCCAACTTGCGCAGACATTTGCCACGCTCAGTCGGCGTCATCCTGGCCCATGGCCCTGTCAGAAAGGCGCGGTGCGCGGCGCGCACGGCGCGGTCAACGTCATCGGCGGTCGCCTCGGGAATACGTGCCCAGACATCGCCGGTGGCGGGATTGATGCTGTCGAATTGCCCCCCGTCCGAGGCCGGGCACCACGCCCCGTCAATCAGCATCTGGTAACTTGTGATATTTGCCATCTGGCCGCCCCTCTTCTGCACATCTGATTCCCATACTGACGCCTCATCATTTGGAGAGTTGCGATTTTTGGACAATTCTTGGCGGTTAAAGACAACCGCACCCACCGCGAGTGCGACACGTTAGAAAAACGGACACTACGAAGCGTGCGGCAAACAGACGGCCAGCGCGCAGACACCAGAGCGGAGGCCCCGATGGCGCATACAGCAGATGGCACATGTTTCGACCGTTCCGGCCCGAAAGGCGCACCGGCGGTGGTGCTGATCCACGGGCTCGGCCTGTGCAGGCAGGTCTGGCAATGGCAGCAGCCCGCCCTGGCTGAACGTTATGACGTCATCACCTATGACCTCGCGGGCCACGGTGACAGCGCCCCCCCCGCAACGGAACCGTCGCTGGCTCTCTTCTCGGACCAACTGGCGGGCGTTATGGACGCTTGCGACATCAAGCGTGCGGCGATTGGCGGGTTTTCCTTGGGCGGCATGATCGCCCGGCGCTTTGCCCAGGATCACCCGGACAGAGCAGCGGCGCTGGTGATCCTGCACTCACCGCATCAGCGCACCAAGGAGGCACAAGCGGCCATCCTGGCCCGCGTCGAACAGGCCCGTCTTCACGGGCCCGCAGCCACGGTGGAGGCGGCGCTGGAACGTTGGTTCACCGAAGGGTTTCGCCGCGACAACCCAGACATGATGGATCTGGTGCGCCGTTGGGTGCAAGCCAATGACATCGCCATCTATCATCGCAATTATCGCGTGCTCGCCGATGGTATCGACGAAATCACCGCGCCACAGCCGCCGATCAGCGCCCCCACGCTGGTGGTCACGGGCGACGAGGATCATGGCAACGGCCCCGAAATGACGCAGGCCATCGCGGCCGAGATCGCAGGTGCCGAAACCCACATCCTGCGCGGGCTGCGCCACATGGCACTGGCAGAGGACCCCGCCCAAATGAACCGGCTGCTGCTCGGCTTTCTGGAGCGTCACATGAACGGGGCAGCGGCATGAGCGGCGGCATCCTCGACGGTATCCGCGTCCTTGATCTGTGCAGCGGCGCCTCTGGGCGCTGCGGCGCAATGCTGCTGGCCGATCAGGGGGCCGAGGTGATCCGTATCCACCCCATGCCCGGCGCCACAGTCGCTGCCGGGAGCCCGACGCTGGACCGCAACAAGAAGAGCGTCACGCTCGATCTGTCCACGCCGGACGGCATGGACGGGATTCGCACTTTGCTGGGCAGTGCCGGTGTCTTTGTCAACGATCTGCCCCCCGGCAGGTTGCAGGCTCTGCAGTTGGACGATGACACGCTGGCGGCTCTCAATCCACGGCTTGTCCATGCTCATCTTCCCGCAACGGATGACGACATGCCGGACTCTGGCCCGATGCTTGCCTTCGGGGTGATGGCGGCGTTGCGCGAGGCCGAGGCCACCGGCAAGGGGCAGCGCGTCGATATCGCGGCACCGGCATCGCCCGAGACGCCTGGCGCGCTGGCATTCTCTGCCCACGCCGCGCGCGCACCGCAGGCCCCGCCCCCTCCGGGGCACGACACCGATACCTACCTGTCGGAAATGCCCGCCTTGCCGATGACGGACACCGAAAAGCGCGCATTGCGCGATGCGATGGGCACATTCGCCACCGGCGTCACCATCGTGACCACGTTGCAGGCGGACGGCACGCCGCGCGGCTTCACTGCGAATTCGTTCACATCGGTATCGCTCGATCCGCCGCTGCTGCTGGTATGCATCGCCAAGACGGCACATAGCTGCGACACCTTCTGCGCGGCACCGCATTTCGCGGTCAACGTCCTGAGCGAAGACCAAAAGGCGGTCTCGAACCTCTTTGCGTCGCGCGATCCCGACAAGTTCGAAAAGTGCGACTGGCGCGGCGGGGCCGCCGGCATGCCGGTGATCGATGGCGCGCTGGCCGGGATCGTCTGCACCCGTGAACGGCTGATAGATGCCGGTGACCACGTGATCCTGCTGGGCCGGGTGATCGACTTTGGCGCGCGCAGGGCCGCCCCGCTGGGCTATTTCAAGGGCAATTATTTCACCTTCGGCCTAGAAGAAGAACTGGTCTCGGCTGCGTCGCAGGCCGGTCCGGTCAAGATCGGTGCGCTACTGGCACGCGGGCGACAATTGCTGCTCAGCGTCAGCGCTGACGGCGTGATCGGTGTGCCCTCGGCAGATACGCCGCGCCAAAGCCTGCCCGCGCTCAAGAAACATCTGGAAAAGCTGCGGATCAAGGCGCGGCTCGATTTCCTCTATGCGGTCTATCAGGACAGCAGCAGCGGGCATCACGGCATCTACTATCACGGCACCGCCGAGGGCTATACGCCACCGGGGCACAAGTTTTTCGATCTCGACGAAATCCCGCTCTCGAAACTGCCCAGCGCAGCCGAACGCAGCATGCTGACCCGCTACTGCGAAGAATTCCGCCATGGCAGCTTCGGCATCTATCTGGGCGACGAGACCACCGGCACCGTCAGGCACTATGCGGCGCCCGATGACGTCTGACATTTCAACCATGATCCAAGAGGTAATTCATGTTTCCTGAACTGCGCAAAATCGTGACTTTCGACGAGGACATCCACCGCGAAGGGGAACGTGCCGCCGACCCTGTACTGAGAATGATCGGCGTGGCCGCCGTGCTGCGCAATCCGTGGCACGGGCTGGGCTATGTCGAAGATCTGGCCCCCGAGATCAAGCGCATGGCACCACCACTGGGCAAGGTCCTGACCGACCGACTGATCGCACTGGCCGGATCAGGTGAAGCCATCGAGGCCTACGGCAAAGCCTGCATTGCAGGCACCGATTGCGAGTTGGAACATGCCTCGGCGTTGATCCACACGCTGCAATTCGGCAATTTTTACCGCGAGGCCGTGGGTGCCAAGAGCTATCTGGGCTTCACCAACACGCGCGGCCCTGCAAACACCCAAATACAGGTGCCGCTGATGGACAAGCACGACACCGGGCGGCGATCGCATTACCTGACAGTGCAGTTCTCGATCTACGATGCGCCCGCACATGACGAAGTGGTCGTGGCGCTGGGGGCGGCGACCGGTGGACGTCCGCATCACAGGATCGGTGACCGGTATTCCGATCTGGCTGCATTGGGCCGCGATGTGCAGAACCCGGCAGGCGTTGACTGAACCTTGCTGCCAGACCCTCGGCCCCGAGGCGCAAGCGCGCCTCGGGTGTGCCTTGGCTCAAAGCTAGTATGATACGGGCCCGACAATCGGCCCGTGGCGCCCTTCGCACACCGCCTTAGGCCGCTTCGTAATCTGAGAACCCGTTATGCCCTGCCTCCGGCTTGTTGCCGAAGGGATCACGCAGATAGGCGGCATAGACATCCGGTATCGGATAATTGGCCCGCACTCCCCGCGCGCCCTCACCCGAACCCGCTAGTCCTGCGCGCCCAGGATGCGCGTGAGGTTCGAAAACCGGGCGATCAGGCTGAACACCGTGATATTGATCAGCAGGAACACCACCGCGATAGAAGCGATAACCGGCGAATAGCCATAGCGCAGCGCGTTGAAAATCTTGACCGGCAGCGTCTCGACCGTAAAGCCGACGGTCATCAGCGCGATGATATATTCATTGAGGCTGAGCACGAAGCAGAAGGCAAACCCGGCAAAGGCGAAAGGCGCCGCGATGGGCAGGATCACGGTGCGAAAGACCACCGCATTGCTGGCGCCCATGGTCTGGCTTGCCTCGATCAGGGATTTATCGACACTCTCCAACCCCAGCGAGATCGTGACCAGCGGCAGCGCCAGCAGAAAGATCGCGTGCGCGATGATCACGTTGACCATCAGCCCGTGAAAGCCGGTGCTGGTGAACAGCAGCAAGAACCCCAACGCCATGATCACCGGCGGCAGGATAAAGGGCGCAATCCCCAGCCCGAAAAGCGCCCGCGCATAGCGCAGACCGTAGCGCCATGCAGTATAGGCCACCGGCAGCGCGATCAGCACCGACAGCGTGGCGGCGGCCAACGCGATTACCAGCGAATTCATCAGCGCGGCAAACCAGTCATTCGCGACAAAAATCTCGGCATACCAGCGAAAGGAAAACCCGCGCGGCGGGAAGGCAAGGAACCGCTTTTCGTTGAACGACACGGCAGTGATCACGATGATCGGGCCGATCAGGTATATCGCGAAGATTGCCAGGTAGAGGCGGCGCAGGATGTTCATGACTTGCCTCCAAAGAATTTCGTGACCCCGTAGATGACACTGGCGCTGATAACCAGCAGCACAACCGCAAGCGCCGAGGCAAACGGCATGTTGAAATTGAAGATCGCCTGATCGGTGATCAGCACCGACAATGTCCAGTGTTCGGGCTTGCCCAACACCTGCGGCACGATGATCGCGCCCAGTGTCAGGACGAATATCGTCACTCCGCCAGAGATGATCGCAGGCCGCGTGACCGGCACGACCACCGTGAAAAACGTGCGTAGTGGTGACGCGCCCAGCGTGCGCGCGGCCTCGGTCAGGCTGCGATCCAACCGGCTGAGCGCCGGGTAGAGCAGCAGCACCGAAAACGGCACCGCCAGGTAGACCAGCGCCGCCAGCACCGCCCCTGCGGACGGGGCCATGGAAAAGCTCTTTTCCGCCAGCCCGAGCCAGACCAGGATATTGGCGATACCGCCCGTGCGCGACAGCAGGATCTGCCAACTGAAGGCAATCAGCACTTCCGACAGCGACAGCTGCGCCAGAATATAGATCAGCCAGACGGTCTGCGAGCGGGGCCCGAACTGTGTCAGCATATAGGTGAACGGAAAGGCGATCAGCAGGCTCAGCAGCGCGATCAGCGCGCACAGCCCGGCCGAGAACAGTGCCCGCTCGATATAGAACCAGCTCGCGAACCGGTCGAAATGCTCCAGGCTGAAGCCAAGCTGGTAGTCCCCGTCAGCGGTGGGGACCGAAACGCTGGTCAGCAGGATCAGAACGAACGGCACCATGAAGAAGATGCCGATCATCACGGATGACGGGATCAGGCCTATGGACCGGGTCAAGCGGGTGCCCTCTTGCATGCCCCCGCCCCCTCAGGCCGCCAGAACGGTACAGGCGCCCGCAGGCATCTCCACCGTCACCGCATCGCCGATCCGCACATCCGGCCAGTCCTTGGGTGTGAGCACCGAAATCACTTCGTGCCCGTCGCAATCCACCAGGATTTCGATTGTCGCACCGATATCACGGACAAAGCTGACCTTGCCGGTGACGGCATTGGCCGGGGCGCTTGCGCCAATGGGACGCACAAAGACCTCTTCAGGCCGCGTCATCAGCAGCACATCGGTACCGGCGGGCTGTCCCACGGCACCGTGCTCGACGCGTAATTCCGCACTACCCACACGCACTGCGTTTTCGCCCGACATCTTGGCGGGCAACAGATTGCTGGTGCCGATGAAACCGGCGACGAACTTGTCCACCGGCTTCTTGTAGATCTCCATCGGCGATCCGGTCTGCAGCACCCGCGCACGGCCCATGACCACGATCTCGTCGGCCATGGTCATCGCCTCGGTCTGATCGTGGGTGACAACGACGGTGGTGATGCCCAGCTCCTGCTGCAACTTGCGCAGCTCGATCTGCATCGCCTCGCGCAGGTTCGCATCCAACGCCGACATCGGTTCGTCCAACAGGAATATCTGCGGGTTGAGGGCCAGAGCCCGGGCAATGGCAACGCGCTGTCGCTGCCCGCCGGATAGCTGCGAAATGCGCCGATCCGCCACCCCCGGCAGGTGCATCATGTCCAGGAGTTCTTTCGCGCGATCCTCGCGTTCCGACCGCGAATGGCCGCGGATGCGCATGGCATAGGTGATATTCTCGCCCACGCTGAGATGCGGGAACAACGCGAACGACTGGAACACCATACCGATATCACGTTGGTGTACCGGGACGCGGGTCAGGTCCTTTCCCTCGAAAGAGATGCTGCCCTGCGTCGGCTCTTCCAGCCCCGCGATCATCCGCAAGAGCGTGGTCTTGCCGCAGCCCGACGGGCCGAGAAAACAGATCATCTCGCCGGTTTTGAAATGCAGGTTCACATCCTCGACGGCGGTGACATTGCCGAATTTCTTGGTGACGCCTTCGATGATGAGACCAGACATGGCACGCGTTCTCCTGGGCTTCGTGTGGCAAAGAGGCCCGCCCATTGCCGGGCGGGCCTGTGGATAGGGATAGGGTCCGGCCCTACCCTGCGATCATCTTGTTCCAAGTATCCGAAATCCAGGCGGCATGTTCCTGATAGATGTCATAACGCGGGATGATCGGCTCCAGCGGGCTGGCGACGGCCGCCAGTTCGGCCTCGCTGAGGTCCATCAGATCGGTGTTGATCACCGGCGCCGTACCGACATTGCGCGACAGCAGCGCCTGGGTTTCGGGCGTCGACATGAAATTGATGAATTCATGCACTTCATCCACCGCGTTGGCATATTCGGGCACGATCCAGTAGCCACTGTCCAGAATGCCGCCCTCCTTGGGGAAGGTCGAGACCACCGGGAAGCCCTCGGCAGCGGCAAGGCCCGCCACGTCGTGATAGTACTGGCCCATCGGGATCTCGCCATCCTGCAACTGTTGCTGGAACGATCCCTCGTCCTTGTACCACAGGCGCACGTTGGGCACGACTTCGCTCAGCTTGTCGAAGACTTTCTGGATGCCTTCCTTGGTGTCCAGAATGTCGGTGCCGCCAAAGAAGGTGGTGGCTGTCACTTCGAGCAGGAACGAGTTCGTCGCCAGACCCAGAAGCCCGATCTTCCCTTCATACTGGCTATCCCACAGTGCCGCCCAGCTCTCGGGTGCGACGGGGATCTCGTCAGAGTTGGTGCACAGCGTGATGTACCACGACACGCCGCCCACACCGTAAAGCCCACCATCTTCGTAGCGATCCTGGAACCGGTCGGGCATGTTCTTGAGATTCGGAAGCTTCGATTCATCCAGCGTCTGGAACAACTTTTGCCGCGCGCCGTTGTTGCGCGGAATGCCCGCCATCAGCGAGACATCCGCCGGCGCGGTCTTGGCGCGGGCGGCGTTCTTGATCTGGACCAGCCATGTTTCGCCCGTAGGCACGGCGACGGAATTGACTTCGATGCCCGTGGCCTTGGTGAACTCGGGAAAGATGAACTCCTTGAAGCTCGATTCAAAGAAACCACCATAGGTGCCGACCTTGATCGGCTCTCCGGCGGCGCGCAGGATTGACGGCGCAGCAAGAGTGGCCACGCCAGTGGCGGCGGCTGTACCCATGAAGCGACGGCGAGTGAATGTTGATTTCATCAGTTCTCTCCTTGTTGGTTTTTGGTCAGGCCCAGGTCTTGGGCAAAACGCAGAGCATCTCGTAGAGCAGGTTGGCCCCGAGCATAGCCGTGGCGCCCGTTGTATCATAGGGCGGCGAAACCTCGACCAGATCAGCGCCGACCAGGTTCAGCCCCTTGCAGCCGCGCACGATCTCCAGCGCCTGGATGGTGGTCAGCCCACCGATTTCCATGGTGCCGGTTCCGGGCGCGATCGACGGATCGAGGCTGTCGATATCATAGGTCAGGTATACCGGCGCATCGCCGATCTTGTCGCGGATATCGGCCATCATCGGGGTCATGGACTTGTGCCAGCATTCTTCGGCCGGGATCACCGTAAAGCCCTGATCGCGCCCCCAGTCGAAATCATCCGGTGCATAGCCAGTGCCGCGCAGGCCGATCTGGAACACCTTGTCGTTCTGCAAAAGCCCGTCATCGACGGCCCGGCGGAACGGTGTGCCGTGGGCGATCTTTTCGCCGAACATCTCGTCATTGGTATCCGCATGCGCGTCGATATGGATGAGCGCCACAGGCCCGTGCTTTTTCGCAATGCTGCGCAGCACCGGGTAGCTTAGCGTGTGATCGCCGCCCAGCGTCAACGGCACGGTGTCGTGTTGCAGGATCTGGTCATAGGCGGCGGTGATGATATCCACCGTCTTCTTGAGGTCGAACGTGTTGATCGCCACATCGCCGATATCGGCCACCTGCATCTTTGCAAAAGGTGCTGCGCCAGTGGCCATGTTGAAGGGCCGCATCATGCCGCTTTCGGCGCGGATCGCTCGCGGGCCGTGCCGGGTGCCGGCGCGGTTCGATGTGCCGATATCCATCGGAATGCCAACGAAACAAGCATCCAAACCCTCTGCGGTTTTCTGCGAGGGCAGCCGCATCATCGTTGTCGTGCCACCGAAGCGAGGCATGTCATTGCCGCCCAGTGGCTGATTGAACCGGGCTGTGTTGGGATCATTTGGCATCTGGCCGCCTCCTGTGGTTCCGCTGTGGATGTGTCCCGCGCAACCTATGAACCTTCGCACCGTTCACATATATCATTCGCCAAAACCTTACATTTGCAGATGCCAATGTATTCTCAGACATAGCACTCCTGAAGCGTTTTCCAGAACAATCCGATCACTTTCGGCACCGCGCCGGAGCGGCGGATCAATTGCATCTGGCAGCCAAAATTGTACTTCTCGAAGGCCATCCGACGCAGCCGCCCTTCCGCCTCAAAGGACGCTGCAAGATGTTCGGGCAGCAGCCCGATATAGGCACCGCTCAGAACCATCATCAGCTGTGATTCGATATGGCGCACGATCCTGTCCGCGTCAGTCAGGCCAAAGGACTTCTGCCTTTGCTGGCTCCAATAGCCGCGATGCACCCAGGGCGTGGCTTCGATTTCGGCGTCGGGGATATCGGCATCGGCGCGGGCAAAGAATGGATGCGTATCTGCGCAGTAGAGCGCATGCGGCTCGACGTAGAGATCACTCACGTGCAGCCCTGAAACCAAGTTGTCAAAGCTGCCAAAGCCGATGTGGCAACTGCCATCAAGCAGCCCTGACATGATGTCCTGCGGGTTCGAGATGGCCAGTTCGATCCGCACGGCCGGCGCCTTCTGGGTGAACTGGCGGATCGCCTCGGGCAGCTTGCAGTCGCGATCAGTGGTGATCGCGTCGACCATGGCAATCTTGAGCTGGCCGACCAGATTGCCCCGGAGTTCCGCCAGATGCGCCGAATGGGTGTTGAGCGAGTCCAGCATCGCCACCCCGATCTCATGCACCATCCGCCCCTTTTCGGTCAGCAGGAAACCGCGTCGTCCGCGCTGGCACAGCTTGACGCCCAGCCGTTCCTCCAAAGCGGTGATATGGTTCGAGATCGTCGGCTGGCTCAGGCCCAGTTCGACCTGCGCCGCGGAGAACCCGTTATTGCGCACGACACTGTCGAAAACGCTCAGCAAATGGATGTCAGAACCGGTTACTTTCATGCTTCCATTGAAAGCGGCAAATGTATCGAATTGCAATGGCGTATATGCGCGCGCTGGCAGGTCGCCTATCGTCCCTGCAACCGGCGGGCGCATGGCCTGCCCGCGTATTGTATGAGGACACCCAGATGACAGCCGCTCCGCCCGCCTCGATGATCGCCGCGCTTTGCGACGGCCCCGGCGCACCCCTTAAGCTACGCGAGGTGGAAACACCCAAACCCGGCCGCGGCGAGGTGCTGGTAAAGCTGGAAAGCTGCGGCGTTTGCCATTCGGACCTGCATCTGCGCGACGGGCAAGAGAACCTGCCGGAGGAGTACTACCCTGTGATTTTCGGTCACGAGGGCATCGGTCGCGTCGTGCAGATCGGCCCGGACACGCCCAGCGCTCCGGCCATCGGCACCCGCGTCGGCCTGCCGTGGCTCTATGAAACCTGCCTTGCGTGCAAGCCTTGCCGCAGCGGGTGGGAGACATATTGCGAGAGCCAGACTGCGCGTGGCGTGCAGAAAAACGGCGCTTTCGCAGAATACGCCCTGTCGCCTGCGGCGTTCACCATCCCCATTCCCGACGGCATCGACCCGGTCAAGGGCGGCCCGCTCTTGTGTGCGGGTCTCACGGCCTGGTCGGCGCTGGCGCGCGCCGAGGTCAAGCCCGGCAGCAACGTCCTGATCATCGGCGCGGGAGGGTTGGGGCAATATGCGGTGATGATCGCACGCGCACGCGGCGCGCAGGTCTTCGTGATCGACATGGACCCTGCCAAGCTGAAGACGGCAAAGGCGCTTGGCGCGGATCACATCATCCCCGCAGGCCCCGACGCAGGTGCGGCGGTCAAGGCCGCAGGCGGCGCGGATGTCACTGTCAATTTCGCGCCCAGCCCGGCGGTCTGGTCCACCATCCGCGACGCCGTCAACCCGATGAGCGCGGTGGTCGCCGTCGCCATGGTGCACGAGCCCGTGGACCTGTCGATGATGTGGCTGATCGATGGCGGCCACCGTGTCTTTGGCTCGTCCGTCGGCACGCGACAGGACATGATCGATTTCCTCGACTTCGCCGCCAAGCGCCTACTGCCCATCGACATCCAGACGCTGCCGCTGTCACAGGTCAACGATGCGCTTGACCGGCTGAAACGGGGCGAGGTGACCGGGCGGCTTTGCATCGACTTTTCGTTGTGACATCAGGTGTAGGCATAAAGGAGGCCCAAACATGAAACTCGCCGTTTTCCAGATGTCCGCACAGGGCGGCAATCACGCGGGACGCACCGACCGGATCAAGGCCGCGATGCGCGAAGCCGCCAACCACGGTGCCAGCCTGCTGATCGCGCCCGAGCTTGCGCTGTCGGGCTATGGGCGCCGCGAGGGCTTTGCCGGGTTGGCAGAGCCTGCGGATGGCGCATGGGCCGCCGAACTGGGGCAGGCCTCGCGCGAGATCGGCATCAGCCTGATTGCAGGGTTTCCCGAAACATGGGGCGATACGCGCCATATCAGCGCGATGGTGATCGATGCGACCCGTGATGAGCCGCCGGTAATCTACCGCAAGGGATGTCTTTACGGCGACTACGAGAAAGCGCATTTCCAGAGCCCCGGCCCCTCGACCGTCATTGCCGAACTGGATGGTCTGCGGGTCGGCGTGCTGATCTGCTACGATGTCGAATTTCCCGAAAATGCCCGCCGCCTCGCCCGCGCCGGTGCGGAGCTGATCGCAGTGCCGACCGCCCTGCCCCTCGGTGCCCCTGGCAGCTTCATCGCCGAGCATGTGATCCGCACACGTGCCTATGAGAACCAGGTTTTCGTGGCCTACGCCAACCATGCGGACAGCGACGAGGCGTTCACCTTTCAGGGATGTTCGTCGATCGCCGCCCCCGATGGCGCCGTGCTCGCCGCGGCACCGCAGACGGGTGACGCACTGCTCTACGCGGAAATCGAGCCAGAGAGCTACGAGGCCAGCCGCAAGGAGAACCCGTATATCCACGACGCGGTGGAGGTGGGGCTGCTGAGATAAAGCAAGGCCCCCTGCTGCGCAATTCTGGCAGCCGTTTCCTTGCCAGAGATTTACTGCGCCGCGCCAAAACGCGCAGAACGCAGATGATCTGCCATGCCTGAAGGGTCATCATCGGCTTGCAATCGGAACAAGGCGGTTGTTCAAAAGTTCTGAAGCGATACATCCGGGACGAGGCTCTTGCCACAGCGTCGTCTTAATCGCGCCGAAATCCACTTCAGAACGGATTTTGGATCAGGACGGACGCCATGAACAGAAAGTGCAGAACGATGGATTCGATCGCCACTACCGCTGCAGCAGCCTTCGAGAGCCAAAGCGCAGGCGTTGCCGCGCGTCGGCAAGAGTTTGGCCTTACGGAACGCCGCGCTGCACTTGCCCGTCTTGCGGCAGCGATCCGGCATAATGAGGCGCCCCTTGTCACCGCTCTGGCCGCGGATTTCGGCAAACCCGAGGCCGAGGTCATTCTGACCGAACTCTTGCCCGTGATGCAGGAAATCCGCCATGCGTCGCGCCACCTTCGGCGCTGGATGCGTCCGCGCCGGGTGGCCCCGACACTCGCCACGCTCGGCACCTCTGCACGCATCCGGCCCGAGCCACGCGGCGTCTGCCTGATCATCGCACCGTGGAACTACCCGTTCAGCCTTGCACTCGGGCCTCTGGTCTCGGCACTTGCGGCTGGTAACAGCGCGATCATCAAACCGTCCGAGATGACACCGGCCACATCCGCGCTAATTGCGAAACTCGTTCAAGAGACCTTTCCACCAAGCCTCGTGACAGTCATCGAAGGCGGCGTGGACGCATCACAAGCCCTGCTGGAATTGCCCTTCGATCATATCTTCTTTACCGGCAGCCCTGCCGTGGGCAAGGTCGTGATGGCGGCGGCGTCACGCACGCTGGCATCCGTCACGCTGGAGCTGGGCGGCAAATCGCCCACGATCATCGGGCCTGACGCAGATCTGGAAAATGCGGCCAAATGGATCGTGTTTGGCAAATTCGCCAATGCCGGCCAAACCTGTATCGCCCCGGACCACGTTTTCGTCCATCGCGCGGTCAAGGACGGTTTCCTTGCCGTCCTGCGCAACCGGATCGCGAAGGCTTACGGCACCGCTGGCACCAGCCCGCACCTAGCCCGGATCGTAAATGACCGGCACGCGCAGCGGCTCTCGGACCTGCTGCAGGACGCAGTCGGCAAGGGCGCACAAGTGACTATGGATAGCCCCTCGCAGGGGCGTGACCTGGGGCCGACCCTGATCGAGGCGCTGACCCCCGAAATGGACATCAGCAGCGAAGAGATTTTCGGCCCGATCCTGCCGATCATTGCCTATGACAACATCGATGAAGTCATCGACCAGATCAACGCGCGGCCCAAACCGCTCGCACTCTATGTCTTTGCCAAGGCGCGGCCACAGATCGACCGGATCATCGCCGCCACAAGCTCGGGCAGTGTCGGGGTGAATTTGACGGTGGCCCAGTTCACCCATACCGGCCTGCCATTTGGCGGCGTCAACACATCGGGAATCGGGGCCGCACACGGGGAGTACGGCTTTCGCGCTTTCAGTCACGAGCGCACGGTCCTGACAAACCACTTCTCGGCGCTGCCGCTGGTCTTTCCGCCCTACACGGCTCGGGTAAAGCGGCTGATCGGCCTGATCAAACGTTTCTTGGGATAACTCATATTCGACGATTTCATCGTCGGCGCAGATTCGTGAGCTATGTTCTTGCCGATTGCCTGTGAGGAAATCCCACTCTGAGCGAGGCTGACCGTGGCTCCGGCGCCTGCGCAGGGCATCGGGTTGGGCCCATCTGGCGTCGCGCCGCGCGTCCCGAAGCAAGCGGCGATCATCCGGGCGCTACAACACGTCGCAAAGATCAGCCAAGTAGTCGAAAGATTGGTGCACCTGATAGGATTCGAACCTATGGCCTCTGCCTTCGGAGGGCGGTGATCTATATTTTTTCTCTATTTTTTCAATATGTTACCCAATGTCACTTCAGGTTATTTCAGGGGATTTCCGTGGGTTTCGGGGGGTTTCAGGGGATAACGGGGGATTTAGCAAGACCTTATGAGCTAATGTGACGAACTGTCTTCCCGCCAAACTGCTCCTCCTGTGGCGGGTATGGGCGGAGAGAGGAGCATCTGATGGACATCAAGGTTTTGGGATTTGATCTGGGCAAGACCGTTTGCAATCTTGCCGGGCTGGACGAAGCAGTGGCGATCGTGTTTAGCAAGCGCCTCCAGCGGCATCGGCTCCTGGACTTTCTGGTCGGGCTGCCGCCCTGCGTAGTTGCAATGGAAGCCTGAGGCGGAGCGTATCTCATCGGGCGCTTTTATCTTCAGCAAGGGCATGAGCCCCGCCTCATGTCGCCGCTCTATGTTCGGCCCTATCTGAAGGTTCACAAGAACGATAACCGCGATGCGGAGGCCATTGCCGAGGCGGCGACGCGCCCAACGATGTCATTCGTCGCCATCAAATCGGAAGAGCAACTCAATCTGCAGGCCCTGCACCGCGGGCAGGAGCGCCTGGTGTCAGACAGGACGCGCTGATCCATTCGCTGACCGCCCCCTCGCCCCTCAATGCTTCAAGCGTCGCCTTGGCCTTGAACTCAGGGTGATGTTGCTTTCGTTTCGACACATCTGATCTCCTTCGTATTGAAGATCAGCAGACTACAAATCGCAGCTTACATCAGTGTCAGAATTACAGGGAGTAGCTCACTTACTACCGCCGCTTTCCCAAGCCAGACATGATCGTCTTCTGGCTTTCCTGATGCTTTGGGCTGTGATGCCAATAGTAGGATTCAATAGTCGCAACAGACGTAGAAAAGTACTCAGCAGCCGCAGCGATCTCCATCCCATCCTGAATAGCGAGAGTGATTGCCGTATGCTTTAGCGTATGAGGAGTGATCCGCTTGATCCCTGCCCGCTCACATGCAGCCTCAAGCGCCTTGCCCATATCCATGACTGGCTTTCCGGGGTGTCTTGGATGTTCGACGATGTACCTTGTCCCCGAACGCTTCCACCGCTTCAAATGACTCAGAAGTTTGTCAGGGATCGCATGTGCGCGTCTGCGCTTGACAGTCTCCCTCTCTTCGTCACCGGAACGCCACCAGATGCCCCGCTTAAGATCGACCCACGGCCCATCCGATCGCTTCTGCCAGGTAGATTTCGCAATTGTCCGAGGACGCGAACCCGTGTAAAATTGTGCTAAGGTCAACTTTGCGGCATGCCTTGACCGCCTATTCCGATAGAGTTCCCATACAAGCTTGGCAACCTCGTCCCTCGTCAGCCATTCGGGCTTCGCAGAGGATTCTCTCGGTAGCCATACTGGTGGCGCAGGGCTTTGTTGCACAAATCATCTGAAGTCCGGAGTTCCCCTTTCCCCGGACGGATTTATCCTACGGCCTCTGTGACGGGT
>Ga0209344_10002913_pt1 | contig 17869 bp, 18 predicted proteins | sample Cruoilmetagenom6_FD_187293 | JGI IMG/M metagenome (GOLD analysis project Ga0209344, IMG submission 187293) | Oil polluted marine microbial communities from Coal Oil Point, Santa Barbara, California, USA - Santa Barbara Oil Seep Sample 6 (SPAdes)... | ecosystem: Environmental > Aquatic > Marine... | reverse complement strand
TGCCCCCAGGAGCACCGCGAACCGTCTTCCCGCCGATACCGCGAGCTCGGTCCTCAACATACTCATGTAGGGCGCAAGACCAGTGCCGGTGGCGACCATGACCACTGCCTTGTCCGTCGGTGCCAGGTCGAGGGTGAAGGTCCCGGTGATCTTCGGTCCGAGCCACAACCGGTCTCCCGCCTTGAGATTGAAGAGCCGCGGGCTCAATGCCCCCGAGTGAACGAGCGTGACGTAGAACTCAAGATACCTGCGTGCCTTGGAAGAGGATGCGATGGAATAGGCGCGGCGGATCAGTTTCCCGGGTTTGACGGGCTCATCCTCGTCATCGGCGAGACTCGATCGGCCGGCTTCCGGTGAGAGGCCGAGAACGGCGAATTGGCCGGGTGCGAATTCCGGTAGCTCCCATCCGTCCGGAACAACCCGAATCACCATCAGACCTGGTGCGACCTCGATTTTTTGAGTGACGACCGCGTTGAGTTCGGGGAGGGCCAAATCGACATTCCTTTCGGGGCGTGATCATAACACCCGAAATGGCAGCAACGCCGCCGGCGAATGCGGCATTCCCTCCCGCAGTACACTGGCCACCGTGATGGGCATCGAAACCGTTTTTTCCTCGCCGTGGCAGTTGCTCGCCGTAGGACTCGTTCTGGTGGCGGCGGAGGCGGTATACGTCCTCCTGGGATTTGGCGCCGGGTTGGTGGCGGTGGGGGCTCTCGCTCTTCTCCTTCCCGATCTCCGTGACGGCGTCGTGCTGCTGCTCCTGGTCAATCTCCCGGCCGAGGTTTTCGTGGTGTGTTCCTCGTGGCGTGAAGTGAACTGGCGAGGAGTGGCAGTGCTCATGGTGGGCGTCGCGATCGGTATCCCTGTGGGCGCCTGGGCCCTCGGGTTGAGCGACGCCGGGGTGCTCCTGAAGGCCCTCGGTGTCGTTTTGTTGATCGTCGGGACAGGGTTTCTCATTGTCCCTCCGCATCGTGTCGTGCGCTGGCCGGGATGGGTGGCAGGGCCTGTGGGTCTGAGCTCCGGTCTGCTCACCGGGCTCTTCGGTACCGGTGGACCACCCCTGGTGATGTACTACCAGCTTTCCGGCGCCGACAAAGCGGCCTTCCGCGGCAATCTGATGGCCATCTTCCTGCTGATGACGTTCATTCGCGTTCCGTCATACGTTGGGATGGGTCTGATCACCGCCGAGCGCTTGTGGTCGAGCCTGGCGGTTCTCCCTGCGGTGTTGGCCGGGGCGTGGATCGGGAATCGTCTTCATCTGCGGATCGAGGAGGCGACCTTCCGCAGATTGGTCGCCGGAGCCCTGGTGGTGCTCGGCGCCTTCCTTCTTCTGGGTTGACGCGGATCAGACCGGCTGAAGCTCTTCCTTCTTCTGGAAGATCTTGGTGTCAACACCCATCTCGTCACCGATGAACTCCATGGCCTCACGGAGATCGGCGACCGCGAGACGAGGTGGAACGACAACATCGGCCGACATGGTGAACAGCGGTGTGCCGCTCATGGGCGCGGCCGATACCTCGGTGTGCATGCTCTCGAGGTTGATCCCCTGTTCGGAGAGGTACTGTGCCACCTGGTTGATGATGCCCATGTGATCGGCGCCGAGCACCGTGATGGTGCAACGACTCTCCCGGAGGTCGTCCACGTCCTCGTCGGCCTCGCTCAACCGGGTCAGGACATCGAACTTGGTGTAGTGGAGGTCGTCCACCGCCTTGCGGAGTTCGAAGACCCGGTCTTCCGGGGCGCTCACAAAGACAAGCATGGCGAAGTCGCCCCCGAGCCGCACCATCCGGCTGGCCTCGATGTTGCCGTCGTAGTGGAGAATCATCTTGGTGAACTCTTCCACGATGCCGGGTCTGTCCCTGCCCACAGCTGTCAACACCATTTGCTTTCGCATATCGAGTACCTCACCTCACCCGAAGGGATACCCATCCATGGTACCTCACATCACGTCGAGAGAAGAGAATTGAGGTCTTGAGGTCTTGAGGTCTTGAGGTCGTGAGGTCATGAGGTCATGAGGTCTTGAGGCTTCGAACATCCAGCATCCAGTATCGAGCATCGAACGAAAACGGCGCGGGTTGCCCCGCGCCAGTCTTCGCTCTGGATCGAAGAGGTCCCGGTCAGTCGACCCGGAGCTTGACGCTTCCCGAGAAGCTCTCGATGGAGATTCGGGCATCCCCCGCACCGGATGTGAACTTGAGTTCCTTGCCGGGACTGTATCTGTCGGTCCGTGTGGGTTCCGGCCCGATCTCGTTCCTGATGGACCCGGAATAGGTTTCGATAGTGAAGTCGGCGTTGATGTCCGACGCCACGACGAGTTCGGCGGTGCCGCTCATGGTCTCGAGATTGAATCGGCCACTTTCGGTCGGCTGGGCGGCGCAGAAGACACTCCCCGAGACCGACTCCGCGGTCAGGCTTGCAAGCAGGCCGCCTTCGATCTCGATGTTGCCGCTGACAACCTCGGCGTCGAGTCGGCCGGTGGCGTGCTGGACGATGATGTTGCCGCTGACGGACTCGAGGTCGGATCGACCGGCGATGGAGGTCACCCGAACATCTCCGCTGACCGAGGCCGCCTCAAGCGAGTCCGATGGCCCAGAGACTTCGACCCGACCACTCACCGATTCGAGGCTGACCTCCCCCGTCACACCATCGACCGAGATGTTCGCGCTGACGGTCTCGACCTCGAGGTCTGCGGTGACCGGCATCTTGATGGTCAGGTAGGCGCTCCCATTGTTGCGTGTGTGGCGTTCGAGATCGACTTCGATCCGCAGCCGGCTGCCTCCCGAAGAAATCTCGAGGTCACTGACCCCATCTTCGAGCCTCCCACTGATGTTGACTCCGTCTCCGGTCCATCCAATCACCTTCACGTCGCCCGAGATATTGCTGATCTCGACGCGTCCGTCGGCGGCCAGAGGCCTGTTCTGGTCCACGGTACGGTCGGCGGCCTGTGTCGCCCCTGCCAGGGCCAGAACCATCAACGTCATGCATGCAATTCTCTTCATCGTGTCCTCCGGTCGCTTAGGCTTCAGCGGGCAATCCGGTTGCCCGTTGAAGGAGATCGATCTGCCGGCGATAGGCAACCGCCAGTTGGCGATTGAGCCGGCCATCGTTCGGGTTGTCGGCGAGGGCGTGTTCGATCCGTGCGATGGCGTCGTCGATGACCGCCATATTTTCCATCACCACTGACCAGGTTTCGGGCGACAGTTCGTCGCGCCGGTGTTCCAGACTCGATCGGAGCTGGTTCCGTGCCAGTTCCAGATCCATCGCCGGACCCCCGTAGGCCGCAAGGATGGCGTTGGTTTCCATCGGTGTTGTTGAAGCGGTCTGGGTCTGAGCTCGCTCGAGTCCCGCCATATACGCGACGGAAACCGAAATGACCAGGATCGCCGCTGCCGCCGCCGCCATCCACAGACGGCGGGTTGCCGGGGCTGGCCGATGGTTGAAATTGCCCGGCACCACTCGACGATCTTCAACTCTTGCTTTGATGCCCGGCCAAAGATCATGGTCGGGTTCGATGGATGTCGGGAGCGACCGTGTTGCCGAGAGCAGGGATTGGGCGGCCTCGTACCCGGCGAGACAGTCCGCACACGTCTCGAGATGGGCGATCGCTGCGGTCGCGTCGGACTCTTCGAGAGTCCCATCGATCAGCTCGTCGAGCTTCGACGTCGTCAGTTCACAGTCGAATCTCGTCATGATGTCAACGCCTTTCGCAAGAGTTGTCGAGCGCGGCTCAGCTGCGCCTTCGATGTGCCCACGGCCATCTCGGCGACCTGGGCGATTTCGGTATGTTTGTAGCCCTCGACATCGTGCAGGACGAAGACCGTCCTCGCGCGATCCGGCAGTGCAGCGATGGCCCGTTCGAGGTCCATGGCGACACCGGAACGTCTGGCCGAGGTGCTGCCATCGCCGTACCACTCCTCGCCTGCGGCCGATTCACGGGTGCGCCGGCGGCCCTGGCTGCGTTGGTGACCGAGGACGACGTTGACGGTCAGCCGGTGCATCCAGGTCGAAAACGCGCTGTCTCCGCGGAAAGTGGGCAGTTTTTCCCAGGCCCTGATGAAGGCCTCCTGAGTCAGCTCTTCGGCCGTGGACCGGTTGCCGCACATCCGCAGGCAGAGACCGAAGACTCTTCCCGACGAGCGGCGGTAAAGGTCCTCGAAGGCATCGACATCACCGCCGACGGCCTGCGAGACCAAATCCGAAGTGTCGACCGGATTCTCGGTCATGACCCTTGCCGCGGCCGGGGGTCGATCGGAACGGAGAGATACAACAGCTTCCACATCAACTGTGATACCGCCGGAGGGTGATTGGTTGCATGCATCGTGACGACTCAGGTGGAACGATACAGGATCTTCGGAATCGGGGGCGGTCTCGACGGGTTGGAGCATGGGACCGAAGACGGGAGGCGGCAGTGAACACATCCGAGGCGACGACACGAGGGGTCAGGGTAGAGGTCGAGTCCCGCTTTCTGCCGGAGAAATCGGACCCCGGACGCAAGAGGTGGTTCTTTGCCTACGACATCCGTATCAGCAATGAGGGTGACGACGTCGTTCAGTTGCTGACCCGCCATTGGATCATCACCGACGCCAACGGCAATGTCGAAGAGGTCAAGGGTCCCGGCGTCGTCGGTAATCAACCGCTCCTGGCTCCCGGGGAATCGTTCGAATACACGTCGTTCTGTCCGTTGACGACGCCGTTCGGCACCATGGAGGGCAGCTACCAGATGGTCACCGATGGGGGTGCGGGCTTTGACGCCGCCATCGCGCAGTTCGCGCTCAGCGAACCCATGACGGTGAACTAGGCACCAGATACCGGATGCTGGCTGGGGCCCCGCGAGTGCTGAGATGGTCGGCCGTTGGTCGTCGTCACGCGGTTCCCGCTGGCCGGAGATACTGGATGCTGGATACTGGATCCATCGCATCTGAGGTCGTTGGGATTCTCTCGGAAGAACGCTTGACAGGGTGGAGTGCGGGCGTACGATCTCGCCGCATCTAGCATCTAGCATCTAGCATCTAGCATCTAGCATCTAGCATCTAGCATCTAGCATCTAGCATCTAGCATCTAGCATCTAGCATCTAGCATCTAGCATCTAGCATCTAGCATCTAGCATCACCCCCGCCCACCCACTCAGCCACGTCTTCGAGAATCCGCTGCGCGTCTCCGGGAGCAATCCACGTGATCGGCACACCGCGGCGCTCCATACCGCGGAACCAGGTGCTCTGGCGTTTGGAGAAGCGGCCGATGGCGGTGGTGAGATCATCCACCATCTGCCGTCGGTCCTTACGACCCGCCAGGTAGGCTGCGATCTCGCGGTACTCGAGTCCAAGGTGCTCGAGTCGCTGGTGCGACAGCCCGGCCGAGAGAAGCCCTCGGACCTCATCGATCAACCCGTTGCCGAGCCGATTCTCGAGCCGAGCCCGGACCCTCCTCCGGACCACTTCCCGATCGACCTCGATGGAATAGACCCTCCAGTCGATCTCCACTCCCGGATCTTCTGATGTCTCGACGTGAGCTTTTTTGGCCGCCGTCGCGATCTCGAGAGCGCGGATGACCCGGCGACGGCTCGTGAGATCAGTCCGTCCCGCAAGGTCGGCATCGGCGCCCCGGAGGCGCTCCACGAGAACATCCGTCGGCAGAGATTCAAAGTGTTGTCGGAGATCGGGGTCTTCGGGGACATCGGAGATGCGGTAGGCCCGGATCACCGCCTCGACGTAGAGACCGCTGCCGCCGACCATCAGAAGGGGCACCGAACCGGAGCCGTAGGCAGGTTTCTCGGCAAGGTTGCGCAGGACCTCATAGCAGTCCTGCTGGTATCGAAAAAGGGTGTAGACATCCTTCGGATCGGCGATGTCGATGAGGTGGTAGGGCACCGGCGGGTCCACCACGGAATACTCGTCCAGGTCTTTTCCGGTGCCCAGATCCAGACCGTGGTAGACCTGACGTGAATCTGCGGAGAGGATTTCCGACCCGAGGGCATGAGCCACCTCGACCCCGAGACGGGTCTTCCCCATCGCGGTCGGGCCGACGATCACCAGAACTCGAAGGGTCATTTTTCGAGCACCTCTCTGAGATGGCGGTCCATGGAGAGGACCTCGTCTCGGTTGCGCCCGAGCAGAAGTACGGCGATCTTGGCGGGAGACCGACGCTGGGGCCCGAGCCAAAGTGGCGCGGTGATCAGGACGCCCCTCTGACGTTCGCGGTCGAAAGCATCGTCCCCGAGCCGCTGCTCGAGTTCCGGATAACTGTTCGGCAGATCGAGTTTACGGCGGCTGAAGAAGCGCCAGTATGCGGCGCCGCGGCCTCCCAAACGGTGCCAGAGCTGCTTGGCGCCGGCTGATATTTCGCGCCGGGCGTTGAGATCGACGAGGCGGCGGAGAACGTGGCGCCCCTGTTCGTCCCAGACAAATGCGTCGATACAGGCGGGCCCGAAATAGCCCTCTTCGGCCAACCGAATCGAAACACCCGCCACGGTTTCAGCCATCACGGGTCGCCACTCATCTAGATCCTTGGCGTCCTCACAGAAGAGACTGCCGATGAGGGCGCCGTCGGCGGTGTTGACGAGCTCGTGCAGACCGAACGCCTCGGCCTCTCCGTTCGAGCGGACGACAAAGGTGGCGCAGAGATCAAACAGGCGTCTGCGCCAGGGTTCGAGCACGATGGCCTCGTCCTCTTCGAAGAACCGTCGAACGACCTTGAGATCCCCATCGCTGAGGATCGGGACCCGCAAGCGACGGTTCCCCATCCCCGCGTTTCCGTGCTCGGCCTTGAGTACCCAACCGGTCGCTGAGTGAGGAAGAGCGGCCAGACAAGAGCGAAGGTCGGTCTCGTCTGACAACACCTCGACGGTGTTGTTCTCGTCGAAAAGTTCCTTTTCGAGTTCGGCCGAGAATCGGCGGCCGTTGACGCGTCGCACGACATCGAGGTCGGGGTGGTCGACGGTGGCGTCATAGCGTCCCGCCAGGTCGGCAGAAGCCCTGTTCCAACCAAACGGCGACAACCGTTGTCCGAGGCCGTAATTGGGCTCCTCCGTGGTGACGGGCGCTTCAATCCCCAACCGGTCGAGGTATCCGACGAAGTCGGAGGGAATCGGTTCGGGGAGCAGGACAGAATCACCCGGTCCGGCGAGAAAGAGAGCGTGCCACGCCAAGTCGGTGATGCGACGGCGGGCGGTCTCACCGTCCGGCGGCCGCCATCCGGACCGCAGGTCGAGATCGAAGTCGGCGTTGAGGTGGTGCTCTGAACCCATGTGGTCCGGTCATGGTACACCCGAGATCAACGAGTCCCTGTCAACTTTTTGCTGGTCGACTCGTCCCATTGGCGACCGAACGAACCCGGCGCCGCCTGGCGTCACCGCAGCCGATGGACGCCTGACGGCGTCGTCACCCCGACCAACCGACACCGGTCGAGGTCCCCGGGCGGTCTGCCGGGATTCGTTCGGCTTCGCCTGCGCCTCGGCCGGTCGATCAGGCCACCGAAACGAGACCGCGTTGGACCGCGGGTCGAGCAGCGATAGTCTCGATCCAGCGACGGAGATTCGGCAACTCGTCGAGATCGATCCCGAGACGCTCGTGACGCGCGAGCCACGTGAAGCAGGCCACATCGGCGATGGAGTAATCGCCGACGAGGAACTCCCGGCCTTCGAGGCGGCGGTTGACCACCTCAGCGAGGCGTTGAGCCTCGTCGGAGTAGCGCTCCACCGAGTAGGCTTGCGGTTCGGGGGTGAAGTAGAGGAAGTGGCCAAGTTGTCCGAGCATTGGGCCGACGGCGCTCATCTGAAACATGAGCCATTCCAACACCTGCCATCGTTCGCGCTCATCGCTGGGCATGAGCCGGCCGGTCTTGTCGGCAAGGTAGAGCAGGATCGCACCTGATTCGAAGATCGAGATCGGCGAACCATCTGGTCCATCCGGATCGACGATGGCGGGGATCTTGTTGTTCGGGCTGATGGCGAGAAACTCGGGCGCGAACTGTTCGCCATGATCCAGGTTGACCGGATGGATGCGGTAATCGAGGTCGCACTCCTCGAGCATGATGCGGATCTTGTGGCCGTTGGGCGTGTCCCAGGTGTAGAAATCAATCATTCGGCCTCCCATGGGTGCAACAAGCGAATCCCTCTCCCGATTTCTTCCTCGGCGCGTCAGACGCGCCGAGGAAGAAATCGGGAGGTTGGGTACAATCGACAAGTCAGAGATGAGGGGAGTTGAAGATGGCGAAAAAAGTAGGTGTCATCCTGTCGGGTTGCGGTGTCTTTGACGGAGCAGAGATCCACGAGTCGGTCATCACCATGCTCGCGCTCGATCGCGCGGGCGCCGAGATGGTCTTCTGTGCTCCGGATGTGGATCAGCTCCACGTCGTCAATCACCACACGGGTGAGGTGGCCGACGGCGAGAGCCGCAACGTCCGGGTCGAGTCCGCCAGGATCGCCCGCGGGCCGGTCTCCGATGTCGCTGAGGTAAAGGCCGACGACCTCGATGCCCTGATGCTCCCCGGCGGATTCGGGGCGGCGAAGAATCTCTGCACCTTCGCCGTTGCCGGTGCCGACTGTGACGTCGATCCGGGTGTGGCGGCGCTGGTTCGGGAGGTCCACGCCCAAGGCAAGCCCATCGCTGCTGTCTGCATCGCTCCCGCGCTGCTGGCCAAGGTTCTCGGAACCGAAGGGCCGGATCTCACTATCGGGAACGACGCCGACACCGCCGGCGCCATGGAGAGCCTCGGCGCAACTCATGTCGAGTGCCCGGTGACCGAGTTTGTCGTCGACAACGAGCGCAAGCTCATCACGAGCCCGGCTTACATGCTCGCCCAGAACATCTCGGAGGCCGCCGAGGGCATCGAAAAGACCGTCGCGGCGCTGATGGAGATGGCGTAAGTAGAAGCCATTAGCTCTTAGCTTTTAGCCCATCGCAGGCTATCCCGCCACGATTCTGAGAATCTGCGACAAAGCTAACGGCTAACGGCTAACGGCTAATGGCTAATGGCTAATGGCTAACGGCTTCCTAGTACGCAAACGGATCGGGTCCGTTGCCTGCCGCCGGAGTCGGTTCGGGCTCGGTGTCCTGGGGTGCATCTTTTTTCGGCTTCCGTGGCCGACGTCTTCCCCTGCTCTTTTTCGGATTCTCGGGCTGGTCGTCATTCGGTGGGTGATCCGTGGCCTCGGGCTCGGGACTCGGCTGATTGTTGTCCGGATCGGTCCCTGCGCTCCCGTCTGGGTTCGTCGGCTTTTTCTTGCGTCTGCGACCACCACGGCGACGCTTCCGGGCCGGTTTCTTGGTCTTCTCTCCATCGGTCTGTTCGGTTGTGGTCTCGGCCTCTGGCGCGGGCGCCTTGTCGGTTGTTGTGTCGGCTCCATTGTTGGTTGACGCCTCGGTCTTGCGTCGTCCGCGACCTCCCCGGCGACGTTTGCGTGCCGGTTTTTCGGTCTTCTCACCATCGGTCTGTTCGGTTGTGGCCTCGGCCTCGGCCTCTGGCGCGGGCGCCTCATCGGGTGTTGTGTCGGCTCCGTTATTGGTTGGCGCCTCGGTCTTGCGTCGTCCGCGGCCTCCCCGGCGACGCTTGCGCGCCGGCTTTTCGGGTGCCGGCTGAGTCTCGTCCGGTCCGGCGCTCGTGGTGTCAGGTCCGGCAGATGGGCGGGTGTCGGACTGGATCCCTCCGGCGAGATCGGCGGCGGTGACCGCTGCATGTGCGGCCCTCTCGGCCCTGTCGGCCTCCGTACGCTCGGTCCATTCAATTCTCTCCTCTGAGCGGTGGAGACCGGAAGCGGCAATGATCTCGACGCGGATGTCGAATTCGCGTTCGAGTTCCGCCAGCTCCTGCCGGCGGTCGTTCTGGATGCCGTCGGCCAGTTCCGGGTGGAGAGAGACCCGAACGCTCTTGAGCCGACCCGATACCGCCCGGGTCTCGATCCGGCGCAGGGTGTTGAGGCCGACCAGCTCGGGGCTGGCGATGGTTCCGGCGCCGCTGCAGGTCGGACACGGTCGGTGGGTTCTCAGTTGGAGCGCTTTTTTCAATCGTTGCCGGTTGATCTCCAGCAGACCGTTGTCCGAAAGACGACTCGTGGTGTGTTTGGCCTTGTCGTCCTTCATGGCGTCGCGCATGGCCTTTTCGACATCGCGGCGGTGCTTGGAGCCCCGCATGTCGATGAAATCGACAACCACAAGTCCGCCGATATCCCGCATGCGGAGCTGACGGGCAACCTCGATGGCCGCCTCCATGTTGGTACGGTGAGCGGTTTCCTCCTGGCTTTTCCCCCGGGTGGCCCGACCGGAGTTGACGTCGATGGCCGTGAGGGCCTCGGTTCCGTCGATGACGATGGAACCCCCCGCCGGGAGATCGACCTTGCGAAGGTAGATCTTCTCGATCTGGCTTTCGAGTTCGTATCGGCTGAAGAGCGGCAGTCGGTCCTTGTAGGGGATGAGTTTGGCCCGCCCCCGTGGCATGAAGGTCCGCATGAAGCCCTGGGCCTTGGTGAAGGCGGCCTCGTCGTCAACCAGGATCTCGTCGATGGAGCTGTCCACCCAATCGCGTAAAGCCTGAACGATGAGGTCCTGATCGCTGTAAAGCAGCCGTGGGCCCTTACCGATGGTGGCCTCCTGGCGGATCTTCTTCCACAGGCGCAGGAGAGCATTGGCATCGCGGTTGAGGGATCGTTGAGGTTGATCGGCGGCGTTGGTGCGCGCGATCACGCCGCAGCCCTCGGGGAGTTCCAACCGTTCGAGGCGTTCTCGGATCGTGTTTCGCGCAGCCTCGTCATCGAGCTTTCGGGAGACACCGCGGACATCGTCGAGGGGCATCAGAACCAGGTAACGACCGGCAATACTCAGATTCGAGGTCACGAGGGCGCCCTTGTGGCCGACCGCGTCTCGAACGACCTGGACCAGGATCTCCTTCTTGCGCTCGAGGATTCGATCGACCTTCGGGTGTTTGGATTCGGTTTTCGGGGTGTGGTGGTAGGCATCAGTCACGACGTCGTCGGCACGCAGCAGGCCGTCCCGTTCGACACCGAAATTCACAAAGGCGGCATCGAGCGATGGTTGGATGGTGGCCACGGTGCCGCGGTAGATATTTCCACGGCAGAGTCCCGAGTCGGTGGCGGCCACCTCATAGGTGTCGAGGGTGTTGCCGTTGACGATGGCAATACGCACCTCGTCGGCGCGTTGGGCATTGATGAGCATTCTTCGGGTCACGGTGTCTCCGGGGCGAGGATGGACCTGGAGTGAGGGATCGGTCCGTTATCTCTCGGTGGTTCTTTGATTTCCTTCACCGATGCCAAGGGTAGCACCAATTCAATTTTGAATTTTGAATTTTGAATTCTTAATTGCATCGCAATCATCCCTCGGGTCAGTGCGATGGAATAATCTAAAACTGAGAATTAAGAACTGAGAATTCAGCAGCGGTAAAGAACCGCCCCCCAGTTGAGCCCGCTGCCGAGACCGACAAAACAGACCAGATCTCCGGGTTTGGCGCGACCCTGCTCGAGTGCCTCGTGGAAGGCGATGGGGATGGTGGCGGCAGTGGTGTTGCCGTACTTCTGGATGTTGTTGAAGACCTTCTCGTCGGGAAGGTCGAGGCGTTTCTGCACTCCTTCGTTGATGCGCAGATTGGCCTGGTGCATGATCACGAGATCGAGATCGTCGGTTGTGAGGTCGTTCCTCTCCAAGATTTCGAGGGTGACCTTGGGCATGAAGGTCACTGCCAAGGCATAGACCTTGCGACCATCGACGACGGGGATATAGTCGCCCGAGTGGAACATGTCGGGGTGGAAATAGGGGCGGAATGCCGATCCGCCGGCCTTTGTCCAGAGCCGTTCGGCCTGATTTCCGTTGGTGTGGAGCAGACAGTCGATGACTCCGCGGTTGTCGTCATCGGAGGCCTCGACCACAACGGCGCCCGCACCGTCGCCGAAGAGGATGACGCGATCGCGGGTCATGGTGTTCTTGTCGAATTCCGCGTCGGATACCGGGCCTTCAACCTCACCCGTAGCCACGGCCCAGGTCTCGTCGTTCCAGGGAACCAGCGAGGCGTGGGCCTCGGCGCCGACGACAAGGACCCGTCGGCTCTGACCGGAGCGGATGAGGGCATCGGCGATCTGGAGCGCATAGACAAAGCCTGCGCACTGCTGACGGATGTCGAGACAGGGGATCTCATCGAGGCCGAGCTTGCGTTGGATGAAGGGCGCCGATCCGGGAAAGAAGTAGTCCGGGGTCATGGTGGCGACCACGAGGTAGTCAATGTCGGACAGTTCGAGACCGGCAGAGGCGATGGCCCTACGAGCGGCGGGCGTCGCCAGGTCGGAGGTGGCTTCATCGGGAGCGGCGTAGTGCCGCTGTTCGATACCCGTGCGGACCCTGATCCACTCGTCGGAGGTATCCATGATCTTCGACATCGCATCGTTGTCGACGCGCGTTTCTGGGATGTGCATCCCGGTTCCTGTGATCACTGCTCGCATCGGCCCCTCCTGTTCAGCGCGTACTATAGCTCAGCAATTCAGCCCCTCCGCATCCATCAACGGATGCGGAGGGGCTGAATTGCGCGTGATATCTTTCCGCTGGATGAGCGGCGGAATCTCGATCTCGTTTTCTGATGTTGCCAAGCGCTACGATCTGCGGGTGGTGTTTCGTGCGGTGTCCGGCGAGGCCCGTCCCGGTGATGCCCTTGTCATCACCGGCCCCAACGGTTCTGGTAAATCAACGTTGTTGGCCATTCTCTGTGGGCTCCTGCGTCCGACCAAGGGTGTCGTTCAGTACCGGACGGATGGTGGAGACGACATCCCCCGCGATGAGTGGGGTCGTCATCTCGGAGTGGTGGCGCCTTCCATGGCGGTCTATGAAGAACTCACAGCCCTGGAAAATCTCCGTTTCTACGCTCGAGTCAGGGGCCTTGCGCTCACCGACGCCGATCACCGTGCCCTGCTCGATCGTGTCGGTCTCGACCCCGACCGAAGCACCCCGGTCCGCGGTTACTCGACGGGGATGGCGCAACGACTCAAAATCGCTCAGGCGCTGCTGCACTCGCCCTCGATTCTGTTCTTTGACGAGGCAAGTTCGAATCTCGACCCATCCGGCCAGGATTGGCTCGAAGGTCATGTGCGATCACTTGTCGATGAAGGACGTACGGTGGTTCTGGCAACAAACGACCGTCGTGAAATGACATGGGGGAGCCGGAATGTCTCGCTGGTTGGCTGAGGCCCTGGCGGTTGCCGCCAAGGATCTGCGCGCCGAGTTTCGGACTCGGGTGGCGCTCAATTCCCTCGCACTCTTTGCCCTGACCACCCTGGCCGCCGTGTCGTACACAATCGGCCCATACCGGTTGGCGGCGGAGGACCGCCCCTTCCTGCTTTCGGTCCTCTTGTGGATCGTGATCTTCTTTGCAGCCCTGGCGGGTCTCGACAGGAGCTTTGTCAAAGAGGAAGAGAGCCATACGGCGCCGCTGCTCCGTTTGGCTGCGGCGCCAACGGTTGTCTGGGCCGGAAAGCTGCTTTACAACCTGGTTCTGATCTTCGTGCTGATGGCCATGTTGGCGCCGTTGTTCTGCGTCCTCATGGGTTTCGAGATCGCCATGCCGTGGCGATTCGTCATGGTGCTCGCAGTCGGTGGCTATGGGTTGGCGGTGATCACCACCATCGTGGCCGCCATCATCGCCCAGGCAATGACTCGAGGGGCGCTCTTCTCAGTGCTCTCACTCCCGCTCCTGCTTCCTCTGCTGATCATTGTGATCGAAGGGACCAGGGCGGTGGCGATGGGAGATCTCGCGTCCTTTTCCGAGAGTCTTCGGGCCATGATCACCATGGCCGGGGCCATGACCATTGTTTCGGCTTTTCTCTTCCCCATCGTATGGCGGGACTAGGGCTTGCAATGAAAAGCGATGACACCGTGTTGAGTGATTTAGTATCCTTGTCGCCTGATACGCGACCGGGTCGCAGGTGGAGGTTTGTCAGGTGAATCGGGTTGGTCTCGCCCTCAAGTGGTTTCTCTTTGTCTGGATGGTTGTCGTCATCTGGGCCGCCTTCATGTGGATCCCCTCCGCTGAGGGCTTCAAGGGCGAGTCATCACGAATCGTCTTCTTCCACGTCCCCACCGCCTGGGTCGCCACCCTTGCCTTTCTGGTTTCGTGCATTGCCTCGGGGATGTACCTGTGGCGCCGCGAACCCAAGTACGATTTCGGCGCCGCCGTGAGTGCCGGTCTCGGTCTTCTCTACGCCGTCTTGGCGACGGTGACCGGCGCGATCTTCGCAAAGATCATGTGGGGCGCGTACTGGAACTGGGATCCCCGCCAGACATCCATCACGATCCTTTTGCTGATCTATGCCGCCTATTTCGCGTTGCGATCGGCGGTGGCCGACCCGGAGAAACGGGCGACCCTTTCCGCCGTCTACTCGATCTTGGCCTTTGTGACGGTGCCGTTTCTGATGTTCATCGTTCCGAGGATCTATTTTTCGTTGCACCCCGACGTTATGACCAACGCGGATCCGGACAACAGCCTGGATTCAGCACACCTCATCGTGTTGCTGGCTTCACTCGCAGGGTTTACGGGATTATCCGTATGGTTATATAGTGTTGGAACTCGGATCGAGAAGATCCGACACCGGCGTCGGCAGGAGGTACTATAAATGTCTGATCTCACCGGCATTATGGCCGTGACTATGATCATCTGGATCGGTCTCTTTGCCTACGTCTACCGGCTCGACCGTAAGGTCAGCCGACTGGAGGACTGATGTCTGACCCGAAAAAGCAGCGTCGCGTGTGGTACAGCGTCGGCGGCGTTTTGATCGTTGCGTTTCTCGCCTACGGAGCCACATCGTTCAAGTCGAATCTGACCCCATACGTTTCCTTCGAGGAAGCTCAGAAATCGGCCCGAAGGGTCCAGGTCGCCGGCGGGTTGGTCCCCGATTCCACCAGCTATCTCGAAGAAAAGGAGATGCTGCAGTTCGGAATCGTCGAGGACAGCGGAGAAACCATGACCGTGCACTACGAGGGGATCAAACCGGGCAACTTCGAGGAGGCGACCCAGATCGTAGCGATCGGGGTCTACTCCGAAGGCGTGTTCCACGCGAACCAACTGCTGGTCAAGTGTCCATCGAAGTATCAGGGTGTGGAAGACTCTCCCAGAAGCTACGGATCTGAAACCTAGTTCGCGTCCCTCGACGTGGATTTTTCACTTGGATTGCCGGTGTGTTCCGGTGATCTTGACAACTCCTGCTGAGAAGGAGAACTGATGTACGTACCCGGCACAGCCTTGATGTGGTTGGCGTTTCTGCTCGGCCTCGGTTCCACCGTCGCCTACGCCCTTTCGATTCGAGACCCCGAGAAGTGGCGGAATACAGCCCGCCAGTCCTATGGTCTGATGACCGCGGCGATCGTCGTCGCTTCGGGCATTCTCATGTATCTGATCGTGACTCACGACTACCGTCTGCACTACGTCTGGGCCTACTCGGACAACATGCTCGAGATGAAATACCTGATCTCTACCTTCTGGGGTGGGCAGGAGGGCAGTTTCCTGCTTTGGATCTTCTGGGGAGTTCTTCTGGGACTGCCGCTGATGCGCTATGCCCGAGCCTATGAGTCGCGGGCCATGATCTTTTACAACCTGACGCTTCTCTCGCTGATCGCACTGCTGCTCAAGCAGGACGCTTTCCGATTCCACGAAGGTCTGACCGCGGCCATGTTGCCCATGGACGGGCAGGGACTCAATCCCCTGTTGCAGAACCCATGGATGGTGATCCATCCGCCAATCATGTTCATCGGTTACGCCTCCCTTGCAGTTCCATTCGCCTTCGGGATGGCGGCGTTGTGGATGCAGAAGTACGACGAGTGGACCAAGGTCTCGTTGCCGTGGGTCCTGCTGTCTCTCGTCACGCTCGGAACAGCCATCATGCTCGGCGGCTACTGGGCCTATGAGACCCTTGGGTGGGGCGGCTACTGGGGTTGGGACCCGGTCGAGAACGCCTCCTTGGTCCCGTGGTTGGCGACGGCTGCGCTGACCCACGGCATGCTGCTGCAGCGTGGCAGAAGACGATTCCGTCGCCTCAATCTGGTCCTCGCTGTTTTTGCCTACCTTTTGGTGGTCTACGCCACCTTCCTGACCCGTTCGGGCGTGCTCGGTGATTTTTCGGTCCACTCATTTGTCGATCTCGGGCTCACCGGCTGGCTTGTCTTCAACATGGGTTTCTTCCTGGTGGTCTCCATGGGTCTGCTCGCCTTTCGGTGGAGAGAGATCCCCTCGGAGGTCGGTGACGAGCCCTTTATGTCTCGGACGATCTTTTTTGTCGTCGGCATCCTGCTTTTCATCCTCATCGGTCTCGTGGTGCTGCTCGGGACATCGGCGCCTCTCATTTCGCGCCTCTGGGGCCAGCCCGCCCAGGTCGGGCCCGAGTTCTACAACGCCATGGGATTCTGGATCGCGGTTGTCTTTGCCGCATTTCTCGGCGGAACCCCGTTCCTCGCATGGAGCCGCGCCCGAAAAGACATGAGCAAGGTGCTCGCGGCAACCATCGGCATTACGGTCGTGGGTCTGGTCATCGCCGCCTTCGTCGGCCTGACCAATTGGAAGTCCTACTTCTACGTCGGCGCCGTCATTTTCAACATCGCCGCCAACTCATGGGCGATCATCGACTACAGCCGCAGATCGAAGTGGCGGATGGCTGGTGGCCCGATTGCTCATGTCGGCATGGGTCTGATGATGCTCGCTTTCCTAACCACGGGTTGGCTCGACCAGCAGGGCAAGATCCGGCTTCACCAGGACCAGCCCGCCGAATTGCTCGGCTACACCATGACCTTCCGTGGAGTCGAGAAACCAACCCCCACGGCGCGTGACGCCATGGTTGTGGAGATCACCGACGAGCGTGGCAAGAACTTCACCCTCAAACCCAAAATGTGGGTCAACAAGAAATCCAACCAGCTCATCGCCAACCCGGATATCAAATCCTTCCTCACCTCGGATCTCTATCTCGCACCGGTGGAGTTCAATCCGGGCAGGGAGCCCGCGCCGAGCGGTCAGTTCACGTTGAGTCAGGACAAACCGCAGGCATTCAAGGACTGGACACTGACCTTCCTGGGCTTTGATATGTCCAAGCAGAGCACCGTGCCCGGCGCTCTCATGGTGGGGGTTGCGGTCGAACTCCAGCGACCCGATCACGAGACGGTGGTTCTCGAGCCGACCATGATCTCCACGGATCAAGGCGTCCAGGCCATCGCGGTGGACATCCCGGGTCTTCCGGGTGCTCGCGTCCGCGCCACCGGGATGAACGTCGACTCGGGGCTCATCGGATTCGAGATTCTCGGTCTCGGCGGTGGGATCGGCCGGACCGCGACTATGAACAAGGGCGAGACCCTTGCATATGAGAACCTCAAGATCACCTTCGATGACTTCGATATGTCCGATTTCGATCCCGAAGCTGGCAAGATCAACTTCGGTGTTGTCTTCGATGTCGAGCTCGATGGACAGCACATGGAGGTCGTGCCAACTTACCGGGGCGGCAGGGGCGGCGATCCCGTCATCACTCCGGCGATGGTGCCGGGAAGTGGCGGAATCACCCTGAGCCCGGGCCGGATCGATGCCGAGAACGGCTCGGTGCAGGTCCAGGTCTACGATCCGACTCTGCCGGCCACCGGACCTGAACCGGCGAACCTGGTGATCGATGCTTCGACCAAACCGCTGATCTCGTTGGTGTGGATCGGCACCCTGATGGTCATGCTGGGCATCACCATCGCCATCGTGCTGCGCAGCAAGGATGTCGCCTCGATTCCGCTGGAGGAATAACAGAACTCCACGATCTCGAGCCGAGCCTCCACAATCGCCGCTGGTCGATGCCGGCGCAATGTCAAACCCGGGTCCGATCCCGGCGTCCCGGAGCGCCGGCCTTCTGGTCCGCCGCGGCTAG
>Ga0209344_10002912_pt1 | contig 17875 bp, 21 predicted proteins | sample Cruoilmetagenom6_FD_187293 | JGI IMG/M metagenome (GOLD analysis project Ga0209344, IMG submission 187293) | Oil polluted marine microbial communities from Coal Oil Point, Santa Barbara, California, USA - Santa Barbara Oil Seep Sample 6 (SPAdes)... | ecosystem: Environmental > Aquatic > Marine... | reverse complement strand
CCGGAAATGGTGCTAATTTCGCAAAGCGTCTAAAATGCGAATGCCAGAATTCGTTTCTTTCGGGTTTCATTCGGGGCGGAAAGTTTAGATCAAACCCTTGGTACAACTGAAATTGCTTCGATATTGAGCGATATCAACCACGAGGGGCGCCTGGTATTTGACTGGCAGCCCAAAATTGATTTACCCCGTCAGCAAGTTAAACTGGCATTTTTGCTATTGCAGTGTTTTGAAAATGCGATGCCTTTTGGTGGAAATGTGACCGTTTGTAGGGTTGGTGATCAATGGGCTTTAACCGGCGAAGCAGAAAAGCTGAGCATCAACGCAGATTTGTGGGAATTGTTGACAAATCCCTCAGCTGAAGTGGCGCTTGATGCCGCGCAGGTTCAGTTTGCTCTGGCACCAATTACGGCAAATAGTCTTGATCGAAGCCTGATCGTTGAAAGTTCACAAACAAAATTGCGCGTCAGGTTTTAATCCCGGACGGTCCCATCCCCTTCCACCAGATATTTGAAACTGGTCAGTTGTTGCGCACCGACCGGCCCTCGGGCATGCATTTTTCCCGTTGCAATACCAATTTCAGCACCCATTCCAAATTCGCCACCATCTGCGAATTGTGTTGATGCGTTGCGCATCAGAATTGCGCTGTCCAGGCGTTGGAAAAACAGTGCGGCGGTTGGATCATCTTCTGTCATAATACAGTCTGTGTGGTTTGAACCAAACGTGGAGATATGATCAATCGCAGCTTCCAGATCATCGACCAGTTTGGCGGCAATTTCCATATCAAGGTATTCATGACCCCAATCATTTGCAGTTGCTGGGATCGTGCCTTTGATCTTCTGAACGCCCTTATCCCCATGCACTGTTACGCCGGCATCAATCAGGCTGGTGATTACATCACGCCCAATGGTGTCGGCCAGATCCCGGTGGATCAGCAGGCATTCAGCGGCACCGCAAATGCCTGTACGTCGCGTCTTTGCATTCAAAACGACATTCAGTGTATTTTTCCGATCGGCAGCTTTGTCTATATAGATATGCACGATGCCTTCCAGATGGGCGAATACCGGAACCCTGGCTTCACGCTGAACCAGCCCCACCAGACCCTTTCCGCCGCGGGGTACGATCACGTCGATGTGGCCGGTCATGGTCAGCATTTCCTGAACAGCGGCACGATCACGGGTGGGAACAAGCTGGATTGCGGCCAAGGGCAGGTTTGCAGCACGCAAACCTTGCACCAGGCATTGGTGTATCGCACCTGACGAATGGAAACTTTCCGATCCCCCACGCAAAATTACCGCGTTTCCCGCTTTCAGGCACAAGGCACCGGCATCGGCCGTGACATTGGGGCGACTTTCATAGATCACACCAATGACGCCCAAAGGTGTGCGTACCTGCCGGATATGCAGGCCGGAAGGCATATCCCATTCCTTGATCAGTTCACCGACAGGGTCGTTTTGTGCAGCAACAGTGCGCAAACCTTCTGCAATACCCTTGATGCGGGCTTCATCCAGCATCAGGCGATCCATCATTGCGGGGCTCAGGCCTTTCTGGCGGCCATAATCCATATCCAGCAAGTTGGCTTTGATGATTTCCCGGCGGTTTTCCCAAACTGCATCAGCCGCACCAATCAGAGCCGCCAGTTTTTGCGAAGATGTCGCGAATGCCAATTCGCGTGCAGCGGATTTTGCAGCGGCCCCGATTTCGGCCATCAGGGCGGGAATGTTTTCATCGGCTTGCATAATACGGCTTTCGTTTGGTGTTGCTGTCTATCTAGTGCATTTGTGATCAGTAAAAAAAATCTGTCAAAGCGCCATGTCATCACGGTGTATCAGTGCTGCGCGCCCCGGATATCCCAGAAGAGCTTCTGTTTCGCTGGTTTGGCAACCTTTGATGATCCGCGCTTCAGCACTTGTATAACAGGCAAGACCTTGCCCAAGCTGATCACCAGCAGGATCAAGAATAGCAACAGGTTCACCACGCCCGAACTGGCCAGAAACACCGGTGACACCAGCAGGCAACAACGACTTCCCATGCCTCAGCGCATTCACAGCACCGGCGTCAATTATAATTTGCCCCTGTGGTTTCATCGCAGATATCCAGTGTTTGCGGGCTGCTTTCGGCGTTCCTTGCGCCTTAAACCACGTGGCAGCAGCGCCCCCTTCCAGAGCCCGGAGCGGGTGTTCAATTGTACCTTTGGTTATCACCATTGTGCATCCGGCGCGCGTGGCTGTTTTGGCTGCCATTACCTTGGTTTTCATCCCGCCCTTGGAAAGGCCAGATCCGGCGTCACCAGCCATAGCCTCTATCTCGGGCGTGATTTCATTAATCAGATCAATGCGATTGGCCGCAGGATCAATCCTGGGGTCTCCGGAATAAAGCCCATCCACATCAGACAATAAAACCAGATGATCCGCACCAACTGTTACGGCGATTTGTGCGGCCAGCCTGTCATTGTCCCCAAACCGAATTTCGTCTGTCGCCACGGTATCGTTTTCGTTGACAATCGGGACCACGCCAAGGGCCAGTAATTGTTCCAGCGTCGCACGGGAATTCAGGTAACGGCGCCGATCTGCACTGTCTTCCAGTGTTACCAGAACCTGAGCCGTAGTAACGCCATGGGGTGTCAGGGCTTCTTCATAGGCCCGCGCCAAACGGATTTGCCCGACAGCCGCCGCGGCTTGGGATTGTTCCAATGGCAATGTCAGCCCGTCCAGTTTAAGAACCACACGCCCAAGTGCAATTGAACCAGAAGATACCAATATCACATCCGCACCGCGCGCCCGAATATCAGCCACATCCTGCGCCAATGCGTTCAACCAGTTGCTACGCAACCCATCAGCGCCGACAAGTAACGCCGAGCCTACCTTGATCACCAGCCGCTTGGCCTGTTTCAGGGACGCCACTGATCGTCCTCCTCATCCACGGGTATTATGCGCAACCGATCGGCGGTTATCTGGGCACGCACTGCACGCAGAACCTCGGTTACACCATGCTGTGTGACGCCAGACATCGCCAGCACAGGTTTCCCTATTGTTTTTTCCAGCGCACGACGTTTATCGGCGTAGTCGTCATCGTCGATCGCATCGGTTTTGTTCAGTACCGTTACCCGGTCTTTATCGGCTAACCCGCCACCGTATTCTTCCAGCTCATCTATTATGGTCAGGTAATCTGTTACAACATCCTCGCTGGTGCCATCTACCAGATGCAACAACACCGCGCAGCGTTCCACATGGCCAAGGAACAAATCACCCAATCCCTTCCCTTCGGACGCTCCTTCGATAAGGCCTGGAATATCTGCAACCACAAATTCAGCGCCATCCACACCGACCACACCAAGGTTTGGCACAAGCGTGGTAAATGGGTAGTCGGCGATTTTGGGGCGGGCATTGGAAGTCGCCGCCAGAAATGTAGATTTACCGGCATTGGGCAAGCCCAGCAGCCCCGCGTCAGCGATCAGCTTGAGCCGCAGCCATAAGGTGCGTTCAACCCCTTCCAACCCCGGATTTGCGCGCCTTGGTGCGCGGTTGGTAGCAGATTTGAAATGCAGGTTACCAAATCCACCGTTTCCCCCTTTGGCCAATAACACCCATTGCCCAACTTCTGTCAGATCGCAAATAACTGTTTCTTCGTCTTCATCCAAAACCTCGGTGCCGACAGGGACACGTAAAACGATGTCGTCGCCATCTTTCCCAGTGCGTTGTGATCCCATCCCCGGCTGGCCATTTTTGGCAAAAAAATGTTGCTGATAACGAAAATCAATCAGTGTGTTCAACCCATCCACAGCTTCGGCCCAGACATCACCACCACTGCCCCCGTCCCCGCCATTGGGGCCACCATATTCGATGTGCTTTTCACGGCGAAAACTGACGCAGCCACCGCCGCCAGCGCCTGATCGGATATAAACCTTACAAAGATCGAGGAATTTCATGGCGTGGCCTTAAATTAGGTTCTGGACAGGCGATAATGGTATTCCGGTTCATCCTCAAGCCTTGCCTATGTTTCGCATAGGTGGCTATCGGATTTTCAGGGTGCGGGCGACTGCAAATCAATCAGTCAGTATTGGATACCAAGTTCACAGAAAGCTTCCCATTTAGCCCCCCGCGGCAGTTGTCATTTCCAGACTGCGCCGAGTTTCAGAAAACGGCGCTATCTGACACTTCGGGATAGAACGTTGTTTGGCTAATCCACCAACCGATTTACATATGTCCATGTCGGGACCGTTACGTTGCGAGCAACCGAAAATGCTTCTGCATCACCAAGATATTCAAACCCAGCATTTGTCACCACCCGGGCGGATGCAGGATTGTCCTGAAAAATTGCCGCAAACAGGGTTTTTGCGTTTTGTGGATTTGCGGCAACCATGCCCTGTACGGCTTCGGATGCAAGGCCAGTGTTCCAGAATGCCGGAGCGATCCAGAAACTTATCTCTGACTGATTTCTATCCATTGCCTGCAGCCAGATCACACCCAACACTTCGGCATGACCACTTGCCGTTCCATCCATTACCCAGACATCTTCGCTACGCTCAGGATGTTGCGCGCGTGCAATATAGGCCTCTATAGCACCGGGGGGTAGCGGGTGGGGCAGCGATTGCGTTGCTTCGGCCAATCGTTTCTCACCCGAATACATTTCAAGCAAACCGGCATCGGATTTGCGCAACGGGCGCATGATAAACCGTTTGGTTTCAATCACCGGCTGGTTCGTAATCTGGTCAACAATCATGCTTCCCCTCCCTTGAAGAGTACAAACAAAACGCTAGCGACGGTCAGCGCTGCCAGCGTCCACATCAAATATTTCTCGCTTGCGCGGCCGGCAAAACTACGGGCTATGGTTTGCCCGCTGAATGCCCAGATCGGGTGAAAAACCATCTGGGTTGCCAAAAGGCAGATGGCTATTGTCGCTGTCGCCTGCAAGGTCGGGGTGCCAGGGTTCACAAATGAAGTGAAGCCGGCTGTTATCATTGCCCATGCTTTGGGATTCAACGGGTGAACGGCCAATCCTGCAAGAAAACCTGGTACCTTGGCACCGGCACCTTGGGCATTAAGCGACATGTTTGCTACCCGCCATGCAAGCCAGCAAATATAGGCAACACACGCCCATTTGAGAATTGTGAACAACAAAGGCGCACGCCCGGCCAGTTCCATCACCCCAAATCCGATCGGCCAGATGATCAATTGTTTGCCAAGGGCAACCCCGGCAACAAAAGGAAGTGACGCACGCAAACCAAACCGCGCGCCATTGGCGAGCAGGGCCATATTGGCCGGCCCAGGTGTTCCCACCTGGCTGGCCGAGAAGGCCAAAAAACTTGCAACCGCGACAGCCATTCCGGGATGACGCCTTTCTGAAACGAGGAAGGGGACCGGCTTTGTTTGCCGATCCCCTATTAAATTTTACTTAAGGAATGCGACTATTCTGCGGCTTTCGCTGCCGGAAGGACGGAAATAAAGGTGCGCCCTTTAAGACCTTTGTGAAAAGTCACATGGCCTTGCGAGGTTGCAAAGATCGTGTGATCCTTACCCATACCCACACCTTCACCCGGCCACATTTTAGTGCCGCGCTGACGGACGATGATATTGCCTGGAGTGGCCAATTCACCACCGTACAATTTCACGCCAAGGCGACGACCGGCGCTATCGCGCCCGTTACGGGATGAACCACCTGCTTTTTTATGTGCCATCTTGTTTCTCCTTAGCCTTTAGCCAGTTCTTTGGCCTGTGCGATCCAACCTTCACGTTCGATCCGGCCCTTGAACGACAGTTTTTCGTCCATATCAGCAACGTCGGCTTTTTTCCAGCCTGCGATTTGGGCGAATGTTGTAACGCCGGCTTCATTCAGCTTCTTTTCCAGAGCCGGACCAACACCTGACAACTGTTTCAAATCATCTGCAGAAGTTGCTTTCTTTGGTGTAGCCTTCTTTGCTTCGGCTTTCTTAGGCGCTTCGACCTTGGCCTCAGTCTTTTTCGCAGCAGCCTTTTTGGCAGGCTTTGCAGCAACAACAGCCGCTACCGAAACAGAACCTGCGCCGATTGCAGCTTTTACACCAGATTTATCACCACCTTTTTCAAGGATATCTGTAACACGCAACAACGTCAGTTGTTGGCGATGACCCTTAGTGCGCTGACTGCCATGTTTACGGCGGCGCTTGACGAAGTGGATGGTTTTGACACCTTTGATCTGTTCAATCACATCGGCCTGTACCGCTGCACCGGCAACCATGGGCGAGCCTACGGTTGAACCGACCATAAGAATATCGTTGAATTGTACTTTTTCGCCGGCTTCTGCTGCAAGTTTTTCAACGCGAAGTACGTCTCCGCTTTGAACCTTGTATTGCTTTCCACCGGTCTTCATGACCGCAAACATGCGTTCTTCCTTTTTGTTTCCGCGTTCTGTGGCCCCCGTCTAAAGGTGTTTGTGACCGCTAGGGTCGCCGCGAACAGCGCGCCACATACAGGGCGTCATTTTGCTTGGCTGAAGGCATATGCCTTACAGAGATGGCGGCTTATCTGGGAAACTTACATTCAAGTCAAGTTGCAAAGGTAAATTATCCACGTATTGCGCAGGATCAATCGATGCCGCTGGAATTTTTTTACCTGCCGCAAGGGCGCTTTTCTTCCAAACCCAACAAATACCCCCGGGTCAGAGATCTTCACCGGCCATAAACATTGCCACTGAGCGGCCTAAAGATCGCGACATTTCTGTAAACATCTGATCAAACGCGCTAAACAACGCGTTGTTCAGGTCTTGTCCTTGGGGTGTTTTTGACAATGCGATATACCCTTCCAGATCACTGTCACCCAGGGGCTGGTATGCCATGACCAGATAGGAAAACAGCCATTCTTCGGTATCTGCGCGAATTTCTGGTTCCTGGTTCCAGACATCTTTCAGGATTTGTTGTTCGGTAAGATTGTCATCAAAGGCACCGGATTCCGCTAGCGCAGTATAGAATGCGAAATTCGAGTTCATCGTTCCAACGATGTTGTTTTCAAGCAAATCGTTTGCATCAACATATCGTCCGACCAACTCTATTCGTGGATCATCGGATTCAACCAGTATCGCCAATTTTTCCTTACTGCCTTCTTCAACGGAACTATCCATCAGCGCACGTCTGGCGCTTATTTCAAGCGCTACAATCTGTTTGCCCAGATCGTTAGAAAAGAACGACGTTAACGGGGTGACATCCGTATTTGCCAGTGCGTCAGACAAACCCAGGGTTATGGTTTCGCTCATCCATTCGCCATCATAAATCTGTTCAACAATGGCGGTCCATTCCGGACTGACCCGATCAGGAAACATGTCCTTCGCAAGCTCGTCACCATATCCAACGCCTTCTTCGCGCATTATTTCAATGATTTCCGCTAATCCGAGTGCCTTGGATAGTTCGCTGATTTGTTCGATGTCAGCGGCGCGCAATGGCAATACAGTCATGACCAGAATACAAAATGAAACTACTAAGTTAGACATTATAATTCCTCGATAAGGCACGGGCCCATAGATAGGCCCAAAATACTACGTTTCCAAGTGAGATACCAAAGTGTCTGGTAATTCTGATTTGTGCTTACATATTTTCCTATTGTTACTTTAACACGCAGTCCTTAGAGGAGCCTAAGGTTTGACAAAACCCGATACGGAGAGGTGCCGGAGTGGTCGAACGGGGCGGTCTCGAAAACCGTTGTGGGTGCAAGCCTACCCAGGGTTCGAATCCCTGTCTCTCCGCCATAACATATTCATGACCTGTAAACTCCCCTAACACCTTGAACGGCAAGGCGGTTTCCGGGGTTCGAAGTCCTGTTTTCCGGCAAAGGGCTCACCAAAAGCCAGTTACTAAGCGCGCGTAACCCCGATGCAAGAGACCACAGGCCCACCACTGCTGCGTTTAGTGGGGGGGGCAACGTCGCACCTGCGCTGCATCAAGGTCGTCAATATTGGGTGCCGATTATGGGTCAGTTTTGTATGCCTATTGACAGGTCGGAACTAAGCCGGGACAAGATCAGACCACCGCCCTGCCCGTCGGACATGCATTTTATCTGACACGTCCGGGACAATGGATTATAGAACATTCAGGACAGTTCCCCGTGCCGACCCAAAACAGAATTTGAGCAATGCAATTTATGAAGAGCAATAACAAGCCGGACCCGTCGCAGGCCTATTCAGATCGATCACTTCCTATCGCCTGCGTTCGCGGGCGTCAGGCAGTGGTTGTCCATTTTTCCAAATTCTTGGCAGACGCAAAAATGTCCGAGCAGCAATGGCGTGTCATGCGTATCGTTCAGGATTTCGGACCGACCCCGCAGAGCACCCTGTGCGAGCGCAGTTGCATTCACAAAGTCAGTATGACACGGATCATTCGCACCCTTTTGGCACGGGGCTTTGTCATCAGCAGACGCAATCCGCAAGATGGTCGCGCGCTGAACATTTCCATGACCGACGAGGGGCATCAGTTTCTCAGGGAAGTGGGACAGGAAGCTGATCAGATATCAGAAAAAATCGCAACCGGGTTCGGTGATGAAAAAACCCAGTTACTGCTTGATCTGCTGGATGAATTGTCGCGGTTGGAAATTTAACCGCCTTATCCCTGTTCCTTGGGGATATTGACGATCAGCCCGTCCAGTTCTGCCGTCAGTTCGATCTGACAACTCAGGCGCGAATTATCCTGAAGACCTTCGGCAAATTCGAGCATGTCGACTTCGTCAGCGTCGGCTTTTCCGGTCTTTTCCAACCAATCTGGATGAACATAGGTGTGGCAGGTCGCGCAGGACAGGAAGCCGCCACACTCGGCAACTATACCGTCAATGCCATTCGCGGTTGCCCCTTCCATCACACTGCGGCCCGCTGGCACATCAACAACATGCGGTGTGCCATCCGGGGTGATATAGGTAACTTTGACCAAGGGTATTCTCCATATACTGATTGTACCGGCCCGTGTCCGGTGTGTTTTTGTGACAATAGCCGGATAGTCAGAAGGCATTTCCGGTTAGGAACTCATCCTCATATTCCCCAAGCGATACAACGATCCGGATCTCATTGAGAACCTCGCATTCCAATATGGCAGACCCTGCCATGGCCTTGCCCTCAGCTAGCTTTGTAATCTCTTGGGCAAAATTCGCGGCCATATCGCGGGTCAGGTACCAAACCAGATCGGCACTGCCCGGCTGACTTTGCCACATGCCCGGTTTATGGTCGCCTTGTTCGATCAACTGCACCGAAGTATCGGCGGAAGTGACCCCGCGCTGTTCCAGGGCGGTCGTTTCGCCGGTTTCGGAAAAATCGTCCAGCAAACCAGCAATTACCGCCAGGTCGTTCTTGTTGCCCAGAACCAGCAGAATCGGGTGAAAATCGCAGGGCATAAAGCTCATCCGAAGCAAGGAACTCAATAGTCAGCCCTCTTCCACGATGCCATCGACATCCTGTGCGTAGATCAGTTCCAGTTCGTCCAGTGCCGGGTCGTCATCGGGAAAGGACATCTCGACCCATTGGCCGTCTTGCATGTTCTCGGTGACCTTGCCCACGCGCCCGTCCTTGAGACGCAGGAACTGCCCCTCGACAATCTCCATCAGGTTAACACCGATGCCGATATCCAAAGTGCCTTTTTTTTCGCTCATGGTCCGGTTTCCTTCTAGAAAAATGCCGTCAGACATTTGGCCAGCAATACATTTTGCTCCAACAGGATTTCGCGCCGGATCACCTGAAAACTATCGCCCGCCGGCACCAGCGTATCATAGCGTCGGCCGACGAAATGATACTCTTCATTCTCGACCCGGTTCTGATAAATGTGGAACCGGCACAAGGTCTTGATTTCGGTGGCGCTGGCGGTGTCGGGGCTTGCGCCACGCACCTGTACATTGGTAATCAGATGAGACAGCCTTGACAACGGTTCTTCGGCATAGTGCACCCCGGTCATGATCTGCTGAACCCGCTTTTCCAGGGTCCATTTATCTTCGTTGAACCAGCTTATTCCGGAATCTTCGGGGCTGTTTTCCTTTTCACTATGCATGCCGAATTTCACGTTGTACCGCATCGGCATGTAATAGAAGATGTCTTCGTGCATCAGATCCAGCCAGTCGTCGAAACGACGTTCGTCCAGACAGGTGGCTTCCTCGAAAAAGAACTCCTCGACCTCCTGGCGCAGGCGGAAATAGGCATCATCTCGTTTCATTTTTGGCAGAGTGGTGTTAGCATCCATCAGATGATCTCCCGTTTTCAAACTGGTTTGTTCAGGGGGCTGGACGATCCCTGATGGGCAAAACAGCCCACATCAATCACGCTGCCCGATACGGTTTCGCCATCAGGCGAGATAAGATAGTTAACGGCGTTGCCCAGGTCGAACCCGTCAATCACCCGGCCAGCAACCGATCCTGGCGCATTGGGGTTAAGGTTGGCCGCATCGCCGCCAACACGCCCGACACTCATGCCGCCCACAATACCGCCGCCGCCTGGCACCACGGTGTTGACCCGCACACCGTCGCGGAAATGATCCAGCGCCAGCGCTGCGGACATGGCAAAAAGACCGCCCTTCGAGGTGGCATAGGCCGCCATGTCGGGCTTACCCCAACCGGCCCCGGACCCGATGTTGACAATCGCCCCGCCGCCCTGCTCGCGCATTAGCGGAACAACGGCACGCGCCATCAGAAAAGGCCCGCGCAGGTTGACAGCTATGATCCGGTCCCAGATGTCCGGGTCGGTATCCAGCACTGTGCCCAGTGGCCCGATCGCGGCGTTGTTGACCACCGCGTGAATGCGCCCATATGCCTGCAAAGCGGTTGCCACCACCCGGTCGACATCACTCTGGTCAGTCACATCCGCGTCCAGCAGGGTGACGTCCAGACCTTCGGCTTGCACTTCTTTGGTTAGGGTGGGAATGGCGTTTTCGGCAATGCTGGAAATCTGCTTTGCCTCTAACCCGAAGGCCAGAACCTGCCAGCCCTTGCGCGCCAGGCACAGGGTGATTTCACGCCCTAGACCATAGGTGCCGCCGGTTACGATGACGCATCCGTCCTGCATCATGCTTCCCGGTCATCAGGATGAAAGCGTGGGTCGTTTTCACCCAAAAGTTCGTCCCAGCCGGCCCAGTCCAGATACCCTTGCCAGCGGCGATAAAATCCGCGCGCCATATGTTCTGTCATTTTCTGCGCGACACGCCCGCGCACTTCCAGCCCGTTTACCACGGGGTTCAGCGTGGCGGCACCGCGTGCTAATTGATAGTTGAACGCATGGCGCCGTGCCATGGTGCCGGTGCTGGCCCGCGTGGCATAAAGCCAGTTTTCCATATCGTCTTGTTCGGTCATGCCCGCCGGTCCGGAATAGCGCATATAGAACTTGCGCAGAAAATCCTTCACCTTATCGGGGGCGTCCGCATCCACCAGAAAGAACCGCCAACCTTCGGTTTCGGTGGCGCTGACAGGGTGCCAGACGCACAGGCTGCGTGGCTGGCGCCCGTGAAACGAAGTGTTGGGGAAAATGGTGCCGGTGAAGGGCAACAGGCGCGCCTGTTTGCCCAGACGCTTGTGGCGCTGTTCATGGCAATTGCGGAAATATTCCTCGATCTCAGGGTCATTGGCGAACTGGCTAAGGTACTCGGCACCATCGGGCTGAACCGCAGAGTGCAGCCCATGGCCGGCCGGGAAAGTGACCCAGACGTGCTTGGCCTGCTCCAACTCATTGTCACGCCGCCCCTTTACCCCGGACCGCGCCGACGGTCCTATACCGATCAGGTCAACCGAACGGTGGCTGGGATTGTGATAGGAATCGCCCAGAAAATTCTCGGCGGCAAATTTCCAGTTCGACGGAAATACCCATTTGTGGACACCGATCACCTCGGAACCGGCGGGCCGCCCGTCACGGCAATCCAGCGCCTGATCCAGATGGGTTATAGCGTCACCCAGATAGGTTTCAAAGTCAGGGGCATTTTTGTCCCAGCTGGCCCAGATCGTGCCTTTGTAGTTCACCATCGACGGCACTTCGATCAGGGACCATTTTTCGCGATCCAGAACGCCTTCGTATAGCTCTTTGTATTGCGGGATGCCGCGCACCTTACCGTCGGTCGCATAGGTCCAGGCGTGATAGGGACAGGTGAAAAGCGAGGTGTTCCCCTTGTCGTAACGACAGACCTTCATGCCCCGGTGGCGGCACGAATTTAGAAAAACGTGGATCTTGCCAGCCTTGTCCCGCACCAGAATGACAGATTCTTCGCCCATGCGCGAACTAAAGAAGTCGCCCGGATTGGGGATCTGGCTTTCATGGCCGATGAACAACCAGGCCCGCGTGAACAACGTCTCAAGTTCCTGCCGATAAATATCTTCGCTCACGAAGATGTTGCGGTCCAGTACACCTTCGTCCAGATCGGACTGCGACCCGGTATTTGACGTCACGCTCATTTCGGTTTCCTCCTCGTGGGCCTTATTCATGTGACAAGCTTCAATATTAGTCAACATGTTTATTACTTTTCCGTAAGGCACTAATATACTTACATTTTTAAAGCACTATTTCGCGATTCTCCCAGGAACGACGCGGGCAGAAACGGAATGACTCCCACCAGACTCAGTGCAAGGGCGATCATGCTGTTACTGCCAAACCAGACTGTTGCACCGCCGATTGCGATTGACGCGATCACCAGCGACAAAGAACTGAGCCAGTCAGGCACCGCCGCGATACTGCTTTGCAGCATGGAAATGCGCAAAAGCGACACAGCAGCAAAGCAATTGGATAGGACAATCACGATCTCAAGCAGGGTTCCGTCAAGCAACAATGCCGGGTTGTATATCCACAGGAAAGGCAGGAAATAGGCGCTCATTCCCAACCGGATGCCATAGTACCCAGTGGTCCACATGTTAGCGCCGGCCACCTGTGCGGCAACGATACTGCCCAGGGCGATAGGCGGGGTTATCATGCTCATCAAGCCGAAATAGAACAGGAACAGATGCGCCCCCAGCGGGTCAACACCCAGATTGACGACGGTGGGGGCCACGACAGTGACCAACACCACATAGACCGCCACTGTAGGCATCCCCATGCCCAGAACAATCGACACAAGTGCAGTCACGAACAGCATCAGAAACAGCCCGTATGCCGCCGCGATGTGGCTAAGCGCCAGCGTCAGCTGAAAGGCCAGACCGGTGGTGTTCAGCACACCAATCACCGCCCCTGCCCCGGCCCCAATCAGGATCACAGGAACGGATTCCACCCCGGATTGTTTGATGGCATTCAACAGTACCTTCAGGTTAGGGCGGAACTTGCTGCGCACCACATAGGAAACAAGCAGAGCAGCGGCACCCATCAGCGCAGATTTACCGGGATCGTAGCCTTTGAAAAACAACAGATAGATCAGCACAAACAGCGGCAGGATGAACATCCAGCTGCCCGACAGCGTGTCCTTCAGATTAGGGACTTCATCCGCCGACAACCCGGCAATATTGTTCCTTTGCGCGATTGAATCGATTTTTACGAACAGCACGAAGTAATACAGTAATGCCGGTGTCAGCGCGGCCAAAACCACCTCGGCGTAGGGAATTTGCAGGAATTCGGCGATGATAAAGGCGGTCGCCCCCATGACCGGGGGCATAATCTGACCACCGTTCGAGGCGACGGCCTCAATTGCGGCGGCCTGTTCGGGCTTGAACCCGGTCTTTTTCATCAATGGAATTGTCACGATCCCGGTGGACAAAATGTTCGCCACGGTTGACCCTGACAGCATCCCGAACGCGGCAGATGCAACGGATGCACCCTTGGCTGGCCCGCCGCGCCAGCGGCCAAGCAGGGAAAGGGCTAGGTCGGAAAAAAACGCCATACCGCCGACCATCTCCATCACCTTGCCGAAGATGACAAAAGGAAGGACCAGCCCGACGATGATTTTCAGAACCAGACCGGGAATGCCGCTGCTGTCGGCATAGAGATACAGAACCGTCTTGGCGGGCACCGATACTTCGGCCTCGAACACGCCGGGCATATAGTTGCCGACAAAAGCGTAGACGATAAATGTCAGAACCAGACCGGCGATGATGCTGCCGCCAACCTTGCGTAGAGCCTCGACCATCAGGACAATGGCAATGACCCCGGGGATCCACATATCAGGCGTGCGATAGGCAAGCAGAAGCATCCATTCATTGAAGTTCCACGAATACCATATCCAGCTTCCCGCCCCCGCCAGGGCCAGGGCTAGGTCAAGCGGGCGTGCGCGGTCACCATATGGGCGGGTCAAAAACGCCACTCCGGCGGAAAGGCCGATCGCGATTGCCACGACTTGTTGAGTGACGACCGCAATATCGAACCGCTCTGGCAGGTTCATGACCCAGCCAACGGCGACGACAATCAGCGCACCAATCAGGGTATTTGTAAGGAGTCTATAAGCGAGTGGCATGTCAACTTTCGCAGATAGTTTGCCGCAGGACTATTGCCTGCGACAAACCATCTTTTTCAGGGCCATCCATGGGCGGCCCGTTGTATTATTTGAACGATGCCTGCTTGGCCTCATGCGCATCCGTCCACAATCCGACTTCTTTGAAGTAACGGATTGCGCCCGAATGATAAGGAGCAGTCACATCCACCAAGGCCAGCTTGTCTTGGGCAACACTGCGCAGAGGAGGATAATCCTCACGTAGTTGTTCCCAGTTTTCGTGCAGCGTCTTGATCAACTTATAGGCATCGTCATCCGACAGGGATGCACTTGTCACCAGCAATGTGTCGAAATTGACGATCGGAACGGTTTCAGTGATGAATGCGCGGCGCTTGTTAGGCTTGGCTTCGCCCAAACGTGTACCCTTGACCTCGCCGCCATAGAACGCTTCATCGGCCATGGCCCCGTTCGCAATCACCCGGATCCCGCCATCGGCAGCCCCGTTCGCTTCGATCAGTGCCGGCATGGTAACGGCAATCGGTGCCGCATCGGCGCGCCCTTCAACAATCGCATTGATGCCATCGATCAGGCCACCGGATTTGACAAAGTTGACATCATCGGTAGACAGGTCGCCACTTTTCAACATGGCGATGTTCAGACGGGTAAGGGCCACGTTGGTTGGCATGTTGCCCATTACGCGCTTGCCTTTCAGGTCTTCCATCTTGGTGATCCCGGAATTGCCCTGTGTGATAAAGGCGTAGGGGATCGTCCATATCCGACCCAAGGCCCGCACGTCAGTGCTTGCTCGGGGAAAACCGTCACCAGTAAAGGCAAAGCCAACATCCATGGCCGATGACAGACCCATGGTCATTTCACCGGCATTGATCATAGGCAAATACACCGATGACCCGCCCTGAGGCTGTGCCGTCGCCCGTATTCCCAGCTTTTCCTGGAGTGTCTTGGCAAAACCGCCGCCCAGCAGGAAGAATGTCGACCCTGCGGGATTGGTGGCAATGGTGATGCTCTTCATTTCGGCCTGAGCCGTAGTAGCTAGAACACCTGCAACGACACCTGCTGCAATATTTCTAAGAACGCGTTTCATGTTTCCTCCCTTTAAATTTGCATTTTTTTAACTGAGGCAGGAATCACTCTCCCGGTTACGCCTTGCCCCAATTGCGCGTTCGATACGGTTAGTTTGAGGGTGAGATTTAGTCAACATGTTAATGATTATTTGTCGCACCCCCCAGGGCTGCTAACTACCTGAGGCTGGCGTTGACCATGCGGCAACTTGCGCGGCCCTTTCAGGCCACGCACGTGTTGGAATTGCGGTAAGGCTTTGATTTAAAATGGTTCTGGTAAATTCGGAATCGGAAGCACCTCAGAATTCGTTTACCCGGCAAAAAGCTGCCTAGGCTTTAGATCCGATCCGTCTGCATCACAAAAATCCCGAATCACATTGGAATTTTCTACGCTGCCGCGTTGATGACGGCCGGGCTTTTACATCGAACCGCCGATACGAGGCACCCCGAAGGCACGAAACTGGATCAGGCGGTCGGTCGGGTAATGGCAGGGGCGATCTTGCCCAACGCACCCAACCGAACCACAAGCGGTATACCAAGAAACAAATGCGGGAGGTTCAGTTGTCCGGGAGCAACGGGCGGAGCCGTCCGGCGTTCGGGCAAAATTCCGGTGGCTCGGCCTCGCCGTCGGCGTTTTCAATCCACGCCTTGCATAACGCGGTGCTTTTGCACCTGAGGCATGCAAATACAGAGGTACGCATAAGGTTTTCGTCTGCGAACACACGAGAAGCCCCTTCGGTGGGATTAGTGAGCGATATCATCTGAGCCATCTGGCCCATACGTTCATCTGCACCTGATAAAGGGTTGGAGGGAAGATTTGAGGTAATAGCTGACATCAGAGACATTTTATGCCCTTTCACTTGACGGCAAACGGCGACCCCGCCACACCTTGTTCGGGACAGCGAAATTCAAATAGAACGACCCGCACGCCGGTACCGGATTTATCAAAACCTTAGCGCGCCATCTGCGCCGCGGACTTTGATCTGGATCAAAAAGCCGAAGACACGACCAATCGCGGGTGTAGATACGTACTGACTTGTGGGAATGAAGTGGTCCGGTAAAAAATATACAGTCTTCTAAGGTGTATCCAATTTTCGAGAATGCTAGGCAAATATCGACGAGACGCATATATTTGGACAAGGTATTAGAGGGTTGAGAATAGCGAAATCGAGGTGATTGAACTGGACGCCAAGATCGCGAAATTGGCGGCAGAGACCGTTTTTTGTCACAACCGCCGACGCGATGCACCATGGGCGGTCACAAACCTGTCCAGAAAAACAAGTCCACTTCAACAAAACAGTTTGATGGCCACCCTGTAGATGGCTAATGTGGCACCCATTAAACTAGCGCAGGCTAACCAATACATAAAATTGCAGACCTTAGTAGACGGTTTGCGAGCTTGTTCAAACACGAGACCGCTTATCTTGCTGATATTTATTAATTTTCTTGAGTCACTATATTGAGGAAAACCATGTCTAAAAATCCAACAATTGAAGATGCAGTGTCCATTGTTTCGGTACGTGACATCGACAGAACAATGGCGTTTTACTCAGAAGTGCTAAATTTTGAGAACCGCTTTGTTTCGGAAGACAAAAACTTTGCCATCGCCGTGCATGGGGATGCAGCAATCCATTTTGTACAAACTGATCACACAGGTGCGCTGAAAGCTACAGCGAATCATACGGCCATCTATCTGTGGGTAAATAAAATAGATAAGATATACGCATTGTTAAGGACACAATTAGAGATGTTGCCAAAAGACAGACTCCGCCGCCTTTTCACCACGGAATATGGTATGCAGGAGTTTCATGTTAAGGATCCGGATGGATGTGCACTGCTTTTTGGCGAGAATACTCAATAAGGGGTGCTGTCAGACCAATGCAAACCAGCCTCCACTAGGCCAGCACGGCTGTCCTTTAAGCCGCGCCAAGTCGGCACCACTCAGCGAGAGTGGCGGTGCGGTAGAGCTTGAAATTGCAGCGTGAGTAAAGGGGGCGTTCCTGGAAGAATTTCTTCCACATTGCGCAACGAAAGCGGAAGCCGAACGTACTTCATTACCTCGAGGCGAATGATCTCGGGGCAGGTCTTGAAATAGCGAAATGGAAAGCGTTTTGGCATCAGGTGTGGTTATGAAACCACCCTGCCCACCTCAACCGGTTTTCTTCTGACAGTGCACCTCTACTTCATTCTCACGTCTCAAACAGAAAGCGCCCATGCAACCATGCGGCAGTATGGGCTTACCCAAACGACAGCGCAGCACGTCGTTGAGAGAATTCTGCATGCACTTGTACCAAAGCTTCCCGCGACCCTTTCGACACTGCCGCGATGGGCAGCCGAACGGTCTCGGACATCCTGCCCGCGTCGGCCAAAAGGTGTTTGACTGGTGCCGGACTGTTTTCAATGAACATTGCCTCGGCGATCGGTCGCATGACCTCGTGAATATCTAAGGCGCGGGCGGTGTCGCCTTCAGCCC
>Ga0209344_10002911_pt1 | contig 17876 bp, 13 predicted proteins | sample Cruoilmetagenom6_FD_187293 | JGI IMG/M metagenome (GOLD analysis project Ga0209344, IMG submission 187293) | Oil polluted marine microbial communities from Coal Oil Point, Santa Barbara, California, USA - Santa Barbara Oil Seep Sample 6 (SPAdes)... | ecosystem: Environmental > Aquatic > Marine... | reverse complement strand
CATATTTCAACGAGGTTTCCAGGGAAACGCCGCTGCCTTCTAGCCTGGCAACCACGGGGGCCAATACCGATTTTTCCGCCCGCTCCAATTCTTCCGACCGGCGTGCATGCCGTTCTTCAAGCTCGGTGGGTGTCAAAAATGAATACGGCGACCATTCAAGAACGTGCGCGACAATAACGCTCGCGCCCTCACTTTTTGCACGGGCTACAGCAAAGTCTAATGCGCGTTGCGCACTGTCACTGCCATCGTACCCGACGACGATTTTGTGGGACATTCTATCCCTCCCTCTGATTGTATCACACCTCTTTGGGCGCATCTTCACTATAGTTGAAAAATCGGAAAAATGAATTGCAGTTTTCTCTATTTTCAGGAAATATTCTGGAAGTATATATTATTTTTGGCTCAAAAACAGGAAATTTTCGCGTGGATAAAATAAACAACCGGATTCTTTCTATCCTCCAACAAGACAGTCAAACTTCTATGTCTCGCCTTTCCGAGCAAGTCGGCCTTTCACTTTCTGCGTGCCATCGTCGCGTGAAAAACCTAGAGGCAGACGGCGTAATTGATGGCTATGGGGCGCGTCTGAATGCCGCAAAACTGGGATTTGAAATTCAAGTATTTATCGAGGTTCGTTTGACCAGCCAACGCCAGGAAGATATCCATGCGTTTGAGTCAGCGATTGCGCGCATGCCCGACGTATTGGAATGCCACCTAATCTCGGGTGATCAAGATTATCTTATGCGTGTTGCCGCCAAAAATACGGCGGAATACGCAGAACACTACCGTTCACGATTGTCGCAAATCCCGTCAATCTCGCAAATAAAGACATTACTCAGCCTCTCCACGGTAAAAGAATTCCAGGGATTTTACCTAGAATAATGAACCAAGCTTCAATTGTCTGACAATTAGCATTTGATCCAACTTATAAACTCAATATTGTCTAAATGCTTAGCGCACGAACAGAATCAGGGAGAACCGCAATGGGCTGGATGAAAGACGAAACTGGTCTCGACAAAAATGCCGCCAATTTTGTGCCCTTAACCCCGCTGTCACATTTGCGGCGCGCAGCAAAGCTTTACGCCAATTACGATGCAGTGGTGTATGGCTCAATCCGCCGAACCTACGCCGAGTATTTTCAGCGGTGCTCACGTCTTGCGTCAGGTTTAAGAAAAATGGGCATAGCATCGGGGGATGTTGTGGCCACACTCTTGCCCAACCTGCCCGCACAAGCCGAAGCGCATTTTGGCGTTCCCGCATGTGGTGCGGTACTCAACACAATCAACACCCGACTCGAAGTCGATACAATCGCCTACATCTTTGCACACGGTGAAGCCAAAGCCGTCCTTGTCGATCCACAGTTTCTACCTGTTGTGCTTCAGGCCATCGAGCAAATGGAAGTCCCCGGTCCAACCATAATCGAAGTTGCGGATGATCAGGCGAACAAGCCTGCGACCGGCGACAACCTGGAATACGAGGATTTGCTTGCGACAGGTGACCCGAACTTCGAATGGATGATGCCCGATGACGAATGGGAAAGCATCTCGCTGAATTACACGTCCGGTACCACTGGCCGCCCCAAGGGCGTTGTGTGCCACCATCGTGGCGCCTATCTGATGACTATGGGGACAGCGATCAGCTGGCAAATGGTGCGGCACCCAATTTACCTGACAATTGTACCCTTATTTCACTGTAATGGGTGGAACCACACTTGGATGATGCCCATGATGGGCGGCACAATTGTATGTTGCCGCGATGTTACCGCAGCCGCAATTTACAACGCTATTGCCGATGAAAAAGTGACGCACTTTGGCGGAGCACCGATTGTCCTGAACACGATTGTAAACGCCATGGATGCGGATCGCCGCTCGTTTGACCATATTGTCGAGGTTTTCACCGCCGGGGCCCCCCCGCCCGCGGCTACGTTGCGCGCAATTGAACCGTTAGGGTTTAACGTCACACAGGTATATGGCCTGACCGAAACCTATGGACACGTCACCGAATGCCTCTGGCATGGCGAATGGGACGGCCGTCCTGAAGACGAAAGATATGCAATTAAGGCGCGGACCGGTGTGCCTATGCCCATGGCTGAAGATATCACTGCACTTGATGGCGAGAACATGCAGCAAACCCCGATGGACAGCGCCACTCAGGGCGAGATCATGATCCGCGGAAACACTGTTATGAAAGGGTATCTGAAAAACCCAAAAGCTACTGCCGAAGCGTTTGCCGGTGGGTATTTCCATTCTGGCGACATCGCGTTTCAACACCCGGACAGTTATTTGCAAATTGCAGATCGCGCTAAGGACATCATCATTTCAGGTGGCGAGAACATAAGTTCAGTCGAGGTAGAGGGCGTTTTGGCCGGGCATCCTTCGGTCTCTCTTTGTGCTGTGGTCGCCAAACCAGATGACAAATGGGGAGAAGTGCCTTGCGCCTTTGTCGAACTAAAGGAAGGCGAAACAGGCGATGAAGCAGAAATCATCGCATTTATCCGATCCAAGCTGGCTGGTTTCAAGACACCCAAGAAAGTTGTTTTTCAGGAACTGCCCAAGACTTCGACAGGGAAAATTCAGAAGTTCGAACTGCGTGTTATAGCGAAAAGCGCCTGATACCACCTGCTCGGGTTTTGCTTACGGCGAAACTCAGCACGAGTTCTTGAAACCCCGGCGGCCCGAGATAGCAGATTGCCGCCAATAAACATGACGTGCTACACTCATTTACAAAGAGGCAGAGCAGGCCCAAACACATGACCGCATTAAGTGAATACCAAAGGCTGGAGGCTTCGGGCTTGTGGCGTGCGGCCCCTGACGTGCAACGAACCGAGGTCGTGATTTCGATTGGCGACGCGACTCTGGTCATTTCTGACATGTTGGATCAGGCTTTGGCTCATTGGTCATTGGCAGCTGTGGAAAGAGCCAATCCCGGACAAACACCAGCGATCTATCACCCTGATGGCGATACGGGGGAAACTCTGGAAATAGACGCCGGTGAAAAAGAAATGATCGCCGCAATAGAAAAGCTTCGAACAGAGATTGAGCGCCGCCGCCCACACCCCGGCCGTCTTCGGCTGTTGGTTGTTCTGGTATTGTTTCTTTTGGGTCTGGCAGCGTCCGTATTTTGGTTGCCGGGTGCAGTGCGAAAACATGCCGTATCGGTCGTACCTGACGTCAAACGCGCCGAAATCGGTGCTGCACTTTTACGAAACATGCAAACGGTGACGGGGCCCCCTTGCCGCGCCGAAAGTGGCATTTCTGCTTTGGGCAAGCTCGCAATCAGATTACCATCGGCCCGGCCTTCTGATCGCTTGCTGATTGTAAGGGGCGGTGTGCGCGGAACAACCAGCTTGCCGGGGGGGACAATCCTGATAAACCGCGCGTTGGTTGAGGATTTTGAAGAACCAGATGTTGTTGCAGGCTACATTATCGTCGAACGCCTACAGAACCGGTTACAAGACCCACTTGCGGATCTTTTGGACCATGCCGGGTTGGGCGCAGTGTTTCGTTTAATGACAACCGGGCATCCAGGTGATGACGCGTTACGCACTTATGCAGAACACCTTCTGACGTCGGACCCCTTGCCGCTTTCGGATGACGTGCTTTTGGCCGGATTTAAATCGTGGTCAGTCCGATCAACACCCTATGCGTATGCGCGCGATATTTCTGGTGAATCCACATTGCATTTGATTGAAGCCGATCCATTTTCTGGACAGGCACCTGCAGCCGTTCTCAGCGACGGAGATTGGCTACGGTTACAAGGTATATGCGGCGGTTAATGCAAAATACATTAACAAAAAACGCCGGATCCAAAGGTCCGGCGTCTTCATTACATTACATATCTGCGGCGTTTATTTACGTAGCTTTACGTTCTCGAAACCCGCTGCGCGCACTTTGGTCATCGCTGCGTTCAATGCCGACTGTTGGGTGAATGGTCCTGCGAGCACAATGCTATAGGATTTTTTCCCACGGGTCAGAGTCCCGAGGCGTGTTGGCACACCAGTGCGGGCTACGCGCTGTGCGGCTTGTTCGGCCTGTTCGCGCGTTGTGAAAGCTCCCGCCTGAACGTAGCGGTGGCTTGCTGCAGCAGCTACATTGCGCGGTACCGACGTTGATGACCGCGTTGAAACGGTAACTTTGGGTTGGCCTTTTGTTGAAATCACACCCGTGCTTGCCTGATTTTGCTGGGTATAGCTGGTGTAGGGGTAAACCAAATCCGGATATTGCTCTGTTACCGCACGTCCGGTTTTACGGTTGATTAAACGACGTGGGATAGTTTTCGTCCAGATAAGGTCCATCTGGGCTTTGCCCTGATAGGTCTGATGCACTCTGGTCGAACTTAACCTGTCATCGGTCCAAACCCGTTTGTACCCGTCCGGAATGTACACGCCGTCGCGGCTTTCGAGTTGCCGGTTATACACACCCCGGGGAGCAACCCGGGTCGGTGTGTTGCTGTAGGCATATGTCGTGCTTGGTGCGGCAGTCGCCGAAGTTGTGCTACGGACCACATAAGTTGGCGTGACATCAGCAGCGCCTTGCAAAACTCGAGATGGCGAAGACCCTGAACGGGCAAATGTAACGTGGGGGGCAGTTTGTGGACCACAACGTACAGCAAGCCCATTGCTTGAACCCATGTATTGGCTCGAAATTGCACTGCCGCCCGTACAGGATGACACCCTGCGCACAGGGGCTGGTTTTGCTACGATCTTTGGCTTCACGACGGTCTTGGGGATCGGGGCCGGTTTTCGCATGACAACCGTGGGCACAGTTGCGGTTTTGTAAACTGGGGCCGGCTTTACGGTTTTCACGACACGCTTGGGCTTCGGCTTGGCAACCGGAGCGACAGCAACAGCAACAGTTTTCTTAGGCTTTGGCTTGGCGACAACAGCGGGCTGCGTTGCGCGCGCGGTTGCAAGGCTCGGCTGAAATCCGCAAACCACGTTGCGACTCCGCGATACGCGAGGCACCCAAGTGACATTGCCGTCAATTCCGGCCCGGATGAAAACACACCCCTTACTGTCCACGTATTGCCGACCGGTATACGAAGACGGCGGAAACTCCGCCGGTTCATCAGCATCCCTAAGCGTTTTGGCCTGAACAATTCCCAGACCCGTAGACGCCGCGATTACAGCTATCGCGATAACTCTCGTAATTTTCATTGTGCCCCCACAAGATGTAGGAAAACATTGCCCGAAAACATGTTGCGAGTAAACAGTTATGGCTGCCAAAATCGCCTATTTTGTGCCAAACATTCGATCACCCGCATCTCCTAGACCCGGAAGGATGTATCCAATGTCATTCAACCTCTCATCAAGAGACCCGGTAACAATTGGAACATCAGGGTGCAATTCCTTCATCCGCGCCACCCCTTCGGGTGCAGCCAAAAGACACAGAAACCGGATATTTTTGGCACCGGACTTTTTCAGGAGATCGATTGCAGCTGCAGATGAATTTCCGGTCGCAAGCATCGGATCAACAACGATAACCAACCGTTGATCAATCAAATCCGGAACTTTGTAGTAGTATTGAACCGGTAACAAAGTTTCTTCATCCCGATAGAGTCCGACAAACCCTACACGCGCCGAAGGGATCAACTCCAACATACCATCCAGCAGGCCGTTTCCGGCCCGCAAAATGGAAATCAACGCCAGCTTTCGACCTGCCAGTGTCGGGGCATCCATTTCCTGCAGGGGTGTTTCAATAGTCTTCGTCGTCAACGGCAATTCATGCGTGACTTCATAAGCCAACAGTTGACTGATCTCGCGCAAAAGCTGCCTAAAAACTGCGGTTGAGGTTCCTTTTTCACGCATCAGCGTCAATTTGTGTTGTACCAGCGGGTGTTTTACAACGGTTAGGTGCTCTTGCATGAATTCTCCAGTTCTCTACGGCGATACGGACCCAGACAGTCATTCCAGAAGATGACCACAAGAGCAATGCGGTAGCCGAATCTAACCTCGCAAAAGCACTAGTTTCACAAAAAACTTTTGCCCGGACCTTGCGACGTCACACCAAGATGATCCGCGACACTAGCCGCCACATCGCAAAACCCAATGTGACCAAAAGAACCTGAACCCGCACCCGCGATGAGCACTGGCACGCGTTCACGTGTGTGATCGGTGCCCGGCCATGTGGGGTCGTTTCCGTGATCTGCGGTGATCAACAACATGTCACCATGTTTTAACGACAATAACGCTGTACCCAGCCACACATCGAACATTTCAAGCGCCGAGGCATAACCCGCCACGTCACGACGATGGCCAAAATGGCTATCAAATTCCACCAGATTGGCAAACGTAAGGCTACCGTCATCGGCGTCTTGGATCAGTCTGGTTATTTCGCCCATAAGATCCGCATCTGAACCTTTGGTGATGGAATCGATCCCACGCATTGAAAATATATCCCCGATTTTGCCAACACCGTTCACCTGACGGCCCACATCGTGAACCCAGTCACACAGCGTCGGAGACGGTGGATCAATTGCAAAATCGCGGCGGTTCAGGGTGCGTGTGAAACCGTCCTGGGCAGAGCCGACAAACGGTCGGGCGATCACACGTCCAACTTTCATCTTGTGCAACAGTGGCGCCACATCGCGACATAACGCCAAAAGCCGGTCTAAACCAAAGTGATCCTCGTGTGCGGCAATTTGGATGACACTATCGACAGATGTGTAGCAAATAGGCCAACCGGTCGCGATGTGTTCGGCCCCTAGCGCATCCATGATTTCTATGCCGGGCGCGTGACAGTTTCCCAGAATTCCGTCAGTTTTCGCCGCGATTGAAAGTGCTTTTACCAAGAACTCGGGAAACGCTGGGTTTTCATTCGGAAAATAGTGCCAATCCCAAGGCACCGGCACACCGGCAAGTTCCCAATGCCCTGATGGTGTGTCTTTACCCAAAGAACGCTCGGTCGCAGCCCCCCAAAGCCCAACCGGTTCGGCATTCAAGCCCGGCGTTGCGTCACCTGATGCAAACTGCACCGCGGCACCCAGCCCCAGACTGTCCAAATTGGGAACCCAAAGCGGGCCTGACCGGCCATAATCGGCAAGACCATTCGCACAAGCCTGAGCAATATGGGCAACTGTGTTTGCACCAGTGTCAGGCAAATTCCCATTAAAGAAATCTGCCGCATCCGGCGCGCCCCCGATCCCGACGGAATCCAATACAATCAGAAACGCACGTGACATCACGCAATCCTTTGACGAATCAATGCAGGAACGTCAGGCGCATTAACGTTAATTTTTATTACTTCTCGCAACTGAGCCTCGACAATATCTGCCTGCGCCTCGCGCGCGGCGTGAATGCGCAACATTGGCTGACCCTTCTCCACGCGCGCGCCCAATGGCAGAACTTCGCTAAGGCCAACTGAGAGGTCGATTTTGTCACTTTCAACCTGGCGCCCTCCGCCAAGGCCGACGACCACCAAGCCTATGGCCTGCCCATCAATAGCCGAAATGTATCCCGCATTGGGCGCAAGCATTTCCCGGATAACTGTCGCTTCTGGCAGAAACCTGCGCCAATCTTCGACAAACCGCACAGGCCCGCCCATTGCGCCGACCATGAGGCCAAATTTTTCGGCAGCACGCCCATCCGCAAGTGTCTTGGCAATCATGTCAGCCCCGGATTCCACGTCTTTCGCGAGACCCGAACAAACCAAGGCAATTCCACCCAATGCGATTGTCATATCCGCGAGCGCACCATTTTTTTCACCGGTGAGAACCCGCATGGTTTCAGCAACTTCCAACGCATTTCCAACTGAAGATGCCAGCGGTTGATTCATATCGGTCACCAAGGCATTGGTACGGCACCCTGCAAAATTGGCAGTGTCCGTAAGCGCTTTGGCCAGTTCAACTGCGTCTTTTTCAAGTGTCATAAACGCGCCGGAACCCGTTTTCACATCCAGAACCAGATGATCAATTCCGCTCGCCAGTTTTTTCGACAAAATCGACGCTGTGATCAAATCGATGCTTTCGACGGTGCCGGTGACGTCCCGAACCGCATAAAGACGGCGATCCGCAGGGGCGATATGTTCAGACGCTCCGGCAACAACACATCCAGCGACATCGATAACACGGCGTAACTGTTGTTCATCCAGATGTGTGTTTAACCCCGGTATCGCCTCGATCTTGTCTAGCGTTCCACCGGTATGGCCCAATCCCCTTCCCGAAATCATTGGTACATATGCCCCACAGGCCGCCAAGGCCGGCGCCAAAACAAGCGACACACAATCGCCCAATCCGCCTGTTGAATGTTTATCGACAACTGGTCCATTCAGCGACCATCGCAACGTTTGACCGCTGTTTTGCATCGCGAGGGTCAGGTCAACCCGTCCTTCTGGCCCTAGACCATTCAGCAAAACGGCCATGGCAAATGCCCCGGCCTGCGCATCGCTAACGTCACCATTTGCCAAACCAGCGGCAAACCAATTCAATGCATTGCGATCCAACGTTTGGCCGTCTCTGATCGCCGAAATAATTTGCCGCGCGTCCATTGATCAGTCTCTGTTCATCTGCGCCGCAGCAAATGCACCTGGCAGAAGATCCCGCATAGTTGTCACTCGTAATTTCCCAGATGTCGTTGCCATCGTTACACTCACATCACCTGCACCAAATTCCATCAATTTTTGCCGACACCCGCCACAGGGTGCCACAGGCTCGGGCCCTCCTGCGATGACTGCGACCTCGACTATTTCAATGTCACCCGCCGCAACCATGGCCGCAATTGCACCCGCCTCTGCACAGGTTCCTTCGGGATAGGCGACATTTTCGACGTTGCAACCCACATACACATTGCCCGAAACGCTGCGAATGGCGGCACCAACTTTGAAACCGGAATAGGGGGCATATGCATTTTTGCGAACTCTTCGCGCGGCTTCAATCAAAGACATTTAAAATCCCCGTCTCCATCAGCAATTAACTGTGCTTCAGACACAACAAAACTGAACACACCTTTCAAGATTGCGCCCAGTGCACCAAAGTTGCAAGCTGCTCGCGATAACTTGGGTTCCGGGGGTTTTGTCGCGAGCACAATCAAAAAATGAAAAAAGCCAATTTGACGAAAGGGATTTACACATGAACGACGCGCAAAAAGAGACAGCAAGGCAGGCAGCTCTTCAGTACCATGAGTTTCCCAAACCCGGAAAACTCGAAATACGCGCGACGAAACCTCTCGCCAATGGCCGTGACCTGGCACTTGCATACTCTCCCGGAGTTGCCGAAGCCTGCCTTGAGATCAAAAACGATGCAGCAAACGCCAGCCGCTATACCGCGCGCGGCAATTTGGTAGCGGTTGTTTCAAACGGCACCGCAGTCCTGGGATTGGGTAACATCGGTGCGCTTGCGTCCAAACCCGTCATGGAAGGCAAGGCCGTCCTTTTCAAAAAATTCGCCAACATTGATTGTTTTGACATCGAAGTGGATGAAAAAGACCCCGAAAAACTAGCAGACATTGTTTGCGCTCTAGGGCCAACATTCGGCGCGATCAACCTTGAAGACATCAAGGCGCCCGATTGCTTTATCGTTGAAAAGTTATGCCGCGAACGGATGAATATCCCGGTCTTCCACGACGACCAGCACGGAACTGCAATTGTTGTCGGGGCCGCAGCAACGAATGCGCTGAATGTCGTTGGGAAAAAATTTGAAGATATAAAAATCGCTTCCACGGGCGGAGGCGCCGCAGGAATTGCGTGCCTCAACATGTTGCTGAAACTTGGTGTAAAACGAGAGAATATCTGGCTGTGTGACATTCACGGTCTGGTTTACGAAGGCCGCGAAGAAGACATGAACCCGCAAAAGGCTGCGTTTGCGCAGGACAGCGACAAACGCACGTTGGATGAAATTATGGAGGGTGCTGACCTGTTTCTCGGATTGTCCGGACCCAATGTTCTGAAACCTGAAATGGTCGCCAAAATGGCCGATGACCCAATCATTTTCGCTCTGGCCAATCCAACACCTGAAATCATGCCCGATGCAGCACGCGAAGTCGCGCCCGGCGCAATCATCGCTACCGGACGCAGCGATTTTGCCAATCAGGTGAACAACGTTTTGTGTTTTCCATTTATCTTTCGTGGCGCATTGGACGTTGGTGCAACCGAGATCAACGATGCCATGCAAATCGCGTGTGTAGAAGGCATTGCCGAATTGGCCCGCGCAACAACCAGCGCCGAAGCCGCCGCAGCCTATAAAGGCGAGCAACTGACCTTTGGCCCTGACTACCTGATCCCCAAACCTTTTGATCCGAGACTTGCGGGGATTGTATCAACCGCCGTTGCGCGTGCAGCTATGGAAACCGGCGTAGCAACCAGACCGGTCAAAGACCTTGAGGCATACAAAGCACAGCTGGACGCAGCAGTCTATAAATCTGCGCTGCTCATGCGACCGGTCTTTCAAGCAGCAGCGCAGGAATCTCGCAGAATTGTCTTTGCAGAGGGTGAAGATGAACGTGTGCTGCGTGCAGCGCAGGCAATTCTGGAAGAAACCAACGAGAACCCGATCTTGATTGGTCGACCAAGCGTTATTGAACAACGGTGCGAACGCTTAGGTCTGGATATTCGACCAGATCGCGATTTCAAATTGGTCAACCCGGAAAACGACCCACGCTATCGCGATTATTGGACCAGTTACCATCAGATCATGCAACGGCGCGGAATCACCCCCGACCTAGCCAAGGCTGTGATGCGCACGAACACAACAGCCATCGCCGCCGTGATGGTTCATCAAGGTGATGCAGATAGCATGATTTGCGGCACGTTCGGCGAATACCGCTGGCATTTGAATTATGTAAATCAGGTTCTTGGTTCTGAAAAGTATCGCGCGCAGGGCGCCCTTTCTTTGATGATACTGGAAGAAGGCCCGCTTTTCATTGCGGATACCCATGTACGCACCTTCCCGAGTTCCGAAAACCTTGCCGAGGTGGCGATTGGTGCTGCGCGTCATGTCCGCCGTTTTGGTGTTGAGCCAAAGGTCGCTTTTTGTTCGCAGTCTCAATTCGGCAACCAAGGTGAGGATTCGGGTAAACGGCAACGCGCGGCTATCGCTCTTCTTGACAGTGAACCCCGAGATTTTTGTTACGAAGGCGAAATGAATGTGGATGCAGCACTTGACCCCGCATTGCGCGCGCGCCTGTTGCCGGAGAACCGCATGTCAGGTGCGGCCAACGTACTTATCTTTTCAAATGCTGATGCAGCATCGGCAGTGCGTAACATTCTCAAAATGAAAGGCGGCGGGTTGGAAGTTGGTCCAGTTTTGATGGGCATGGGAAATCGCGCACACATTGTCACACCGGGCGTCACCGCGCGCGGGTTACTGAATATGGCCGCAATCGCGGGTACGCCAGTCGCGCATTATGGATAGGGCGGGTTTGATTCGAAAAATTAGCAACAGCGAGTTAGCAAATTTGCAAAAAGTGCGTAGGTGACAGTGAGTACCGCAGTTAATCACCTGGTTTGCAAAAATTTGCATGCCACTTTTTCGAAGTTGTGCAAATTTTTGACTATTTTCCACGCTTTCGCAATCCATCCTTGCCGTGACGCTTTCTGTTTCATAACACCACTCCAAGTCGGAGGAGAATACAATGGTATACAAAGAAGTTTACGAACGCTGGAAATCAGACCCCGAAGCGTTTTGGATGCAAGCCGCTGAAGCGATAGATTGGGATAAAAAGCCGTCCAAAGCACTCTTCGATGAAAATGCGCCCATCTATGAGTGGTTCAGTGACGGCATGGTAAATTCGTGTTTCAACGCGGTAGACCGCCATGTTATTGCTGGCCGCGGTGATCAAATTGCTATTATCCACGACAGCCCGATCACGGACACCAAGCAAAATATTTCTTATGCTGAACTGCAAACTCGTGTGGCTGCAATGGCCGGGGCTTTGCGGGCAAAGGGTGTGGCAAAAGGTGACCGTGTCATCATCTACATGCCAATGGTGCCCGAAGCCTTAGAAGCAATGCTGGCCTGCTCGCGTCTTGGGGCAATCCATTCAGTTGTGTTTGGGGGATTTGCCGCCAACGAATTGGCGGTCCGAATTGACGACGCAACACCAAAAGCCATTATCGCTGCCTCTTGTGGGTTGGAACCAGGGCGCACGGTTGAATACAAACCATTGCTGGATGGCGCCATTGAATTGGCCGAACACAAACCAGAATTTTGCGTGATCCTGCAACGCGAGCAACACCGCGTCGAACTGCAAGCTGGTCGCGATTTTGACTGGCACGACATTCAGGCAACCGCGGAACCCGCCGACTGTGTGCCGGTTGAAGGCAATCACCCCGTTTACATTCTTTACACGTCAGGCACGACTGGCGCGCCCAAGGGCGTTATCCGCCCAACTGGCGGGCACCTCGTTGCATTGAACTGGACCATGAAGAACATCTACAACGTTGACCCCGGCGACGTGTTTTGGGCCGCGTCTGATGTGGGTTGGGTCGTCGGGCACAGTTATATTTGTTACGGCCCGTTAATCCACGGCAACACGACAGTGGTGTTTGAGGGTAAACCAATTGGAACCCCGGATGCTGGTACATTCTGGCGCGTGATCTCGGAACATAACATACGCAGCTTTTTCACAGCGCCCACCGCTTTCCGCGCAATCAAACGCGAAGACCCCAAAGGCGATTTCATCAAGAAATATGACATTTCCTGCCTGCGTGCCTTGTATCTGGCCGGAGAACGGGCCGACCCCGACACGATCCATTGGGCACAGGATATTATGGGCGTGCCGGTTTACGATCATTGGTGGCAAACTGAAACCGGATACACCATTGTCGGAAATCCGGCCGGGATCGAAGCACTACCCGTAAAAGTCGGATCGCCAACTGTGCCGATGCCGGGCTATGACGTTCAGATTTTGGATGAAGGTGGCAATCCCATGGCACCAAACGAACTAGGGGCCATTGCCATAAAGCTCCCGCTGCCACCCGGAACCTTGCCCACACTTTGGAATGCGGAAGAACGGTATCTGAAATCATATCTTACGACGTTCCCTGGCTACTACGAGACGGGTGATGCAGGTATGATTGACGAAGATGGTTATCTTTACATCATGGCGCGAACCGATGACGTGATCAACGTTGCAGGCCATCGGTTGTCGACCGGCGCAATGGAAGAAGTACTTGCTGGTCATCCGGACGTGGCGGAATGTGCCGTCATCGGTGTTAGTGACCAATTGAAAGGCCAGGCACCCATGGGGTTTGTTTGCCTGACAAATGGTGTGAACCGACCGCATGCCGAAATCGCCACAGAGTGTTTGAAATTGATGCGTGACAAAATTGGTCCCGTAGCTGCCTACAAAATGACACTTGTCGTAGATCGCTTACCCAAAACCCGGTCGGGCAAAATACTACGTGGCACAATGGTCAGTATTGCGGACAACAAAGACTACAAAATGCCCGCAACGATTGATGATCCTGCAATTCTGGACGAGATCACAGAAGCACTTCAAACGATCGGGTATGCGTAGACTCAAAGTCTCCGCCACAAAACTGACCTGCAAGGAAACGGGGGCTCGCACATTAAAATTCCTAACGTGCTGGCCCTTCATCCATTTCTGCGCACTCACGCAATACCTCGGCTGAGGTCAATGCAATTTGCATTGTTGAATATTTTGAAATCAAAATGCAATATATGTAATGATTAATATCATTTCTTGGAGCAACCAGATTGAACAAGTTGCGCGCAATTCGAATTTTCGTTGCTATCGCTAAATATGGATCATTAACTGAAACCTCCAAACAGCTCGGCAAATCGCTACCTACAGTCGTTCGAACTTTGTCTTCACTCGAAGATGAATTGGGTTTTCGCCTCTTCAATCGAACAACCCGTCGAATTGCGCTCACTCATGACGGCGAGGTGTATTTATCACACTGTGTGCAGATGTTAGACGAAATGTCGGAGATCGAAAGCCAGCTCCAAGGACATACCAAATCACCTGAGGGCAACGTGAAAATTGCCGCGCCTGTCCTCTTTGGAGAAACTGCTGTCGCCCCGGTTTTGTTTAGCATTATGGAGCTCAATCCTGGTTTGAAATTTGACGTGAACTTTGCGGACCGTAATATCGACATCATTGAAGAACATATTGATATTGCTGTGCGCATTTCTGATCTGAATGATTCATCGTTGATGGCTAAGAAAGTCGGCACAGTCAGGCAAGTATTTTGCGCAAGCCCTGCCTTTTTGGCAAAATATGGTATGCCGCTCGTACCGGCAGATTTGGATCAAACGCCATGCATTCATTACAATGGTATTAATGCAGGAATTGATTGGCAGTTCGAAAGGGACCTTCAGGCAAGCACCAAACGACCTCAGGCACAATTTAGAAGCAACACCAACACTGCCAACGTCCAAGCTTGCATCCACGGTGTGGGCATCGGTTGTTTTTATGGGTACCAGATTGCTGATCACGTAAGATCAGGTAAACTTTTGGTACTGTTAGAACAGTTTGAGACGACTCCTGTACCGGTCAGCCTGGTCTATCCTCACACCCGACTTGTATCACCACGGGTTCGTTTCGTTCTGGATGCATTACAAGATGGTTTAAAACGCGCACTGACAACCGAACTTGCACTCATGCCCCAATAAGTATTCTTCGACGCTTTGCTCATCAAACGCGCGCCAAGCAGCCACGCAAAGCTATTTCGGATGCCGAAGTCGCGGATTGGTGAGAATAGCACCCACATCGGCCGCCAAATTGAGCAATATGAAAACTGACGCAAAGATAAGGCAGCACGCCTGAACCACTGTAAAGTCCCTCTTGGAAACTGCGTCCACTAGGGCCTGACCGATGCCCGGGTACACAAACACCACCTCGACCAGCACAACTCCGGTGATCAAAAATGCCAGGTTCAATGCAATAACGTTGATGATGGGAGCCCAGGCATTGGGCAAAGCATGTTTTACGATCACTTTCAGTGGCGGTGTGCCTTTTAATTTTGCCATTTCAATATAGGGTGAAGCCAACAAATTGACGATTGCGGCCCTCGTCATTCGCATCATCTGTGCGACAGTAATCATGACCAAAACAAGTGCGGGCAAAAACGCCCGTTCTAACAGTTCAAAAAAGGTCATTTTGCCGCCCAGGCTTGCGATCGCAGGAAACATTTGCCATTTGACCGCAAAGAAGAAAATCAGGATGTAGCCCAGAAAAAAATCTGGGGAAGACACCCAAGTCAGCGTTACGACGTTTGCAACCCGGTCAACTATTGTATTTCGCAACAACGCGGTGAGTACCCCAAGGGCAATTGCAGTTGGTATCGCTATGATCGCCGCATAGGTCGCCAAAAACATAGTGTTCATAAAACGTTTGCCAATTAGCTCGCTTACCGGGTTTCCCGTTACAACCGAGTTGCCAAAGTCAAATGTCACAGCCCCCGAAAGCCAATTCAGATAGCGCGCGATCGCCGGTTTATCTAATCCCATTTCCGCCCGCATTGCAGCAAGGTTTGCTTCCGTGGCGCCCTGTCCAAGAACGGCTTGGGCAATATCCCCCGGCAGTAATTCTACCATGAAGAAAATTAAGAGCGAGACCACAAAAAGTATGGTCAGGCCAAAGCACAATCGTTGCAGCACCAATTTCACAATATCTGCCATTTGCCCCTCTCTGGTAGATCGGCGTTTTGGTCAGGATAGATTTTAGGAAATTTCGATAAATGCCGGATATTGAAATTGACTCATTACAATTTCCGCAACAATCGATGACTCAATTCAGGGCGTGTTTAGAAATTTGATTTCAGATCAAAATCAAGTGCCGGTCACTTAAGCCTGATAGCGTTTTTTTGGCCCCGGCCAAAGTTGCAGTGTTCTGCCAAGGCAATCAAACAAATTGCTCTCTCAGCAATCGTTCTTCTAATCCGTGCCCCGGATCAAACAGAATTCTATGGCCGATATTGGGTTCAGATTTTATTTCGACCCATAAAACGTTTTCAACCCAGCGGCTGTCGGCAACCGCCATAACCGGACGTTTTTCCGGGTTCACCACATCGATCCGTACAGTTGCTTTGTTTGGCACCAACGCGCCACGCCACCGACGAGGGCGGAATGCCGCCACTGCGGTAATTGCCAAAACGTCCGACCCTATGGGCAAAATCGGCCCATGCGCGCTATAATTATAAGCTGTGGAACCGGCAGGTGTCGCAACCAATGCCCCATCACAAACCAATTCTTCCAATCGAAGGTGCCCGTCGATGGAAATTTTCAATTGCGCGGCTTGCGGGCCACCACGGAGCAACGAAACTTCGTTAATCGCCAAGGCCCGGTGAATTTTTCCGGTTTCGGCCTCAGCCTTCATCGACAATGGATTGATGGTTTCTTCTACGGCCTCATTCAGCCGGGTCAGCAAATCAGATTCACTGTATTCGTTCATCAGAAAACCAACGGTCCCGCGGTTCATCCCGTAAACCGGAATGCCCAACTCCTGTGTTCTGTGCAATGTATGGAGCATGAAACCGTCCCCACCCAGGGCCACGATGATGTCAGCCTTTTCTTCGGACGTATCCCCAAAACGACACGCCAACGCCGCCCGCGCGATTTGCGCCGTCGGGGCGTCACTTGCCAGAAAGGCGATTTTCTTCGTCATTTTGTGTCGGCCTCGTTTCCAATCCGCGCATTTATGTTCCAATCGAACCACAAGTTGACGCCCTGTACCAGTGTTGACGGTCCTGCAAGTGGATTTGTCGCTTTCGCGCCTTCCATGGCACAGGTGTTTCCTATAGGAAATCCGACAAATCCAACCCTTACGGAGCCTCGCCCAATGTCTGATTCCGATTTCTTCACAGAATCCCTCGCCTCGCGCGATCCTGAAATTTTTGCATCAATCACAAACGAACTTGGTCGCCAACGCGACGAGATCGAATTGATCGCATCAGAGAACATCGTTTCTGCTGCCGTGATGGAAGCGCAGGGCTCTGTCATGACCAACAAATACGCCGAAGGTTACCCGGGCCGTCGCTATTATGGTGGCTGCCAATACGTGGACGTTGCGGAAAACTTGGCCATCGACCGGGCCAAACAGTTATTTGGTTGTGAGTTCGCAAACGTTCAACCCAATTCGGGTTCCCAAGCCAACCAGGGCGTATTCCAGGCGCTGCTGCAACCCGGCGACACCATTTTGGGCATGAACCTCGCTTCAGGTGGTCACTTGACTCACGGTGCCGCCCCCAACCAATCCGGAAAATGGTTTAACGCTGTCCAATACGGGGTGCGCCAGCAAGACAATCGGATCGATTACGATCAGATTCAGGAACTCGCGACCGAACACCAACCCAAAATGATTATCGCCGGTGGTTCGGCCATCCCACGTGTCATCGACTTTGCCAAAATGCGCGAGATTGCGGACAGTGTTGGCGCATATCTGCATGTCGACATGGCACACTTTGCCGGTCTCGTTGCAGCAGGCGAGCATCCATCGCCGTTCCCGCATGCCCATGTTGCCACAACCACAACCCACAAAACCCTTCGCGGCCCACGCGGCGGCATGATCGTCACCAACGACGAAGCCATTGCCAAAAAAGTCAATTCTGCCATCTTCCCGGGTATCCAGGGTGGTCCGTTGATGCATGTGATCGCGGGCAAGGCTGTGGCCTTCGGCGAAGCCCTGCGCCCAGAATTCAAAACCTACATGAAGCAGGTAAAAGCCAACGCCAACGCTCTGGCGGATCAGCTGATAAAAGGCGGCCTGGATATCGTTACAGGCGGCACTGACACACATGTTATGCTGGTTGATCTTCGCCCCAAAAAGGTGACCGGAAACATCGCCGACGCCGCTCTGGGACGCGCGCATATCACCACCAACAAAAATGGTATCCCATTTGACCCGGAAAAACCGACTGTGACCTCGGGCCTGCGTCTAGGCACACCAGCGGGCACCACTCGTGGGTTCGGCGAGGCAGAATTCC
>Ga0209344_10002910_pt1 | contig 17880 bp, 16 predicted proteins | sample Cruoilmetagenom6_FD_187293 | JGI IMG/M metagenome (GOLD analysis project Ga0209344, IMG submission 187293) | Oil polluted marine microbial communities from Coal Oil Point, Santa Barbara, California, USA - Santa Barbara Oil Seep Sample 6 (SPAdes)... | ecosystem: Environmental > Aquatic > Marine... | reverse complement strand
CCGGTGTGTTGCGGCAGGATGACAGGGATGATCTGATCGCTTACTTGCTGAGTGTGACGACGGACGAAGCCAACGAGTCGGAGAAATTGTAGATACCATGACAGAAAGGACAGCAACTCTGGAGTCCCGCAGTAAAGCGGAACGTCGTCGTGTCTCATGGCGCACCGTCGTCTACGGATTTGTCCTTTCGCGTCGCCACGCGCATCGGCGCCTGGAAGACAACGAAGTCATATTCCTGGACTGGCATCACCCCTGGTTGTTCTTTCTTGCAACCGGCACGATGCTGCTGTCCTGTGCCGACGCATTTCTGACATTGCAGCTTCTGGATCGCGGCATGATCGAAGCGAACCCCATCATGAACGCGGTCATGTCCCAGGGCACCATGATGTTCACGAGTATCAAACTCGTGATGACGGCTATTGGAATATTCGTCCTCGTGTTCCTCGCCAAAGCCCGGTTCCTCAACCGCCTGAGGACAGGGCTGTTCCTGACCATATTTTTCACGTTCTATGCCTGCCTGGTCTGTTACGAGCTAGTCAATTTGTTCAAGTTGTCATAGCAAGATGCCGATACGTGAATTGGATTCCCCTGTAGGGATGCTTGGGATACACTAGCGCCCCTTTTTAGGCCCAGCCGAAACCGTAACGCGCTGATGCGCAACAGGCAGTCTAAGCCTTTGAAATAATGAGTAATTCTCTTAAGGAACAACTCGCTTCCACGCCCTTGTTTGGCGCCAACGCCAGTGCCGTGGAGCGCCTGTACGAACAGTACCTCGAGAATCCCGAGGCTGTACCTGTGGGTTGGCGCGAGTATTTCGACTCGATGGGTGATGCAGAATCTGAGGTTGTGCATTCCAGGATTCGCGACGAATTATTGATCGAGGCGCGCGAAGGGCGGCGCGCGGGCCGAGTATCGACGCGAACATCGGCCAAGCCCACGACGTCCGGGGAAAAGCAGGCAGCTGTCTCCCGATTGATCCAGGTCTACAGTTTGCGTGGACACCAAATCGCGGATATTGACCCGCTGCATATGATGGACAGGCGTATGCCTGGCGTACTCAAGCTCGACTATCTCGGCCTGACCGAGGCCGACATGGACACCGAGTTCTTCACGGGTGGTCTGGCAAACACGGGCAATGAGCGGATGAAACTCCGCGATATTCTCGACCTGCTCAAGTCGATTTATTGCGGCAAGATTGGCGCCGAGTTCGCACATATTTCGCGTGCTCGTGAACGCCTTTGGCTCCGCAAGAATTTCGAAGAGGGCGCCGCGGCGGAAAAACTTAGCGATGAGGAGCGCCTTTGGACGCTCGAGCAGCTGACGAGCGCCGAAGGCATCGAGCGCTACCTGCACACGCGCTATGTCGGGCAAAAGCGGTTTTCACTCGAAGGTGGTGAGAGTCTGATCCCGATGCTCGACGACATTATCCAGCAGGGTGGCTCGTCTGGCATTCGCGAAATCGTCATCGGCATGGCACACCGCGGTCGCATCAATGTGCTCGTCAATATTCTCGGCAAATCGCCGGAAGAGCTGTTCGAAGAGTTCGAAGGTAACTACGATCTCGACGAACTCCGCGGCTCCGGAGACGTCAAGTATCACAAGGGTTTCTCGGCGGACATGAAGACGCCGGGTGGCAACGTGCATATCGCGCTGGCGTTTAACCCGTCGCACCTTGAGATCGTCGACCCAGTGGTTGAAGGCTCCGTACGAGCGCGCCAGCAACGCCGCGGCGACTCTGAGCGCCAGGAAGTGTTGCCGGTGCTGATTCACGGCGATGCGGCCTTCGCCGGCCAGGGTGTCGTGACCGAGACCTTCCAGATGTCACAGACCAATGGTTTTCGGACCGGCGGTACCGTGCACATCGTTGTGAACAACCAGATCGGATTCACAAGCAGTCGGCCATCTGACGCACGCTCGACGGACTACTGTTCCGATGTTGCCAAGATGATTGAGGCGCCGATCTTCCACGTCAACGGCGACGATCCCGAGTCCGTCTTGTTTGTGACCCGCCTTGCGCTCGCCTACCGGCAGAAATTCCGCAAGGACGTCGTCATCGATCTCGTTTGCTACCGGCGCCATGGCCACAACGAGGCTGACGAGCCATCCGCAACGCAGCCGATCATGTACGGTCGTATCAAGGGCCAAAAGACTACTCGCGAGTTGTATGCAAACCGGCTTGAGGCGTCGGGTGTTATCGATGCGACGACCGCGTCGGAGCTGCAGGAAAACTATCGCGATCGTCTTGATCGCGGCGAACCGGTGCCAAGATCGAGCCTCGGCCTGATTGGTAACGAGTACACGGTCGACTGGTCGCCCTACGTACATACAGAATGGGACGAGTCGGTTGATACAACGATTAGCCCGGCGACGTGCGCCAGCCTGGGCGCATCAATCACCCATATTCCTCCGGACATGCGACCTCATGGCCGCGTACAGCGCATCATGGACGATCGCAGCAGGATGGCGACGGGTGAGATGGAGATGGACTGGGGATTTGCCGAGACCATGGCTTACGCCTCACTGCTGCTCGAGGGCCATACTGTTCGGCTGGTCGGTCAGGACAGTGGTCGCGGCACGTTCTTCCACCGCCATGCCGTATTGCACAACCAGCTCAACAATCGCGAGTACATCCCACTCGAACATATCGTCGAGAAGCCTAATGCATTTCGTGTCATCGATTCCTTCCTGTCGGAAGAGGCGGTGCTCGGATTCGAGTATGGTTATGCGAGCACGGCCCCCGACACCCTGGTTATCTGGGAAGGTCAGTTCGGCGATTTCGCGAACGGTGCCCAGGTCGTTATCGACCAGTTCATCAGTTCGGGCGAATCCAAATGGGGTCGTTTGTGCGGCCTGACAATGTTACTGCCGCATGGCTACGAAGGGCAGGGGCCGGAACATTCATCGGCTCGACTCGAACGTTTCCTGCAATTGTGCGCAGAGCACAACATACAGGTCTGCGTACCGTCGACACCAGCTCAAATGTTCCACATGTTGCGCCGTCAGCACGTACGCCATTTTCGCAAACCGCTTATTGTCATGACGCCGAAAAGCCTGTTGCGCCACAAGATGTCGGTGTCCGCGTTGACGGAACTGTCGAGTGGGCGCTTCGAGTTGATAATTCCCGAGATCGAGGCGATCGACGTCAAGAAGACACGCCGCCTCGTATTTTGTAGTGGCAAGGTTTATTACGACCTGCTTGAGTCGCGTGAAGTCAACACGATTGACGACATCGCAATCATTCGTATCGAGCAGTTGTACCCGTTTCCAATCTCCGAATATGCCGAGATTATCGAGCAGTACAGTCATGTAGTCGAAATAGTCTGGTGCCAGGAAGAGCCGCTCAACCAGGGCGCGTGGTACCAGATCAAGCATCGCCTCCAGGAATCACTCGGCGATACGCAACAACTCTATTACGCAGGGCGTCCAGGTGCAGCAGCGCCGGCATCCGGCATTTTTAAAGTCCATCTGCAACAACAACAGGCACTGGTCGATGCCGCCCTCGATATCAATACCGAGGCGAGCAAGGTCCGCAAGCCTGAGAAAACCAAACGGAAAACAACATGACCATTGAGATAAAGGTACCGCCTTTACCTGAATCCGTATCGGACGCAACGCTCGTCGCCTGGCACAAGGCCGTCGGCGAAGGCGTCGCGCGCGATGAGAACCTCGTTGACCTGGAAACCGATAAGGTCGTTCTCGAAGTTCCTGCCCCGATGGCGGGAACGATTTCGAAAATCGTCGTCGAGGACGGCGCAACGGTTGTTGCCGGTGATTTGCTGGCAATTCTCGATGAAGGTGAGGTGGCGGCAGCGGCTGCACCAGCACCGGAAAAGACAGTCGAGAAAAAATCGGCACCGGCTGCGAAAGAGGCCAAGGGACCCGTCAAGACGAGTCCGGCCGTACGACGGCTGCTGGATGAGCATGATCTGGACGCGACGATGGTCACAGGCTCTGGCAAGGATGGCCGCATCACAAAGGCCGATGTCATGGCATTCCTCAAGTCCGACTCGAGCAGTGATGTTGCTCCGGGCGACTCGGCGCCGGCAGTGGGTGTTGAGGTCGTCACAGAGGGACTCGCACGCGAGGAGAAACGGGTGCCGATGACACGTTTGCGTGCTCGTATCGCGGAGCGCCTCGTGGATGCACAGCAGACGGCGGCAATGTTGACGACTTTCAATGAGGTGGACCTCACTGAGGTTATGGCATTGCGCAAGCGCTACCGTGACGATTTCGAAAAGGCACACGGTGTGCGCCTCGGCTTTATGTCGTTTTTTGCGAAGGCGTCTGTCGAGGCGTTAAAGAAATTTCCGGCGGTTAATGCATCGGTGGAAGGCAGCGACATCATCTATCACAATTATTTTGACATCGGCATTGCCGTATCCAGCGACCGCGGGCTCATGGTTCCCGTCATTCGCGATGTTGACCAGATGAGTTTTGCGGACTTCGAGGGCGCGTTAAACGATATGGCGGGCAAAGCCCAGGATGGCACCATCAGCATGGACGATCTGACTGGCGGTACCTTCACGATCACGAATGGCGGCATCTTCGGTTCGATGATGTCAACGCCGATCCTGAACCAGCCGCAAAGTGCCATTCTCGGAATGCACTCGATCCAGCAGCGCCCGATGGTCGTTGACGGTGAGATCGTTGCTCGCCCGATGATGTACCTGGCAGTGACTTACGATCATCGCATCATCGATGGCAAGGAAGCCGTTCAGTTCCTGGTGTCGATCAAGGACCAGCTGGAAGATCCGTCCCGCCTGCTGCTGCAGGTCTGAGCAGACAAAGCGAATTACAGGAAGCAGAATCACATGAGCAGAAGTTTCGACGTAGTAGTCATTGGCGCCGGACCCGCGGGCTATATCGCGGCGATACGTGCGGCACAGCAAGGCAAAACCGTTGCCTGTATCGACGAATGGAAAAACAAGAATGGCAAGAACGCATTCGGCGGTACCTGCCTGAATGCCGGTTGTATCCCGTCGAAGGCACTGCTCGAATCGTCCGAGCTGTATCACCGCGCGGGGCATGAATTCAAAAAGCACGGCATTAAGACCGGTAACGTCGAGATGGATATCGCCGCGATGCAGAAGCGACGAGCAAGCATCGTACGTCAGCTGACGGGTGGTATCGCTGGTCTGTTCAAGGCAAACAAGGTCGAAGGCCTCGTGGGTCACGGCAAGCTGCTGAAGAACAAGCAGGTCGAGTTCACACCGGTTGAGGGTGACAAGGAAATTATTTCTGCGGAGCACATTGTCCTTGCGTCGGGTTCTGAACCTATCGAGCTGCCAATCGCCAAGTTCGACGACGACCGGATTATCGATTCCTGGGGCGCACTGGAACTGGATACGGTTCCCGAATCGCTCGGCGTTGTGGGTGCCGGAGTTATCGGCCTGGAGCTCGGAAGCGTTTGGGCGCGTCTTGGCTCCGAGGTCACAATTCTCGAAGCGATGGAAGACTTCCTGTTCATGGCAGACCGGGATGTCGCGAAGGTCGCCGCAGCTGATTTCAAGAAACAGGGCCTCGACGTCAGGCTTGGCGCGAAGGTCTCCAAGGCAACGTCGGCCAAGAAAGGCGTCAAAGTCGAGTACGAGGACAAGGACGGCGCGCAGTCGATTGAAGTTGAGAAGCTCGTCGTCGCAGTCGGTCGTCGGCCCGTTACCAGTGGGCTATTTGCCGATGACGCGGGCATCCAGCTCGACGAACGTGGTTTCATTGTCGTGGATGATGAATGCCGAACGCGGGTGAAGGGCGTCTATGCAATCGGTGATTGCGTGCGCGGCCCCATGCTTGCACACAAAGGCTCAGAAGAGGGCGTTATGGTGGCCGACCTGATTGTCGGTGAGATTGCCGAGATGAACTACGACGTAATCCCGTCGGTTCTGTACACCAATCCAGAGATTGCCTGGGCGGGCAAGACCGAAGCTGAAGTGAAAGAGAGCGGCGTCGCGTACAAGACGGGCCAGTTCCCGTTCATGGCCAGCGGTCGAGCGAAAGCGATGGAACAGACGTCAGGCTTCGTGAAGATAATCTCGTCAAAGGAGGACGACGAGATTCTCGGTGTGCACATAGTAGGCCCAATGGCTGGCGAGCTAATCTCAGAAGCAGTGCTGGCACTTGAGTTTTCGGCGAGTACGGAAGATATCCAGCGTACAATTCACGCGCACCCGTCCCTGGCGGAAGCCGTTCACGAAGCCGCGCTCGCGGTGGATAACAAGGCGCTAAATTTCCCGAATAAGTAGTTCGGTACCGTATTTCTCGTACCTTATTTTTCCCAGAAGTCGGCGTTCTTGATGCCGAGCTTCTGTGGGTCGAACGTGTAGTTCTTAACCCCGGCTTTGCGTTGCGCTTCGTAATCTTTCAAAGCGCGTAGTGCAGGGCGCCCCATGAAGAACAGTATGAGGATTCCGACGATGTTGAGCCACGCCATGAGGCCGACACCGAGGTCGCCCATCGCCCATGCGAGATTCGCTTCGCGGATTGTGCCGTAGAAAACCGACACCAGCGTCACGAGTTTTAGAAGCTTCAATAGGCCCGGTGTATGCAGCGTTCGCCGAATATACACAACGTTGGTTTCTGCAATGTAGTAGTAGGCGAGCAGAGTAGTGAACGCAAAGAAGAACAGGGCAACAGCGACGAAAATCTTGCCAAAGCCACCCATAACGCTTTCGAGCGCGAGTTGCGTAAACGCAGGACTGCTGATGATAACGTTGGGTCCGAGAATACCGCCGCTCACCGACGCATCCAGACCGGTCACGTAATACTGCTGCGTGATCAGGATCATGAACGCGGTGGCCGAACAGACGAATAGTGTGTCGACGTAAACCGAGAAGGACTGAACAAGACCCTGTTGCGCCGGGTGTTGCACCTCTGATGCGGCAGCAGCGTGCGGACCACTTCCCTGGCCAGCCTCATTGGAGTAGATACCGCGCTTGACACCCCAGCCGATAGCGGCACCAAGACCGGCCATTGGATTGAATATGTCACTGAAAATAAGTGCAATGATCGCCGGGAGCTCACTGATATGATAAATGATGATGCCGACGGCCATCAGGATGTAGCCGAGTGCCATGATAGGCACGATGACCTGGGTGACGTGGGCGATACGTTTTACACCGCCGAAAATGATGAAGCCCAGTACGGCGACCACGACGACACCGGTAACCAGTTTGTCCGCAGCAACGGCGTCGCCCAGGAAATTGACCATGGTGTCACCGCCGACCGCCAGATTGGCTGCATTCCCAATGCTGTTCGACTGCACGCCTGGCAGTAATATGCCGCAGGCAAAGATAGTGACGATGGCAAAAATCAGCGCGTACCATTTCTGGCCCATCGCTTTTTCTATGTAGAAGGCAGGACCGCCACGATACTGGCCATCAATCTCTTCCTTGTAGATCTGGCCGAGTGCGGACTCAATATAGGCTGTTGCCGAGCCGAGGAGGGCAACCATCCACATCCAGAAAACAGCACTTGGTCCGCCGAAACCGATGGCCGCTGCAACGCCGGCGATGTTACCTGTGCCAACGCGTCCCGAGAGTGACACGGCAAGTGCCTGGAACGAGGAGATGCCTTTGTCCGATTCCTTGCTCGAGAACAGCAGTCGAATCATCTCGCTAAAAAGGCGCACCTGCACGCAGCGAGTGAGTACGGTGTAGAATATGCCGGCGCCGAGCGCCAATGTTATGAGCGCGTTACTCCAGATGTAACCGTTAAGCGTCGCAACCAGGTTCGCAAAGAACTCCGCGATGGAAGTACCTGAATCCTGCATGCCGTCCCCCTTCGATATTTTTGTTTGCGGCCAGCAGGATAGTACCCCATATGGGGACATTACGGATGTCTTTCAAGCTGCCGCTTGTTCAGGATTCACGATATAGTGGTAGGAATTGCAGTGTGGGAGATTGAGATGCTTTGGTGGCAATGGATGGTGTTCGGTGCAATCTTGCTTGGTGCCGAAATGTTCGCAATTGATGCGCAGTTCTATCTGGTCTTTCTTGGAATCTCGGCTGCCCTTGTAGGGCTCGCCGGACTTTTCGGAATAAGCTTGGAATTGTGGGTGCAGTGGACGGTGTTCGCCGTGATGTCGCTAGTCTTCATGTTTACGTTTCGTAAGCAGCTCTACGAAAAAATTCGCGGCAATGTCGAAGGGTTCAGAGGAAACCTGTCCGGAGAGACTGTGCGAGTCCGGGAGGACCTGGCTGAAGGTGCAGAGTCGCGACTGGAATATCGCGGCACTGATTGGACGGTAAAGAATGTAGGCTCGACCAGTATTTCGGGTGGCACGCGTGCCAAGGTCGTCAAGGCTGTAGGCCTGACGCTACACATCGAAGCGGAATAATTTAGGAGAAACAATATGGATACCGGATTCATTGTGGCATTGGTAATCGCATTCTTGATTATCATCGTCATCGCCAAGACGGCAATTGTTGTTCCGCAACAGAATGGCTACGTTGTCGAGCGACTGGGTAAGTACAGCAAAACACTTAATGCGGGTTTCCACATCCTCGTTCCATTTTTCGAGAAAATTGCCTACAAGCACACGCTGAAAGAACAAGCTGCGGATATCGCAGAGCAGGTCTGTATTACGAAAGACAACGTTCAAGTCGGTGTTGACGGCGTTCTCTACATGCAGGTCCTCGATCCGGGCCGCGCCTCCTACGGTATCGGTAATTACATGTTTGCGATATCACAGCTTGCACAGACGACCCTGCGTTCGGAGATCGGCAAGATCGACCTTGATCGCACGTTCGAGGAGCGCGGCACGATTAACCAAAACGTTGTCGCGGAACTCGACAAGGCATCAGATCCCTGGGGCGTGAAAGTGCTGCGCTATGAGATCAAGAACATCAATCCGCCGCAGGACGTCCTGAGCGCGATGGAGAAACAGATGCGCGCGGAGCGTGAAAAACGCGCCGTGATCTTGACGTCGGAAGGTGTTCGTGACGCAAAAATCAACGAAGCCGAGGGCGAGAAGCAACGAGTCGTTAAAGAATCAGAGGCAGCCAAGATTCAGCAGATTAACGAAGCCCAAGGTGAGGCCGAGGCCATTCTCGCAGTTGCGACAGCCACGGGCGAGGGCTTGCGCAAGGTGGCAAATGCCGTCGTTGAGCAGGGCGGTCCGGAAGCCATGCAGCTGCGCGTTGCAGAGCAGTATATTGGCGAATTCGGCAATCTGGCGAAAACCGGCAACACCTACGTTGTCCCTGCCAATCTTGGGGACCTGACCTCGATGATGGCGTTGGCAACCGATATCGCTAAGGGCAAGGGCAAGCTTGCCCCGGTTGAGCAGTAGTCACTAGCGCGTAAACAATGTGTCGGTCAGGTCTTGCGCCTGACCGACACGACGTTGGGAAGCTGCTCGAGCTTCGTAATCACGGTACTCAACGTCGGCAGATCCTTGATCTCGATACTGATGTCCATGACGACCTGCATGGAATCCCGGTCTGCACGGCTTTTCATTTCCACTACGTTGGCTTCATCGTCTGCAAGCAATGCCGTGATATCCCGAATCAGTCCCGAGCGGTCGAACGCATGCAAGCTGAGATCGACGGGGTAGGCTGCCTCCGATTCAGAGTCACCCCAACTGATCTCTACGATGCGTTCGGGATGCCGTTGGTTTAGTCCGAGAAAATTGCCGCAATCCTGGCGATGTATGCTGACACCACGCCCCTGTGTGATGTAGCCGACGATCGGTTCGGGTGGTACCGGCCGGCAGCAGCGGGCGAAGTTGCACATCAGGTCACCAACCCCCGTAACGGCAGCCGGCCCGGCATCATCCGTTTTCTTGCGTGCCCGTCGCGGCCGAATGCGATCCGGAATTTCAGTCCCGCGAATATGCTGCAGGGCTGTTGCGATTGACGCGGAAGTCAGGTCACCGGCTCCAAGTGCTACGCACAACGCGTCCGTATCCTTGTGCTTCAGTTGTTTCGCAATGGCCTCGGTCGGAACGTCCCTGACGTTCAACCGGGCCAGTTCCCGGTCGAGAACCTCGCGGCCCTGGCGCATGTGCTGGTCGCGATCCTGGTGGCGGAACCAGTTGCGTACCTTGGAGCGAGCTCGTGCACCTGCCAGGTAACCAAGTTTCGGGCTTAGCCAGTCACGACTCGGTTGTGCCTGGCTGCCGGTGATGATCTCGATCTGATCGCCGTTCTGTACGTGATACGTCAACGGTACGATTCGGCCGTTGACCTTCGCGCCACGACAACGGTGCCCGACCTGTGTGTGCACATGGTAGGCAAAGTCGAGCGGTGTGGCATACGCCGGCAATTCCACGACATCCCCCTTGGGACTGATGGCGTACACGCGATCCTCGAAAAAGTCGTCGCGGATCTGGTCGAGCAGGTCCGTACCGTCATCGGCTGGTTCGAGCAGTTGGCGCAGGAAGCGGATCTTCTGGTCGAAGGCCGCGGGTGCGCCGCCGCCTTCCTTGTAACGCCAATGGGCGGCGACACCCAGCTCAGCGTGCCGGTGCATGTCGTGTGTTCGAATCTGGATCTCGACAGTCTTGCGTTCCGGCCCGATCACGGCGGTATGCAAGGACTGGTAGTCATTGTCCTTCGGGTTGGCGATGTAATCGTCGAATTCGCCAGGAATGTAAGACCAAAGGTTGTGCACAATACCGAGCGCCGCGTAGCAGTCGCCGACCGTGTCGACGAGCAACCTTACGGCCCGGATGTCGTACAGGGACTCAATGCCGCGGTCCTTTCGCAGCATTTTTCGGTAGATGCTGTAAATGTGCTTCGGGCGGCCGGATATTTCGGCTTTGATGCCTTCGTTGGCCAGCTCCTTGTAAAGGATGCGCTCGAACTCGGTGATGAAATCGACACGCTCGGTGCGTTTTTCTTTCAGCGTTCTCGCGATCTCGGTGTACGTATCGGGTTCCAGGTAGCGGAAAGAGAGATCTTCCAACTCCCATTTGAGTTGCCACACACCGAGACGATTGGCGAGTGGGGCATAGATTTCACGCGTTTCAACCGCGAGTGCCTGTCGCTCCGGACTGTCTGTTTCCTTCGCTCGGCGGAGGCGGTACAACTGATCGGCAATACGAATGAGTACCAGCCGGACATCCGAAACCACGGCCAGCAACATCTTGCGCAGTGCTTCGGACTGTTGCACAGCAAGAGCTTCGCCCGGCTGCCACTGGTCGGGCAGGGAGAACTGGTCCAGCTGCTGCATTTCCAGAATGAATCGAGATATATTGGCTAATTCATTGTTTTGTAAATTGTTAGAGCTGATGAATTCGTCGCGAAACAGGGGGTATGCGTAGACTGCAGCGAGAATCTGTTGCGGCAGGCCCAACGGTTCCACGATGCCGGCGATGGCACGTCCTTCCTCGATACACGCGTCACGGCCTTCCATCTTGGGCAGGGCGGCGAGATATTCGCGTACGCCAATGACGACGCCGTCATGATCATCGTTAAGAGGTGAATTTTCACCGCTGGGAGCTGACATGTGGATTGGTTCTTCTTGAGTGCCGTTCGCAGGAATTCCCGTTATCATACGCGCAGTTTCGGCGACGATAACCGGCCGAGATCTACACTTGGGCATATTACAAGCAGGACACCATGGCAGGACATAGTAAGTGGGCAAATATTCAGCACCGCAAGGGCGCCCAGGATAAGAAGCGCGGTAAGCTTTTTACCAAGCTGATTCGTGAAATCACCGTTGCGGCCAAGATGGGCGGCAGCGATTTGGATGCTAATCCGCGTCTGCGCCTGGCAGTCGACAAGGCCAAGGGTCAGTCGATGCCGAAAGACAATATTGATCGAGCAATCAAGCGCGGCGCCGGCGAGATGGATGGCGACGACTTTTTCGAGATTCGCTACGAGGGTTATGGGCCGGGCGGCACGGCCGTCATGGTGGACTGCCTGACCGACAACCGAAATCGCACCGTGGCGGAGGTGCGCCATGCCTTTACCAAGTTCGGGGGCAACCTCGGTGCCGACGGGTCCGTAAATTATCTTTTTAACAAGGTTGGGCAACTGTTGTTCCCCTCTGGCAGCGATGAGGACACCGTCATGGAAGCGGCGATCGACGCTGGTGCCGAGGACGTAATCCCGGACGACGATGGTTCCATCGAGGTTCTGACAGCCCCGAATGACTTCGAGCAGGTTCGTGACGCGATGATCGCGGCGGGCATGGAGGCTGAGACTGCTCAGATCACGATGCGGGCGTCCACCAGCGCCGAACTTGGGGTCAAGGAAGCCGGGTCGATGATCAAGATGCTGGACCTGCTCGAGGATCTCGACGACGTACAGGAAGTGTATTCAAACGCTGATATCAGCGAAGACGTACTAGCCCGGATTTGAGACGCAATTGACTGATAAACGACGCATTCTCGGAATCGATCCAGGCTCGCGCCTGACCGGATTCGGCGTTCTCGATTTCCAGGGTGACACACCGTCCTACGTCACTAGTGGCACGATCAAAAGCATGGACGGCGCTTTTGCCGATCGCCTGCGACAGATATTCGAATCTGTGAGCGGCATCGTCACCGAGTTCCAGCCGGATATCGTAGCCATTGAAAGCGTTTTCATGCACAAGAACGCCGGTAGCGCACTGAAGCTAGGCCACGCACGCTCAGCCGCGATCTGCGCCACGTTTGAGCACAACGTCGAGGTGTTCGAGTACGCACCGCGTGAAATCAAGCTGGCGGTTACTGGGACCGGAGCGGCGACCAAGGAACAGGTTCAGCACATGGTGGTATCGATATTGAAACTGGATGGCACACCGGCGCCCGACGCATCGGATGCCATTGCAGCCGCTCTATGTCACGGTAATCAGCGCCGCGTCCATGCCCAGCTTGGCACGGGCAACCGAATAGCGGGTCAACGATGATCGGCTCACTACGCGGTCGCCTTGCGTCCAAGCATGCACCCCACATCGTGCTCGAATGTAATGGGGTCGGTTACGAAATCGAGACGCCGATGTCGACCTTTCTCGACCTGCCCGGGACAGGCGCCGAACTGTTCCTCCACACGCACCTCCTGGTCCGCGAGGATGCGCAGATTCTCTACGGCTTCGCGACCGACGAAGAGCGTGCGTTGTTTCGCACGCTGCTCAAGGTCAACCGGGTCGGTGCCAAGATGGCGCTCGGCGTCCTTTCGGCGATGACCGCGAACGTTTTTCGGCGCTGCGTCGAGTACGAGGATGCGGCGACGCTGTCAAAGGTTCCGGGAATCGGCAAGAAGACTGCCGAGCGGCTGATCATGGAAATGCGCGACAAGGTAGATAACGTCGGCGCGCCATCGTTACCGGGCCAGGCTATCAGCGTCGAGGCCAGTGCGCGCTCAGAAGCTGTCGACGCACTCGTCGCTCTCGGCTACAAAGCGAATGAAGTGAACAAGTTACTCAGCAAGCTCGATATTGAAGATCTCACCGCAGAAGACATCATCCGGAAAGCACTCAAACAGGCGGCCCAGTAATGGCAAATGTCGAACATGATCGTTTATCGAGCGCAGAATCGGTCGCCGACGACAAGGTCTTCGATCGGGCCATTCGCCCGAAAAAACTCGCCGACTATCATGGCCAGCCGAGTGTCAGCCAGCAGATGGGGGTGTTCATCGAGGCAGCACGGCGTCGCAGCGAGGCGCTCGATCATGTCCTGATTTTTGGCCCACCTGGTCTTGGCAAGACCACACTCGCACATATCGTCGCCAACGAGATGGAAGTAAATCTGCGTCAGACCTCCGGGCCGGTACTGGAACGGCCAGGCGATCTGGCAGCAATTCTGACCAATCTCGAGCCGAACGACGTGCTGTTCGTGGACGAGATTCATCGCCTGAGCCCGGTCGTCGAGGAGGTGCTGTACCCGGCGTTGGAAGATTTCCAGCTGGATATCATGATTGGCGAAGGCCCCGCGGCGCGTTCCATCAAGCTCGACCTGCCGCCGTTTACGCTGGTCGGTGCGACGACACGCGCCGGTTTGCTGACGTCGCCGCTGCGTGATCGTTTCGGTATCGTGCAACGACTCGAGTTCTATTCCGTAATGGACCTGGAGGGCATCGCGCGACGTTCTGCCGGGATCCTGAATCTACCTATAGAGGACGCCGGTGCTTCGGCCATTGCGACGCGCTCACGCGGCACGCCGCGCATAGCAAATCGCCTGCTGCGCCGCGTACGCGATTTCGCCGAGGTAGAGGGAGATGGTGTTGTGACCGGGGCCGTGGCGGCCAGTGCGATGGATGTACTGCAGGTGGACCCGCACGGATTTGATGCGATGGACCGGCGGCTGCTCAGGACGATCATTGACAAGTTCGATGGCGGTCCGGTCGGTATCGAGAACCTGGCGGCGGCGATTGGTGAGGAGCGAGGCACGATCGAAGACGTGGTGGAACCCTACCTGATCCAGCAGGGATTCATGATGCGTACAGCACGCGGTCGTGTCGCGACGAAAAACGCCTACCTGCATTTTGGCCTGGCCCCGCCACAGCCAGCCGGGTCCGGGGAGTTACCGTTTGACTGACACGAAACCCTTCGAGCTGCCCATCCGCGTTTACTACGAAGACACGGACGCGCAGGGCGTTGTGTACTACGCCAATTATTTTCGCTTCATGGAGCGTGCCCGCACTGAGTGGTTGCGATCCCTGGGAGTAGACATGGTCAGGTTGCAGGACGAAGAGCGACGCATATTTGTCGTCGCCGAGCTGCAGACAAAATTTCATGCGCCGGCTCGCCTGAGCGACGACCTCGTAGTGACAGCCGGACTGCAGGACCTGACCCGGGTGTCGTTCGACATCGAACAGAAGATTTATCGTAATAACACTGACGGCGATCTGCTGATCAGCGGCATCGTAAAGGCAGCGTATCTCGACGCCGACTCGATGCGGCCAAAGCGCGTGCCGCCGTCACTTTTCGGGGATAACTAGATCATGACTCCAGATCTGACCGTAATTGGTCTGTTAATGGGTGCCAGCCTGCCGGTAAAAGTCGTTTTGCTGTTACTGCTTGCGGCCTCAATCATGTCGTGGAGCATTATCTTCACGAAACGGCGCCTGATTCGGCGCACCAAGGACGCCTCGGATGAGTTCGAGGCCGCATTCTGGTCGGGCGGTGACCTGAACACCCTCTACCAGAGTGCCTCACGCGCCAAGGGCGGCAGCCTGGGAATGGCGAGTATCTTCGAGTCCGGCTTCCGCGAATTCAATCGTGCCTTGCAGGCAGGAGGGAGTACGCCTGACAAGATCATTGAGGAGTGCCGACGCGCAATGCGTGTTGCGCAGATGCGCGAGGTTGATCGACTGGAAATGAGCCTCGCGACGCTGGCTACCATCGGATCGACCAGCCCGTACGTCGGCCTGTTTGGCACGGTGTGGGGCATCATGGTGGCGTTCATGGAGATCGGGAAAATGCAGACCGCGACCCTGGCCGTCGTGGCGCCGCCTATTGCTGAAGCGCTGATCGCGACAGCTATGGGCCTGTTCGCTGCCATCCCGGCCGTTATTGCCTACAACCGCTACGCCGACAAGGTCGTGCGGCTCGAATACCGTTACGACGGGTTCACGGAAGAATTCTCGAGCATCCTGACCCGACACGCGCGCGCCAAGCAGGAGGGGTGAGATGGCCGCACCGCTGCAAAAACGCAAGTTGATGGGCGAGATCAACGTAGTGCCCTACATCGACGTCATGCTCGTATTGCTCGTGATCTTCATGGTGACCGCGCCATTGCTGACGCAGGGTATCGAGGTCGAATTACCTAAAGCCAACGCCGAGCCTATCGAGACTGTGCCTGATCACGACCCGTTGGTGCTCAGCGTCGATGCTGAGGGTAATCTCTATATCAATGCGGGCGACGATGAGGACAAACCATCGTCGGGCCAGAAGATCTCTACGATTGTGTCCGTCATCCTCGGCGAGAAACCCGAAACGCCAGTGTTCGTCAAGGCGGATCGAGCCGTGCCCTACGGTAATGTTGTCGGTGCGATGGTCGTGCTGCAGCAGGCCGGTGCCCAGAATATCGGTTTCGTCACCGATCCACTGGATAGCTACCCGGTACCGGAGTAAGCCGCCGCGTGACTCGCGATAGCAAAAACCTGGGCCCGACGGGCATGGCAGTTGTACTGCACATTGTCGTCTTTGGATCGATGGTGGTCGCGTTCGACTATGCGCGCCCGGCGCCATTCACTCCCATGTCCATACAAGCAACCCTGGTCCAGGATATTCCCGACACAGCACCGCCGCCGCCACCGGTGCGAGAACCTGAACCGGAACCTGTCATCGAGCAGCCAGAACCTGAGCCCGACAACAGCGAGGAACTCCGACGCGAGGCCGAGGAAGAAAAGCGTCGCCAGGACGCATTGCTCGAACAGAAGCGCCTGGATGAGCTTAAGAAAAGGGAAGAAGCGGAGCGCAAGCAGCGGGAGCGCGACGAAGCCGAACGCGAAAGGCGTGATGAAGAGGAAAAAGAGCGCAAACGCCTGGAAGCCGAGCGCAAGCGCCAGGAAGATATCCAGCGGCAGCGCGAGGAAAACGCGCGGCAGGAACGCGAGTTGGAAGAGCAATTTCGTGCCCAGCAGATCGAGGATGAAGAACGCCGCCGCTCCAAAGAGGGCTCGCATGAAATGGCAGCCTACGAATTTGCCATCCAGCAGGATATCCAAAGGAACTGGTCTCCTCCGGCGAGCATGCAGGACGATATGGTTTGTGTAGTCAACGTCCGGCAAGTTCCCGGCGGTGAGGTCATTGGGGTTAAAATATTGAGCTGTAATGGTGACGAAGCGGTGAGAAGATCAATCGAAGCGGCTATCCGAAGGGCATCGCCGTTGCCCGCACCGTTAGACCAGGATTTGTTCCGTGGCAATCTTGAACTAACCATGCGGCCTGTGTCTGAATACTGATAAACCAGAGGTAATCGTGCGAATAATTACATCCTTCATTTTGGCCCTTGGCTTTTTTGCCTGTGTGTCTGCCGATGCACAAACGTTGCGGATCGATGTGCAAGGCGTAGCCAAGCCGACCCCAGTGGCCATTGTGCCGTTCGGCTGGGAAGGCGACGGGGCTGAGATGCCACTGGATATCGTCGAAATCATTGAAGCGGACTTGCTGCGCAGTGGTCGTTTCGCGCCTATTGACGAATCCAAAATGCTGCAGAAGCCGACAGACGGTGCCGATGTGGATTTCCAGGACTGGAGTTTCGTGGGAGTCGAGGCGGTTGTTGTGGGCAAGGTCGTGCAGACAGGCACCAACGCCTACACGCTGCAGTTTCAGTTATTCGATGTCTTTGGTCGAAAGCAGCTTGTTGGCTACCGCATGCCAGCGAGTCGCGGGACGATGCGGGGTGCGGCGCATCGTGCTGCGGACATGATTTACGAGAAGCTCACGGGCATCAAAGGTGTGTTCGGCACCAAGGTTGCCTACGTGACGGCCAAGCGCGAGGGGGAAGGCCGTCTCTTTTCTCTGATCGTCTCCGACCAGGATGGCTTCAATGAGCACACGATCATGGAAAGTGCGGATCCAATCATGTCGCCGGCCTGGTCCCCTGACAGCCGCCAGCTCGCCTATGTTTCATTCGAAGGCGACAGGTCGGCCATTTTCGTGCAGACCCTGCGTACCGGTAACCGCTTCAAAGTGTCGTCGAAGCCGGGGATCAACGGCGCCCCGTCATTCTCGCCCGACGGCCGCAAACTCGTGATAACCCTGGGCGGCGTGGACGGCAATCTCGACATCTACGTGCTCGACATCAACTCGCGGCGCACGACGCGTCTCACAACGCACAGGGCGATTGACACCGAAGGTACGTGGTCTCCGGACGGGGATCATATTTACTTCACGTCTGATCGCAGCGGTGGTCCACAGATTTACCGGGTCAGCGCGAGCGGTGGAAGTCCCGAGCGAGTTACATTCGAGGGGAGTTATAATGCCCGACCACGCCTGTCGCCGGACGGCAAA